>SESB01000292.1_pt1 | contig 36977 bp, 36 predicted proteins | sample 3171441 | NCBI WGS metagenome assembly SESB01 (sample SAMN06051867, study PRJNA518727) | freshwater metagenome | biome: subpolar coniferous forest; feature: holomictic lake; material: water; isolation source: holomictic Lake 227, 6 m depth | place: Canada: near Kenora, Ontario | collected... | reverse complement strand
CGTGGTGACCACAGAATAAAAGCTCGCCACCGTTGAGCAACGTTGCCCGAACATAAGCCTGTGCCCCACAACGATCGCAACGATCAATGGCATTTAACGGCGTTGGTTCGAGAATCAACTGCTCGGTCATCTGTTCCTACTTTCTGCTAACTACGTTTCTAGTCGTAGTTTAAGGCTAATACTGACATTTTCGCTTACTTGGTGATGGGAACATCAAAGCACTACTTCTTTATTCCCCGCTCCTAAATTATCGTTAAATTGGCTCGGGCGTGTCAGATATCTCAAGATATAGGCAGATTCTCGACTAATTCTCACCTAATTTGGGCGCGTACGGCATCAGGGCCCGTTAGAGATAGATAACCTTTCCCCCCATGGCCAGTAATGATAAATCTCAGGTGATCGAGAGTGATTACACCGCGAAAGATTTGGCTGTACTCGAAGGCCTAGATGCCGTTCGCAAACGTCCGGGAATGTATATCGGAACCACAGATTCTCGGGGCTTGATGCACTGCCTCTGGGAGATCATCGATAACTCGGTTGATGAGGCGCTAGCTGGCCATTGCAAAAGAATTGAAATAAATCTCGAATCAGATGGCTCCGTCGAAGTACATGACGATGGCCGCGGAATTCCAGTCGATAAGGAACCCAAGACTGGGTTAACTGGCGTTGAAGTGGTAATGACCAAATTGCATGCCGGTGGAAAATTTGGCGGCGGCTCATATGCCGCATCAGGCGGCCTTCATGGCGTCGGTGCCTCAGTTGTTAACGCATTGGCCTCGCGCCTTGATGTGGAAGTCGATCGAAACGGCAAGATTTATTGGATGTCCTTCCAACGTGGCAATGCCGGCATCTTTGAAGGCGATGGTCCAAAGGCTGCCTTTAGCGAAAGCTCTGGACTTCGCATTATTGGAAAAGTTTCGCCAAAGATTACGGGAACCCGAATCAAATGGTGGTTTGATCGCCAGATCTTCCTAAAGGAGGCCGAGCTCGCGATCGAAGATATTTATGCTCGCGCTCGCCAAACATCATATTTAGTTCCTGGTCTAACTTTGATCGTTAACGATAACCGCGGCAAAGTGGCAACTACTGAGACCTTCTTTCACAAAGGCGGAATCTCCGAATTTTGTGCCTTCCTTCGCCCCGATGAACCAATCGGTGAAGTAGTCCGGTTACAAGGTTCAGGTAATTACACCGAAACCGTTCCGGTACTGGATGAAAAAGGGCACATGATGCCCACGGATGTTGACCGCGAAATGCAGGTTGATATCGCGATCCAATGGGGAATGGGATACGAAACTACCCTCAGCTCATTTGTAAATATTATTTCAACGCCAAAGGGCGGAACCCACGTTCAAGGTTTCGATCGAGCAATCACCAAGGCGATCAATGACGCCATGCGCGGCACCAAGACGCTTAAGAACAACGAGATTGATGTAATCAAAGATGATGTGCAGGAAGGCATGACCGCGGTTGTTACGGTTCGAATGTCAGAACCGCAATTCGAAGGTCAGACCAAGGAAGTACTGGGTACCGCTGCCGCCAACAAGATTGTCGCTGCTGTAGTCGCGGATGAACTAAAGAATTTCTTCGCAACAACCAAGCGTTTAGATAAGGCCACCGGTCGTGCCGTTCTGGACAAAATTGCCGCCGCCTCCAGAACTCGTATTTCAGCACGTGCGCACAAGGATTTGCAACGGCGCAAGAATGCCCTTGAAAGTTCTTCGTTGCCGACAAAACTTTCCGATTGTCGATCAGATGACACCAATCGCACCGAGCTATTCATCGTCGAGGGTGATTCCGCACTGGGCACGACAAAGGCTGCCCGAAACTCCGAATTCCAAGCGATTCTGCCGATCCGTGGCAAGATTCTGAACGTTCAGAAGGCCTCTCTTTCGCAGATGTTGGAAAACAACGAGTGTGCCTCAATAATCCAGGTAATCGGTGCTGGTTCAGGCCGATCTTTCCAATTAGAAGATGCCCGCTATGGCCGCGTAATTCTGATGTCTGATGCCGATGTGGACGGCTCGCACATTCGGTGCCTGCTTCTGACTTTGCTCTACCGCTACATGCGACCGCTAATTGAAGATGGTCGAGTCTTCGCTGCTATCCCACCGCTTCATCGAATCGATGTTGTTGGGGGAAAGCGCGGGGAGCTGCATTACACCTACTCGGATGATGAGATGCGCAAAGTTTTGGCAGATCTGACTAAAGCCGGAAAGCGCTGGAAAGAACCGGTTCAACGTTATAAAGGCTTGGGCGAGATGGATGCCGATCAACTTCGTGAGACCACAATGGATCCAGTTCACCGCACCTTACGCCGAATCACCATGACCGATGCCGCTGCGGCGGAGCGCGTTTTCGAACTATTAATGGGCAACGAGGTTGCCCCGCGCAAAGAATTTATCTCTAACGCGGAGATCGATCGCGATCGGATCGACGCTTAATTATTTTCGTTAGTTAGAAGAGGGTTTCCTTTTCACTTTCCATGGCTACTGCTGGCTTCTTATCGCCCTCAAGCCGAGAACGTCGTGGGGTAGCAAAGTTTTTGGCAACTGCTGTTAGCTCCTCTGACACCTGCTTCTTGATCGCTTCTTGGCTGGAAAGCAACTTCTTTAGAGCGGCGATCGTTGTCGTAAGTTCTTTCTGCTCAGTTTCAAGTTCGAGCTTTGACATCTTCGTCAGTCGTCGCAGTGGCATATCCAGAATGTAAGTTGTCTGCTCATCGCTTAATTTAAAGCTCTTCATAAGCGCTTCTTTGGCGGCTGCAGCATCTACGCTGCCACGGATAATTTTGATGACCTTATCGATATCGATGATCGCCTTAAGAAGTCCATCGACCAAGTTCAGTCGTGATTCAGCTTTTGCTTTGCGAAACTCGGAACGCCGGCGCACGACCTCAATGCGGTGATCGATAAATACTTGAAGCAAATCTTTTAAGCCTAAGGTCAATGGTTTGCCATTAACTAGTGCAACGGCATTGATAGAGAAGGCATCTTCCATCGGGGTTAATTTGTAGAGCTTTTCCAAGACATCTTCCGGTTCGAAGCCATTTTTAATTTCAATAACAACCTTGGTTCCTTGTTGGCCATCGGAAAGGTCGATGATGTCGGAAATTCCTTGAATTTTCTTGGCTTTAACCAAGTCTGCAATCTTTTCAACGATCTTTTCTGGGCCAATGTTGTATGGAAGCTCAGTGACGATAATTCCCATTTTACGTGCTGTTACTTTTTCGATTGTGGCAGTAGCGCGGACTTTGAAGGCACCTCGGCCACTTTCGTAAGCTTCTGTTATTCCTTCGCGGGCAACGATCTCCCCGCCAGTTGGGAAATCCGGTGCCGGCACAAATTTCATTAGCGCTTTTAGCGTCGCATTTGGATTATCAATCAGGTGTTTGGTTGCCGCAATCACTTCGCCCAAGTTGTGCGGTGCCATGTTGGTGGCCATACCTACGGCGATGCCCGTGGCGCCATTTACTAAAAGGTTAGGAAAAGCCGCTGGCAAAACGAGTGGCTCCATAAGTTGGCCGTCATAGTTAGAGCCGAAGTCAACGGTATTTTCATCAGATTCATTAACCATCGCCATGGCTGGAGCGGCCAGTCGAGATTCGGTGTACCGCATGGCTGCCGGACCGGCATCAAGGGAGCCAAAGTTTCCGTGGCCATCAATTAATGGCAAGCGCATTGAAAAGCTCTGAGCCATTCGAACCAGAGCATCATAAATCGCGCCATCACCATGAGGGTGGAGCTTTCCCATGACATCGCCTACGACTCGGGCGCACTTAACGTGGCCTTTCTCCGGGCGCAGCCCCATTTCGGACATCTGATGCAGGATGCGTCGTTGAACCGGCTTTAAACCATCGCGGGCATCGGGCAGGGCGCGCGAATAAATTACCGAGTAGGCGTACTCCAAGAAAGAGTCGGACATCTCTTGAGAGACATCAATGTCGACGATGCGACCAGGGTTCTCGCCAGGTTTTGGGAGAACGGCTTTAGGGATACGGGCCATGTGGTTATCCTGCCAATCTATTGCGCTCTTATGGCGCACCGACAAGCGGTCTGGCACCAATATGTGAAACACAGCGAGCCGCTAACTCGATGGCAATTTCTAAGGCGGTCGCGACTTCGCCACCTGAAATCCAAGTAGGAATCAACCCCGCCGCAAAGCAATCGCCGGCTCCGGTCGAATCGACAAAATTTGTGGGAGCTGCTGGAAGCTGAATAATTGCCCCACCGCGCTCTTGAGCCAGTGCGCCATTAGCGCCGCGTTTGATAACAACGGTCGGAGCGAAAGTTAAGAGATCCGCCGCCGCATGAACTGGATTTGAGAATCCGGTTAGGAAGTGGGCCTCTTCCTCATTTAAAACAATCAAATCCATGTTCGAAAGCCAGCCTCTAACTACTTGAACGCCAACTTCGGCAAGTACGCCGACCGAAGCGGGATCAAAAACAATGGGAAGGCGGTGCGCTTTAGCGATTTCAATAATTTGCAGGACTCCAGGACGCGAAAGTGGGTTTATCAGTGGGTAGCCGGACAAATAAATTGCACTGATATCTGAAAGATCGGGAAGATCATTTGGACCGAGCCCCGAGTTAGCACCCCAATCTGGAAACATGGTGCGCTCGCCGCTCTTGTCGACCAAAACAATTACTACACCGGTATTTGCATCTGGAACCACGGTGTTAGTGTGTTCAACGCCGTAACGATCTAGCTCTGCAATCACAGTACGCCCGGCGGCGTCATCGCCAATTCGGGCAATTAAATGAACATCGGTGCCGGTAGTTGCCAGCCACGAGGCAACGTTGGCCGCGGCACCGCCGCCATGAGTTGAAATCTTAGCCCGAGTATCGCTGGCATAATTTATTTCTGATTCTAAAATCGCAACGACATCAAGCATGATGTCGCCTATGCATAGTATTTTCATCGTGGACTTTTCATCGCAGAATTAGCGTGGAAGCGCGATGGCGATTTCTGCTGCCAAACGCGCATTCGATTTTATGATGTCGATATTTACTCGAAGCGATTCGCCACCACTTTGAGCGTGAAAGTACTCGAGCAAGAAGGGCGTAACCGCTTTGCCGCTTATGTGCGCCGCTTCGGCCGCCGCTAAGCCTTCATCCAAAATGCGATTGTGAAGTGCCAAATCCATCTGATTTTTAACGGGATTAGTGACGACGATTGCACAATTTGAAGTCTTTAGTTCGAAACGATAACTCCAGATTGCCGCGATTTGTTCCGCGGTATCAACACGATGCTCGATCTCATAGCCTGAATCCGTTAGGTAGAACCCAGGAAACTTATTGGTTTGATAGCCCAAGACTGGAACTGCGAAAGATTCTAGACGTTCCAAAGTGCCGGGGACATCGAGAATAGATTTCACGCCGGCGCAAACAATTACGATCGGAGTGTTTGCCAAGGCAAGCAAGTCAGCGGATTCATCGTAGGTGTGGCCGCGATGCACGCCACCAAGTCCGCCGGTGGCAAAGACTGAAATTCCAGCTAAATTTGCAATGTGAGCAGTCGCTGCAACCGTGGTCGCCGCAGATTGCTGGTTCGCCTCAATGATCGCCAAATCCCTGGTCGAGGCTTTCACGACGTTGTCATCATTCGCGATTCGTTCTAACTCCTTGGCCTCAAGACCAATATGGATTACGCCATCGATAAGGGCGATGGTGGCAGGTGTAGCCCCGGCCTTACGAACCAAGTGCTCAACTTCTAAGGCGACTTCAAGATTCTTTGGCCTTGGCAGGCCGTGACTAATAATCGTTGACTCCAGAGCAACAATCGGGGTATTGCCTCTGCGGGCGGCATTTACTTCACGTGAAAAGCGGATCATAGGTCGCAGGTTAGTCGCCCCCATGATGGAAAGATAAATTTTCCTTCGGTGTGAGGCAGGATAGGAGGGTGAGCTTTCAATTATCGGATCTGTCGAACTCGGTCTTCGCGAGTTTAGGCGTCACCGGGAGGCCAGATTTACTGGATATCGGGCAGAGCCCATCGGGGCGAGAATGCATTGTTCTCATTGATGGCATGGGCAGCGATGCGATCGCCAACTATTCGGCACAATTTCCGGTCTTCAAAAGGTTTGTTGCCCACGAGGCGCTGAAATCGCACTTTCCTTCGACCACCGTTACAAACCTTTCTTCACTAGGTACTGGAGTGCTTCCTGGCTTGCATGGGATGTTGGGTTACACCGTCCGAGTGCCCCGAAGCGGAGAGCCTGGCCGATTGTTAAATGCGCTGAAGTGGGATGAGCGGGTCGACCCACTTACATGGCAACCTGAGCTTACAAATTTTGACCGTGCTCGCGCTCTGGGCGTAACGGTTTCGCATATTGCGGCAAAGCGGTATGAAGGCTCGGGCTTTACTAAAGCGGCACTTCGCGGCGCTTCATACTTGGGCGCAAATCAGTTGAACGAAATATTTTCCGAAGCAAAGCGAGCGTTAAAGCCCACGCCCTCCTTTGCCTATATTTACCTAAATAACCTGGATCATGCCGGTCATGAAAGTGGTGTCGGCTCCGAAAGTTGGATTGCGGCGCTGGGGATTGTTGCGCAGCTTTTAGAAGGACTCTTATTGCAGCTGCCAACGGGTGTGCGCATTTGGCTGACTGCCGATCACGGCATGGTCAATGTTGGTGACTCTGTAATCATTGGCGTCGATAATGAACTTCGAAATAATGTAACTCTGATTGGCGGGGAGCCTCGCGCTCGCCACATTTACTTAAAGGCAGAATCTGAAGCGGAAACCGTCGCGCAGTGGCGCGAGTACTTTGGGACCCGCGCCAATATTTACAGCAAGTCGGAGCTGATTAGTTCGGGGCTGCTGGGCGAAGTTGTAACTCCAGATAGCGAGGATCGCCTAGGAGATCTGATCGCGGTGCCAAATGGTGAATTAATCTTGATTGATCCGGAGCGAATTCCCCAGGAGAGCTCGATGGTGGGACATCACGGTGGGCTCTCTGAAACTGAACTTTCGATTCCGCTGCTGAGCATAACGACCTAATCGCGTACTAGAGTCTTTCCATGAGTGAATCAATTACCTTCCCAAGCAATGGTGGAAATTGCACCGGCTACTTAGCGCTTCCGGTTAACGGAAATGGCGCAGCAGTAATAGTCATTCAAGAGTGGTGGGGTTTGGTTGGACATATCAAAGCTGTAGTTGAGCGATTTGCCGCAGCAGGATTCGTCGCTCTCGCTCCAGACTTGTATCGCGGAGAGGTAACAACTGAACCCGATGAAGCTCGCAAGCTATTGATGGAGATGCAAATGAAGCAAGCGGGCCAAGATATTGCCGGCGCCGCGGCATATTTGAAAACTAGATCAGACGTCACTGGCGGTGTAGGAGCAATCGGATTTTGCATGGGTGGCGCGCTGGCAATCTGGAGCGCGACGATTTCTGATGAGATCAGCGCCAGCGTTGGATTTTATCCTGGTGGATCGTGGGAGCGAATGTCACCAGATTGGGAGAACTTTTCTGGAAAGTCAGCACAGATTCATTGTGCCGAATCTGATGGAACTTCCGCCGCGGTCAATATTCAAGAAGCAATTTCTGGAATTAATGGCGCATTAGGTAGGGCCGATGCCTATGACTATCCAGGTACTAAACACGCATTTTTCAATGACGATCGCCCGGAAGTTTTTGATTCGGCGGCGGCGGAGTTAGCGTGGGGTCGAACGTTGCTCTTCTTTAACGATCAACTTATTAACTGAAGAAGTTATTCTTCCTCGTTCTTACCACCGAACATGATGTCATCCCATGATGGAATGCGGATTCTCTTTGTTACGCCATCTTTCTTGGCATCGGGTTCGATTTCGACTCGCTCAGTTATTGGTGTGGTGGAAATCCGTATTGTCTCGACGATTTCTTCTTCACGTACTGCAACTAAACGAGGAGCAGGCGCCGACTGTTCAGTCGTGTAAACCATGCCATGTGTGGGTACTTTGGCCCGCGCTTCACGTTCTTCACCATTGATCCACTTGGCATCTTCGTCAACGGCAGTGATCGAATGATTATGTAAATCAAAGTTCCAAACCGCTGTGGATTCGCCTTCGCGATTAGGGTAGGTCAAAACAATCTCCCAAATCCCATCTGCGACTCGATGGGTATTCCATTCGATTTCCGAAAGATCGACGCCGCGAGGTCCCAGGCGCGAATGTGCCGCAGTCTCAAGATTTGGTGAATGAGAATCTCGGCGCAACGAGGTTTTTAAAGCTATCGAGATTACATAAGCTCGCTCTTGAAGAATTGGACCCGAGTACTTATCAATTTTTTCGAGCGACCAATCGGTGTCGTAGGCGATATCGGCCATGGTCTCACCGGCGCGTAGGCGCGCTTGGATCTCTTTTACAGTAACGACGACTTCATCTCCTTGTTCGTAAGAATTTGCAACTGCGACAAGGTGCGGCGTCGCGATCGAAGCTTTTAAAGCGCCATCCACTTCAAGGCGAAATTCATTGCCCTCAGTGTCGGTAAGCTCAAGAAAATTTCCATCTTCGGAGCGACCAATAATTCTTAAGTCAGTCACGAGACAAGAGTGCCACAGCAGTTGCTGAAAACGGGGGAGAAGCGCTTGTTATGCCCATGACAAGCGATAGATTTATCAGATGAGCGCAGCATTTGATTTAGATGAGATCTTGGCTCTTGCAATTAGCGTGGCCGAGTCGGCTGGCGCCTGGCTGATGCAGCGACCCGAAGTCCTTGATGTTCATCAAAAAACTTCTGCGGTGGATTTCGCCACCCAGATGGATCACGCTAGCGAGAAGTTGATTGTCGAACGTTTGCTCGCAGCTCGGCCGAATGATGGCATCATCGGCGAGGAAGGGGCCTCACGTCCCAGTAAGTCGGGTCTGACTTGGGTTATCGATCCACTGGATGGCACGGTTAACTATTTCTATGGCCTTCCTGGTTGGAACGTAAGTATTGCCGCAAAGGACGAGACTGGCGTTTTGGCGGGCGCAGTTTTCGCCCCATCAGTTAATACCCTTTGGAGCGCCCGGCGAGGCGGCGGCGCCTTCCAAAATGGGCTCCCAATTCACTGCAACGATCCAATTGCGCTTAATCGAGCCTTAATTTCCACCGGTTTTTCCTACGATTTAGGGCTTCGCGAGGAGCAGGCGGTCCGAATTCATCGTTTAATTCCGCAAATTCGTGATTTGCGCCGAATTGGAGCAGCGGCTGTGGATCTATGCCATGTCGCCGCTGGAATGGTTGATGGCTACTTTGAAGCAACCTTGAATGAATGGGATTTGGCCGCAGGTGGCTTAATCGCGCAAGAAGCAGGCGCGATTGTGACTGGACGCCATGGCGGGGAGCCTAACCATGAGATGGTGATTGCGGCTGGTCCTGCTCTACACGCTCAATTGATGGCGGCGGTCGATTAGCTCGGAAAGCCCTCAAATTGTTCACAACTGGCTCGGTATGGCAGGATACGTCTCTTGGCGCTTAAGCCAAAAGGCACCACCTCATAAACTCGAATATTTAAGTTAGGAACTGCCATGAACGTGCTCGACTCGGTTGATGCGGCTTCACTCCGCTCCGATCTGATCAATTTCCGTCCCGGAGATGAAATCAAGGTCCACGTTCGTGTTATCGAAGGTAGCAAGAGCCGTATCCAAGTTTTCCAAGGCATCGTAATTCGCCGTACTGGTTCTGGCGTTCGCGAGACCTTCACCATTCGTAAACTTTCCTACGGCGTTGGCGTGGAGCGGATTTTTCCAGTTCACACCCCAGTTATCGAGAAGTTTGAAATGGTCCGCCGTGGCGATGTTCGTCGGGCAAAGCTTTACTACCTTCGCGATCTTCGCGGTAAGGCTGCAAAGATCAAAGAGCGTCGTGGCGCTAATAATGAATTTATCGTTGAGGATCGCCCAGTTGTTGAGGCAGTCGTTGCGGCCCCGGTAATTGAGGCAGTAGTCGAAGCTTCAGTCGAAGCAGTTGTCGAAGCAGTTGTCGAAACTTCCGTTGAAGCTGTAGTGGAAACTCCAGTAGAAGCAGTAGTCGCCAACGAGTCCGCTCCTCAAGCGTAACTTTTAGTTAATTAATGGGCGTACCAAAGAAGGGTTCTCTTCTTAGGGAACTCCCAATCATCGTTGTTGCGGCACTTGTAGTTTCAGTATTGGTAAAAACCTTCTTGGTTCATTTCTTCTTTATTCCTTCGGGATCTATGGAGAACACCCTGCAAATTGGGGATCGAATTGCTGTGAATAAATTGGCCAGCTACTTCAGCGATATTAAACGTGGCGAAGTAGTGGTTTTTCATGATCCCGCAAATTGGTTGGGTGCAGCTCCTGCAGAGACCGGCCCTAAGGCGCTAGAAGTAGTAAAGAGCGGATTGGTGGCAGTTGGAATTTTGCCCGATCCAGCTAAACAATATTTAATCAAGCGCGTTGTTGGCGTTGGTGGCGATCACGTTGTTTGTTGTGATGCTAAAGGTCGACTTCAAATAAATGGCACCTCAGTCAATGAGCCCTATATCTACGCTGGCAATAAACCAAGCGAAAGCAATTTCAATGTGACAGTTCCCAAGGGATTCATCTGGGTAATGGGTGATCATCGTGGCGCAAGTGCGGATTCGCGTTTTCATACCGATGATATTCACAAGGGCATGGTTCCGCTCAGCGATGTTGTCGGGCGCTCGGAATTTGTGGTTTGGCCCTTTAATCACGCAAAGTTTTTGCCTTCCGGTCATGATCTTTCGAAAGTCGCTGTAAAGAAATAACGGTAAATGATTCACATCGAGCGGGATCTCATTGAATCAGGATTTAAATCAATTGCTGGAGTTGATGAAGCCGGCAGAGGTTCTTGTGCCGGACCGTTAGTCGTGGCCGCTGTTATTTTAGAGAATCCACTTGGCTCCATTTGGTCGGGCATCAAGGATTCTAAATTGCTGAAAGAGTCAGTGCGTGAAGAGCTCTTTGACCTAATAACAAACTGCGCACTCTCATATTCCATACTTGAAATTTCCGTAGCGGAGATTGACGATCTTGGCCTCCACCGCGCCAATCTCGAAGGAATGCGCAGAGCTGTGCAAGGTCTAGATCGAATCCCGGAATTTGTTCTGACTGACGGATATCCCATCGCAGGACTTGATATGGCAACGCTTGCAGTTTGGAAAGGCGATCAGGTCAGCATCAGTATCGGCGCTGCCTCGATTTTGGCCAAAGTCTTTCGCGATCGCCGCATGGTGCAACTTGATCAAACCCTTCCCGGTTATGGACTCAGCAAACACAAAGGTTATGTCACGGCTGCTCACAGCCGAGCACTTATAGAGTTAGGCCCAAGTATCCAACATCGAAAATCGTTCGCGAATGTCAAAGCGTTACTGACGTAGATATTACGAACAAAGGAGAACGATGAAAACGAAGACCCGAGTAAGAGTATCGCTAACCCTAGGTATGGCATTGGTCTTGTTCGCATTCAGTGGTGCAAATGCAGCTACCACCAAGGCGCTCAGCGAGAGTTATGCAAATAAAGTCGTCACCGTTAAATTGGGTACACCCATAACTTTGACGCTGCACAGTATGTATTGGCAATTACAACCGATGAAATCCGGCGCCGCATTAGCGACATCGGGCGCTCCAATTCTAAAACCGGTAGCGCCTGGCCCTAAAGCTCCAGCTGGTTGTGGCGTTCCAGGAACTGGATGCGGGACTCAACTTTGGAAATTCAAAACTGTAAAGGTGGGCACAACTCAAATAATGGCAACTCGAACCAGTTGTGGTGAAGCCCTTCGCTGCGTGCCGCCAAATGATCGTTTCTCACTTACTGTGAAAGTTGTTCGCTAAACTTTTAACAGCGTAAGAATGTCCACACCAAGCAGATAAATTGTTTTACTTGAGCTAGCAGGAATCTAATCTTCCTGCCTTATGGCATATCGACAAGTAATCGGTGCAACCGGCGAGGAATTTGTAGCGCGTCACCTTCAAAGCGAAGGCTGCACAATATTGGATCGCAATTGGCGAATTCGCGGCGGTGAAATAGATCTCATCGCTGCCGCGCCTAGCGGGTTAATCATTTTTGTTGAGGTAAAAACCAGGAGCTCCACGAAGTTTGGCGATCCGCTCGAAGCGATCACGGCGAAAAAGGCAGCGCGAATCCAAAGACTTGCCCTCGGATGGCTCAGCTCGCATTCTCGTTTCGGATCAGATTTTCGAATTGATTGCGCTGCCGTGTTGTTGCAACCTAATGGCGAAATGAATTTGGATTATCGACGGGCAGTTCTTTAATTGGCCTTATCTCAAGTTAAGACTGTGGCCTTGATGGGGCTAGCCGGTCGCTTAATCGAAGTTGAAGCAGATATTGCTGACGGTTTGCCCAGTTATATCCTCTTGGGACTTCCAGATGCTGCGCTTTCGGAATCGAAAGAACGAGTTCGATCAGCCATGACAAATTGTGGACAATCTTGGCCCAATCGAAAGATAACAGTTTCACTTTCACCAGCCTGGCTACCCAAGAGTGGATCGAGTTTCGATCTGCCGATCGCGATCGCCCTCTTGAAGGCCAGCGGTCTTTTCAATGACCCTTACTCCGAGCAGACAATATTTATCGGCGAGCTTGGACTAGATGGCAGCGTTCGGGGTGTCCGCGGAGTGCTACCAGCCCTGGTTGCCGCAAAGAAACTGGGAGTCAAACGTGCTGTTATCCCTAAATCGAATCTGGCTGAAGCTCAACTGGTGGAAGGTTTGGAGTTACTGCCCGTTGATTCATTGCGCGAACTTATTGAATTCTTTCTCAACGGAGTCGCGCTCTCCGAACCGAACGAAACTGCTTTTGGGCAGCGAAGTGAAAGCAACCTCGACTTTTCCGACATAATCGGTCAGACCTCGGCTCGTTGGGCTACAGAGATAGCAGCAATCGGTGGACATCACTTATTACTGATCGGACCGCCAGGTACTGGCAAGACCATGTTGGCGGAACGAATTCCGACGATACTGCCACTGGTTACTCCTGAAGAGGCGCTTGAAATAACCGCCATCCAAAGTGTTGCCGGTCATTTAATCTCAGGAAGCGCACTCAACCGCACGCCACCCTTCATCGCACCTCATCACACAACTACAGCAACGGCCATGGTTGGTGGCGGGTCGCATTACATAAAACCGGGAGCGGCATCCTTGGCACACCGGGGTGTGCTATTTATTGATGAGGCGCCAGAATGCAATCCTGGCGTTCTGGACTCGCTTCGACTGCCACTCGAATCGGGCGAGGTCACAATTACACGGGCACTCGGAAGTGTTACCTATCCGGCTCGCTTTATCTTGGTACTCGCCGCGAATCCATGCCCATGTGGTCGTTACTCCGGTAAAGGTCGGGCTTGTACTTGCACTTCACTCCAAATTCGCCGCTACTTACAACGACTCTCTGGGCCTTTGATGGATCGCATTGATATTCGGGTCTTTGTCGAAGCGCCATCCCGAACCGAGATGATGGCGGCAGAGATCGGTGAATCCAGCCAGCTTGTGCGCGAACGGGTTCTCCAAGCCAGAGAACGCTCTCGAACTAGATTTAGAAATTTTGGTTGGCAACTAAACGCTGAAATCCCGGCCAAATATTTGCGAGAAGAGTTCCGCGCCGAGCGCAAGGCAATGGTTCTTCTTCATGAAGAACTTGAAGCTGAAAGAGTCAGCGCCCGTGGCTTTCACAAAGTTCTAAGGCTAGCTTGGAGCATCGCCGACCATCGAGAACACTCACTCCCTGATCGCACCGATATTGAAAGCGCCCTGACTCTAAGAAATTCTTTAAGGCAGTTTTCGTGAATTCGGAGCAACTGGCCCGGCTACAACTCTTCGCGAGCATTGAAGGTGGTTCGGCATTCTGGAGCGATGAAATCGAAAGTCGTGGGGCGGAAGAGACTTTAGAGCGGATATTAGGTAGTTACTACGACCAAGGTTGCCACGCGCTGGGAAATATCCGGGCTCGGATCTTGGCAAAGAGTGCTATCGAACGAGTCCAAGAAATATTGCAGGCACAGGCGCAATTGATTACCCCGGCGGATCTAGATTGGCCAATACAACTAAATGAACTTTCAGCACCACCAATGGCGTTGCTAATTAAAGGTGATCGAACTGCGTTAAGTGAAAGTGCGAGATCGTTGGCAATCGTTGGAACCCGAAATCCCACACCTTATGGCAATCGCATCGCCGGGGATCTAGCAGTTGGAGCTGTCGATCGTGACTGGATGGTAGTTAGCGGTGGGGCATATGGCATCGATTCGATTGCGCATCAAGCGACTTTGCTCGCTGGTGGCAAATCCGTGGCAATCCTCGCTGGTGGCTTTGAACATAACTACCCTGCGGGAAATGAGCGCCTGTTTAACCAGATCGCAGAAACTGGATTATTGATAAGCGAGGTGATGCCATCCGTGCGTGCTGAACCTTTCAGATTTCTTACTCGAAACCGCCTAATAGCTGCTCTTTCAAAGGGAACAATCGTCGTTGAGGCCGCCTATCGCAGTGGCTCATTACGCACTGCACGCGAAGCTGCGGAGTTAATGCGCCTAGTCATGGCGGTGCCGGGGCCAATTACTTCGCCAACTAGTGAGGGTTGCCATCGCTTGATCTCGGAGCGAAGCGCAGAACTAGTTACATCGATATCGGAGGTGATGGAATTGGTCAACCCGTTGGGCAGCGAGTGAGAGACTTAGCTCATGACCCAAGATTCGCACCGCGCTGGCTTTGTCGCAATTATTGGGCGTCCAAATACCGGCAAGTCCACATTGGTAAATGCGTTGGTAGGGCGAAAGATCGTCATTACCTCTGCACATCCAAACACCACCAGAAACCCAATTAGGGGAATCATCTCCCGACCAGACTTTCAAATGATCGTTGTTGACACCCCCGGCGTTCATAAACCGAAGACTCTTCTGGGTACTCGACTTAATGCCATGGTGACCGAGAACTTGGATTCGGTCGATGCGGTTTTAATCTGTTTACCTGCCGATGAAGAGATCGGCTTAGGCGATGAATTTATCGCCAAGCAAGTTTTAAATCAGCGAAAAGTCTTTATCGCGGTGACCAAAATTGATCGCGTTAAACCCGAGCAGCTCATGAACCATTTGGCAGCAGTGGGGGAGTTCACCGCAAAGGTTGGACTGCACGTCACTGAGATAATTCCAGTCTCCGCCAAAGGTCAAGACCAAACTGAACTCTTGCTTCAACTCCTATCGCAGCAGTTGCCGCCTTCGCCTTCACTTTATCCAGAAGATATAACTACTGATCAGGCTCAAGAGCTAATGATCACCGAACTTATTCGTGAAGTTGCCATCGCCGACCTATATGAGGAGCTCCCGCATTCGGTAATGATTACCATTGACGAGATGACCCAACGCGAAGGCAAAAACTTCTTCGATATTCATGCGACGATTCATGTCGAACGCGATAGCCAGAAATCAATCATCATTGGACCTCAGGGAACCCGATTAAAGGCGATCGGAATCAAATCTCGGCAAGCGATTGAGAGTTTGTTGGATGCCAAGATTTTCCTTGGATTACATGTGAAGATTTCCAAAGAGTGGCAACGTGATCCAAAGGCACTGGCGCGAATGGGCTTCACAGAGAAGTAGGCGCACTCTTTCGGCTAGCGAAATACGAACCAACCAAGACCAGCGGGAGTCCAACAACGATTCCGACAGTTAACGGTTCACCAAGAATTATCACACCTAGGAGCACGGCGATCGCGGTGTTTAGATAAGTGACTAAAGAGGCGCGAGCAGGTCCAATCTCTTTCATAACAATAAAGAAGGCGATAAAAGCTAGCGCCGTCGAGAAGAAACCCAGCGCTAGGACTGCAAAAATTGAGTTTGTCGGCGGGATGTGAGCTGGTAACTGAACGACCGCAAATGGTAAATAGAAGATTGCCGTAATCGCCATTGCAACCCCATTGATTGCGATGCCATCTACTTGCGGAATCTTCTTGGTGACCATGATTACCGCCCAGGCGTAGCCCACTGCCGCGACTAGGATCATTCCGATTGAAAGCAGGCTCTGCTTACGCGAGAAAGTTTCTAGCCCAACCACGAGCACTACGCCTGCAAATCCAACAATCAAGCCAAATAATCGCTTGCGGTGCCAGACGGTTCGATCACCATTGATCGAGGAAATTATCGTCGACCAGATGGGAACGGTGGCGACAAGCAGGCCGGCTAATCCGGAAGTCAATTTCTTTTCGGCAGTTGTGATCAGGATCCAAGGTCCAACCATCTCAGCGATTGCATAAGGAATTACATATTTCAAATTCTTGAGCGCCCCTGAAAGGGTGCCGCGGCGAAGCGCGATTGGGATCAAGATCAGCGCACCGATTAAAACTCTCGAAAAGACGATAATGCTTGCGGGTAGATGCTCAACGGCGACTCGAATAAATAAATAGGGGATACCCCAAAGAAAGCCGACAGCAAGAAATAAGGAAAAGTTACGACGCGACATTTATCTACTTCTTGTAGTTAGAAATTATGCTCTGATAGAGCTCGCGGGTCTGATCGGCGATCGCCGGCCAACCGAATTCTTCAACGGCACGCTTTCGGCCTGCAGAGCCATAGGCGGCAAGCAGTTCGGGATTAGCCATCAATTTTTGGATGCTTTCCGCCAACGCCGTTTCAAATGCGGGACCTTCGCCGTTGTATTCAACTAACTCACCTGTTACGCCATGAGTTACTACTTCAGGAATGCCACCAACGCGTGATGCCAGAACTGCAGTTTGGCAGGCCATCGCTTCGAGATTAACTATGCCCAGCGGTTCATAAACTGAGGGACAAATGAAAAGGTCGGCGCTGGTGAGAAGGGCGTTTAACTCCGGCTGCGGCAGCATGCTCTCTTGCCACCAAACATTTTTTCTTTCACTTTGTAGTTGCGCAATGAGGGCAGAAATCTCGGCTCCGATCGCTGGTTCATCTGGGCTGCCAGCAGCAATAACTAATCCAATTTCGGGATCTACTGAACTCCAAGCCCGGAGCAGATGAGCTAAACCTTTCTGCCTGGTGATTCTCCCAACAAAGAGGGCATATCGACCTGTAACTCCGATTCGATCGAGCACGCCTTGATCTGTTCTAGGTGAATACTTTTCGGTATCAACACCATTAAGAATGGTGTGAATCTTTGCCGGGTTAAGCGCTGGGTAGGCTTTTAGAATATCGATCTTCATTCCATTGCTAACGGCGATGATTGCATCTGCCGCTTCGTAGGCGGTCTTCTCAGCCCATGAGGAGAGGCGATAGCCGCCACCAAGTTGCTCGGCTTTCCAGGGGCGATCAGGTTCAAGTGAATGTGCCGTTATGACGTGCGGAATTCCATGCAGTAGGGCGGCGAAGTGTCCAGCCAGGTTGGCGTACCAGGTGTGAGAATGAACCAGGTCAACCTCTCCAAGTTTTTGGGAAATTTCGATATCGGTTACAAAGGCCTGTAGGGCGGGGTTAAGTCCAGTGAAATTCTCTGGCAGCGGATATCCGGTGGCATCGGCTCGCTCTTGGCCGAAGCAATGGACATCAACCGTGATGGACTCTCGAAGCGCTTGTGTGAGCTGAAGAGCATGGACTCCGGCGCCGCCATAAATATGTGGTGGCCATTCCTTGGTCACTAAACCGATGCGCATTATTTCAATCCTCTTAATTTCCTGTCATCGAAACTGCTTCTTCCCGAACGGGAGTAAGGGTATCGTTCCCGCATGGCCAGACAAGAGCTCCCGCTTGGGATCGTCCTCGCAGGTGGCGAAGGTAAGCGTCTAATGCCACTGACCGCCGATAGAGCCAAGCCTGCCGTGCCCTTTGCTGGGGCTTACCGCCTAATTGACTTCGTTCTCTCCAATTTGGTCAATGCCGATATTCGCAAGATCGCCGTTCTTACCCAATACAAGTCGCACTCGCTCGACCGCCATATAACCACGACTTGGCGGATGTCTACCTTGCTCGGGAATTACATCACTCCCGTTCCTGCGCAGCAACGTCTCGGACCGCGTTGGTACACCGGCAGCGCCGACGCCATCTTGCAAAACTTTAATTTAATTCAGGATGAAAATCCAAAGCACGTATTGGTCTTTGGCGCCGATCACGTATATCGCATGGACCCATCTCAAATGTTTGACTTCCATCTCGAAACTGGCGCTGGAATAACGGTCGCAGCAATTCGAGTGAAACGATCTGAAGCGTCGGAGTTTGGCGTCATTGAATTAGCTGATGATGGCATCACGATAAAAGCATTTCATGAAAAGCCAGCCGATCCGCCTGGTATGCCTGGCAACCCCGATTACTCGCTGGTCTCTATGGGTAATTACATCTTCAAACGAGATGCCATGGAAGAAGCGCTAATTATTGATTCCGAAGATCTAGAAAGTCGTCACGATTTGGGCGGCAATATTATTCCAATGATGACTGCGCAAGGGTTAGCGCGGGCCTACGATTTTGCCAACAATCACGTTCCTGGCGAGACCGATCGCGACAAAGGATATTGGCGCGATGTAGGTAGCATCGATGCATATTACGAAGCTCACATGGATTTGGTTTCAGTCCACCCAATCTTTAATTTATACAATCGCGAATGGCCACTACTAACAAATCCACCATCACTTCCGCCAGCTAAGTTTTCCGAAAATGGCTCCGCCGTAGATTCAATTGTTGGCGCTGGTTCCATTATCTCTGGCGGTCGGGTTGAGCGAACCGTTGCCTCTTTCGATGTCACAGTAGCGCCCAATGCACTTGTCCAAGGTTCAGTGCTAATGCCCTCAGTTCGAATTGGATCTGGGGCGGTAATTCGCAATGCAATTCTGGATAAGAATGTAATTGTTGAGGCTGGCGCTCAGGTAGGTGTAGATCACGAACGCGATCGCGCCCGCTTTACCATTTCAGAAGGTGGCATCGTGGTAGTTGGCAAGGGAACAATAATTACTGCCAATTAGCGCTCGATTTAGCCACACCAAGCCGCTTCGAAATAACTTGCCTCCAAGAAAGCCGATAAGGTGGCAAGGTGAGTGACTATCAAGCAAGAGTTCGTTCGGCGCTTGATGCCGCAGTTGCAGCTATAGGTGGCGAACCTCGCGAAGGTCAGATTGAAATGGCCGAAGCAGTAGCTAACGCCTTAGCCGATCGCCACCATTTATTAGTTCAAGCCGGAACCGGTACCGGTAAGTCGCTAGCGTATTTGGTACCTGCGCTGGTCCACGGCAAAAAAGTTTTAGTCGCCACGGCCACCTTGGCGTTGCAACGTCAACTAGTGGAACGTGATCTGCCCCGAATCAAACCAGCTCTCGAGAAAGAGCTTGGCCGAGAACTTTCCTTTGCCGTCTACAAGGGCATCGGTAACTATCTTTGCCTGCAAAAAATGAATAGTGAAATTTCTGATCCCGATAGTGAACTGCTTCTTGAGATCGGCGCACTTGAAAAAGATGCCAAGAAATTACGAGCTTGGGCTGAAAAGCCTGGCTCATCAGGTGACCGGGATGATGCTCCTGAAGTTGATCGCCGCGTCTGGTTTGCAAATTCCGTTTCGGGACGCGAATGTATGGGAGCCGATGAGTGCGCCTTCGGCAGCCAGTGTTTTTCCGCCAACGCTAAAGCGCGGGCCAGGGCGGCCGATGTGGTTGTCACTAATCACACCTTATTGGCAATTGAGATCGTAGATTCCCATCCCATCCTGCCGGAACGCGACGCCATCATTTTGGATGAGGCCCACGAATTTATGGATCGAACCACACAGGCCGTTACTGAGGAAATGTCAGCGGGTCGAGTCGAGCGTGCCGCGAAGATGGCCAAGAAACATTTGCCGGGGAAAGTCTCCGACGCCTTTGCAAAAGCGGCCGATGCTTTTGCTGAAGCGATTACTGATTTTGCCGGCGATCTTCGTTCTGATCCCTCACTTAACGGGCGCCTAGCAGATCTTCCGGCGCAATTAGAGTCACCGATTCGCAAAGTGAAGGAAACTTCACAAGCCGTAGTTGCTGAAATAAATAAGGATTCCGATGTAATGGACCCAGACTCCATGGCGGAACGGATCCGAGTCAAAGGTGCTGCTAATGAAGTTATGCAAACTGCCCAGAAAATGTTGCGTCCTGGAAGTACGCAAGTACTTTGGTTTGATCCAACTTTCTCTACGTTGCATCTAGCCCCGCTCGCCGTTTCTGCGGTCTTGCGCGAAAATCTTTTGACGCAAGCACCAGTAATTGCAACCAGCGCCACCCTTTCGGTTGGCAAAAGTTTTGACTCGATCGCGCGCGCTATTGGATTTCTTGCTGCGGAGTCTTCCAACAGCAATGAAGAGGGCCAGAAGCCATTCGACACCTCTGCTGGTGAAGTTGATCCATCTAATGTGCAGATGCTAGATGTCGGATCTCCATTCGATTTCGCCAATCAGGGCATGCTCTACCTGCCAAAGCACTTGCCGGAGCCCGGTCGCGACGGTCCAACTAAAGAGGCGCTAACTGAACTTGGCGAGCTAATCGAAGCAGCCGGTGGGCGCACCTTGGCGCTCTTCTCTTCTTGGCGCGGCGTTGAACTTGCCGATGCCCATCTTCGTTCCGTATTAGCCGAACTAAAAATTCCGATCATCACGCAAAAACGCGGTGACAGCGTTGGAGCCTTGGTTGAAAGATTTGCAAAAGAACCAACTTCAATACTGCTTGGCACAATTTCGCTCTGGCAAGGAATTGACGTTCCTGGTCCTGCATGCACGCTAGTAGCGATAGATCGAATTCCCTTTCCGCGCCCGGATGAACCAGTTATGAGCGCGCGAGCGGCGCTAGCCGATGAATCGGGGGGCAGTGGCTTTATGCAGGTTTCCCTTCCCAGAGCGGCGTTGTTATTAGCTCAAGGAACGGGAAGGTTGATTCGCTCGGTTGATGATCGTGGCGTGGTAGCGATTCTTGATTCCAGAATTGTCACCAAACGTTACGGTTCAATTTTGTTGAACTCGATGCCGCCATTCTGGCGGACCAGCGATGGCGCCGTAATTAAAGATTCGTTGAAGCGGCTACATAAAGAGTTCAGCGAGCAAGACCTTTAATTTAGGCCAGGCGTGCGCAAAACTTGGGTGCAGATTTTTACTGGTGACATCATCGTATTTAACCCATTCGACCTGCAGGGATTCTTCATTCATCTCGTGGGCGATTAAGCGATCATCGGCTTTGGCAATCACCGTGTCATAACGCCAATCGCCATGATCATCGTCGTGAACTTGAAGTGGGGTCACGAACTCGGCATTGAGCCCGATCTCTTCTGCGCCCTCGCGAAGCGCTGCTTCTAAAACGGTTTCGTGCGAATCGCGCGCACCACCAGGAATTCCCCAGGTGTCGCCATTGTGAACCCAGGGAGCTCGATGTTGTAAAAGCACCGAACCATTGCGCACTAGAAGCATTCCAGCGGAGCCGTGAAGGCCCCAGTGTCGGTTACCGCATTGGCAGTCGACCCAACCATCTCCGTCCCGAGCAGTCATACCGCTAGCGTGTCATGAAAAATGCAAAAGCGGGATGTGATCTTGGTTTTTCCACAATTGTTGCCCGATTGAGATTGGACTGTGATGACTTTGAGTACCTTCCAAAACTATGAAACTGGCGAGATTTAGCCCTATCTTCTTAGCGCTTATTACCGTTCTAAATCTCTCTTTGAGCGGGCCGGTGGAAGCTGGGTGTGTAAAACGCACCTGCATTAGTGTCACCACCGATCCCAAAGCCGGGGGAATTGTAATCAAAGCGACCCAAGATGCACCTGGATCCACGACTAAGCCAAAACCCAGGGTCGCTCCAAAACCCAGGGTCGCTCCAAAACCGCAACCACCACGCCCAAAATCCAGCAAGAAACCTCAGGTTCAAGCGGCGCCACGAAGATGGGTTCCAGTTCCGCGCGCGGCCAAGTCATTCGCGCCCAAGGTAGTAGCCGCAGTCTCGCTCTCTGACACATTGACGCAGTTGATTCCTCTGCGCCAGATCTACAGCCAGCCAACTGCTCGCGCCCTGAGTGGGATCCCAATCTATTTTTGGACAACAACAAATCCGTATTTTTCAACAATCGCACAGGTATTGGGAATATCAGTAGGGCTTTCACTTAGACCAACCTTTAATTGGGATTTTGGCGATGGCAGCACGATGAAAAGTTCATCGCCCGGAGGTAGATATCCATCCGGTGAAGTCACCCATAAGTATCTATTACCTGGTGAGTATCAAATAGCGCTCACCATCTCCTGGGCTGGAAGTTGGAGCGCTCAAGGTTCAAGTTATCCGGTGATCGGAGATGCAATTGTTCAACACTTATCGAGCAGCATTGAAGTGTTGCCGGCGCCAACTTATTACAACCAGTAGCCACATGATGGTTCAATCCACAGAACTTGTTAACCAAGGGATCAGAATTTCCTAAAGTCGCAACCCTTATCGCATGACAACTTTAACTTCACCTCATGATTTATTAGCAGCTGTTCCATTTTTAATCGGATACCATCCTGAAAACTCGTTGGTAGTTATTGCACTTGCCGGAGAGAGCGTTGGCATGGCGATGCGAGTAGATTTCCCGCTCGATCCCGATCCTGATCAGATCGATGCGCTCGCTACTCATTTGGTCAAAGATTCTTGCGATGCCGCGCTGCTGGTCTCGTACTTGCCCTCGAACGTCACTGATGCTGAATTTATTATTGCACCGCTCTCCGAGGCTTTGGAGATGAGAGGGATTTCGATTAGAGAGTCGCTCGAGATCAAAGGGGAGCGTTGGCGCTCCCTTCTATGCCAAGATAAAGATTGTTGTCCGCCACAAGGAAACGCCATGCCCGATATCTCGAGTTCCAGAGTAGCTGCCGAGCAAGTTGCTGCTGGCAGACGGTTGCCCTTTCGAGATTTAGATTCGCTTAAAGCTGCCCTCTCTGAACGCAAACCCGATCCGCAGTTGAACAAACTCTTAAAGCAGGTACCAGATTTGGATTATGAGGGTGGGCAACTTCGGGCCAAACAGCGTGAAGCTGCAGTTGCAACGATTGAACTTCTGAAAGATTTTGAGCTGCAAGGTTACTCAGATAATAAGGCTTTGATCGCATTGGTATTAGCTCGCCTTGAAGACCTGCAAGTACGGGATTATGCGATGGGGATTACCACCAGTGAAAATATCGAAGCGCTAGGGACTATGTGGTTCTCGCTCTTGCGAATGGCGCCGAAGCAATATCTGGCACCTGTCGCCACGCTTTACGCAGCAGTCTGTTACGAAAATGGCGATGGGACTTTGGCGCAACGCGCCTTGGACCGAGCCTTTGAAGCGGATCTTGCCTACCCATTGGCTAAATTGCTGCGCCGCGTCTTTGCTGCTGGCTGGCCACCTGAGAGTTTCGCGCAAATGAGAGCTGAGCTCCACCCAAAGATCTGTGCCAGCCTTTTTGGCGAGTAGCATCGTCTTATGATTATTGGCGTCCCAAAAGAGATCAAAAACAATGAATTCCGAGTTTCGGCAACTCCTTCTGGAGTCCATGCCTTCGTCACTCGCGGTCACACGGTTCTGGTTGAAAGTAATGCGGGGCTTGGCTCTGCCATCACGGATGCGGATTTTGAAAAGGCCGGAGCGAGCATCGTTGCCTCCGCAGACGAGCTATGGCAGCGGGCCGATCTAATTATTAAAGTGAAGGAACCGATCGCAGCTGAATATCACCGGATGCGAAAGGGGCAGATTCTCTTCACCTATCTGCACCTAGCCGCTTCTCGCGAATGTACCGATGCCATTATGAAGAGCGGCGTTACCGCAATTGCTTATGAGACCGTCGAGATAAATCGTTACCTGCCTTTGCTTGCACCCATGAGTGAAGTTGCCGGTCGAATGTCGATTCAAGTTGGCGCAGCAACGCTGCAAAAGAACGCGGGCGGTCGCGGCGTATTGCTTGGCGGCGTTCCTGGAGTCAAGCCTGCAAAGGTTGTTGTACTTGGCGGTGGCGTAGTTGGTGTTGCGGCGGCGACAATCGCTCACGGTATGCGCGCTGATGTAACGATTTTGGATTTGAACCTTGCTCGCTTGGGCGAGATTGACGCGCTCTTCGCTGGCCAAGTTAGGACTTTGGCTTCATCAGCTTATGAAATTGAAAATCAACTTTTGTCGGCCGACTTAGTTATCGGCGCGGTCTTGGTTCCTGGTGCCAAAGCGCCAAAATTGGTAAGTGATGCTTTGGTTGCTCAAATGAAACCGGGCAGCGTCTTAGTAGATGTGGCGATTGATCAGGGTGGTTGCTTCGAGGGCTCTCGCGCCACTACTCATACCGATCCCACCTTCGCGGTTCACAATTCGTTGTACTACTGCGTGGCCAATATGCCAGGCGCGGTTCCGGCGACTTCTACCTACGCCTTGGCAAATGCCACCATTCGCTATGCGTTGGCGTTGGCCGATAATGGCTGGGAGAAGGCTTTAGCTATGGATCCCGCGCTTGGGGCTGGGCTAAATGTTCACGAAGGCAAGATTTTCTACGAGGCAGTGGCCACCGCACACGGGCTATAACCCGCCTGGTTAACATATCCGTAACGCAGCCTTGGCAGAATGGGGACATGAGCGACGAGATTTCACGCCAGGAAGAGTTTGTTCTTCGCACTCTTGAAGAGCGCAATATTCGATTTGTCCGACTTTGGTTTACCGATGTCTTGGGATTCTTGAAATCTGTGGCAATCGCCCCAGCGGAACTCGAAGGTGCTTTTGAAGAAGGAATTGGTTTTGATGGTTCGGCAATCCAAGGTTTCGCTCGTGTGACTGAATCGGATATGTTGGCCAAGCCCGATGCTTCCTCATTTGCCGTTCTTCCATGGCGGACTGAAGCTCCAGGCGCGGCAAGAATGTTCTGCGATATCGCTCTTCCAGATGGCACGCCTTCACTTGCGGATCCGCGAAATGTTTTAAAGCGAACTTTAAATAAGGCAGCCGAGATGGGCTATACCTGTTACACCCATCCAGAACTAGAATTTTTTCTCTTCGAAGGTGCAACTCCAGCAGGTCAACCTCCAGTACCCGTTGACTTCGGTGGCTATTTCGATCAGACACCTGCGGCGGTGGGCCACGATTTTCGTCGCCAAGCGATCACTATGCTGGAAGCGATGGGCGTTTCGGTGGAATTTAGCCATCATGAAGCGGCGCCTGGCCAGCAAGAAATTGATCTGCGTTACGCCGATGCGCTCAGCACCGCCGATAACATCATGACTTTCAGACATGTCGTAAAAGAAGTTGCGCTGGATCAGGGTTTCCTTGCTTCCTTTATGCCAAAGCCATTTACCGATCATCCTGGCTCTGGAATGCATACCCATATCTCACTCTTTGAAGGCGAAGAGAATGCCTTTTACGAAGCCGGCGCACCTCATCAGCTTTCGAAAACTGGTCGAGCTTTTATCGCCGGAATTCTTAGGCACGCCCGCGAATTCACGCTGATCACAAATCAATGGGTTAATTCATACAAGCGCTTAGCTGGTGGCGATGAAGCACCGGCCGCCGTTACCTGGGGGGCTAACAATCGCGCCGCGTTAGTTCGGATTCCGGCATATAAACCGAAGAAAGAGAACTCGACTCGGATCGAAGTGCGCTCGCCAGATTCTGGCTGCAATCCTTATTTAGCCTTCGCCGTGATTATTGCCGCAGGGCTTAAGGGCGTCGAGGCCGGTTACGAATTGACCGATGCTGAGAACCCTGAGTTGCTTCCATCCAGTCTGGATGAAGCAATTACCGCCATGGAGGGCTCCGAATTAGTCCGACAGACCTTGGGCGAGGACGTTTTTGAGTATGTCCTTCGAAATAAGCGCTCCGAGTGGGATGACTATCGCCGACAAGTGAGCGCCTACGAACTTTCGCGTTATTTGCCCGTTCTCTAATCCAGGGGCTACCCTTTCGCTGTGCGCAGCTTTTCTCTCCTCCTTCGCTGCCGCGGCGGGGCCAAATAATCGGTCACCTCGCCCGCGGAGTTTGGTCATGCCGGTAACCCAAACCAGCCCCGCACAGTACTGAAGGAGTAAAAATGAATTTTCCAAAGCAAATCCCGAGTTCAATGCCGATCCATCGTTATGCCCCATTTATCCCTGTGGATTTAACCGATCGAACCTGGCCCACAAAGCAAATTACCAAAGCGCCGCAGTGGTGTTCGGTCGACCTTCGTGACGGTAATCAAGCGCTGATTGATCCAATGGATGCCAGTCGCAAGATGGCGATGTTTAAGCTATTAGTAGGCATGGGTTACAAAGAGATTGAAGTCGGTTTTCCATCTGCTAGTCAGACCGATTTCGATTTCGTTCGCAAGATTATTGAAGATGGTTTGATTCCAGATGATGTTGTTATCCAGGTTCTGACCCAGGCTCGCGAACCTTTAATTCGTCGCACTTACGAGGCGATCAAAGGTGCCAAACATGCCGTTGTTCACCTTTATAACTCGACCTCAACTTTGCAACGCCGCGTTGTCTTTGGACTAGATAAGGCTGGAATTAAGAAAATCGCCACCGATGGCGCTGAACTTTGTTTGCGACTTACGGATACGGTGCCGGGGACTTTGGTCTCTTTCGAGTATTCACCTGAGTCTTACACCGGCACCGAATTAGAATTCGCAGTTGAAGTATGCGATGCAGTTAATGCCGTCTGGAAGCCAACGCCATCTTGGAAGAGCATCGTAAATCTTCCTGCAACTGTTGAAATGGCAACCCCAAATGTGTATGCCGATTCAATTGAATGGATGCATCGAAATTTGGCTTATCGCGATTCATTAGTTCTTAGTCTCCATCCCCATAACGATCGTGGCACCGGTGTTGCGGCCGCCGAGCTTGGTTACATGGCTGGCGCAGATCGAATCGAAGGCACGCTCTTTGGAAATGGTGAACGCACGGGAAATGTTTGTCTAGTTACATTAGGACTCAACCTATTTAGCCAAGGCGTTGATCCACATATTGATTTTTCGAATATCGATGAGGTTCGACGCACCGTTGAATACGCCAACCAACTTCGAGTGCCAGAGCGCCACCCATACGGCGGCGATTTAGTCTTCACCGCTTTTTCTGGCTCGCATCAAGATGCTATCAAGAAAGGCCTTGAGCATCTTGAGAAAGATGCGAAAGCAGCGGGCGTAACGATTGATCGTCAGGCGTGGGCAGTTCCTTACCTGCCAATAGACCCTAAAGATATTGGTCGCTCTTACGAAGCGGTGATTCGCGTAAATAGCCAGTCAGGTAAAGGCGGCGTCGCATATTTGATGAAGAATGAACATCATTTGGATCTGCCTCGTCGACTTCAAATTGAATTTAGTCAGGTCGTTCAATCCAAGACCGACGAAGAAGGCGGCGAAGTCTCTGCTGACGCGTTGTGGCAGATCTTTGAAGATGAATACCTGCCGGCCAAACGCAACAACTGGGGACGCTTTAGGTTAAATGGGCTATCCCAAACTTCGCATTTGGATGAGGATGTTCAACTAAGCGTTGAATTGGCTGATGATGGCGAACTCCATTCATTGAATGGTTCTGGCAATGGTCCAATCGCAGCATTTATTGACATTCTTAATTCTCATTTGGAACCGATGCGGGTTCGTGTTCTGGATTACTACGAGCATGCTCTCAGCGCTGGTGGCGATGCAAAAGCGGCGGCCTATCTTGAGTGCGAAGTCGGAGATCGAGTTTATTGGGGCGTGGGGATCGACCCAAGCACCACGACGGCTTCGCTAAAAGCCGTTATTTCGGCGGTAAATCGCGGTCTGCGTCAGCAAATTCAGATTCGTTGATTTCTAGCCTTCAATATCCAGCGAATCTCGATCTAGCCCGTTACCGTTTAAACCATGGCGCTTTATCGTGATCAAGCGATCGTCCTACGCACCCAGAAATTGGGCGAGGCCGATCGCATCATCACGCTCTTCACGAAGGATCATGGTCGACTGCGAGCCGTCGCAAAAGGAGTTCGCCGAACTAAATCTAGATTCGGAGCGCGACTAGAACCAACTAGCTATGTCGACCTGCAGCTCTACACGGGCAAGACCTTCGACATCGTGACCCAAGCCGAAAGTATCGAAAATTTTGGTGACTCACTTTCAAATGACTATCAAAATTGGACGATCGCATCTGCAATTCTGGAAGCGGCCGAGAGATTCACAGCTCAAGAACATGAACCAGCGTTACAACAGTATTTGTTAGTAGTGGGTGCCTTAAAGGCTTTAGCCCACAACACTTACGATTCTTCTTTGATTCTAGATGCATATTTATTGCGCTCCCTTTCGGTTGCCGGTTACGCACCTTCTTTAACCAACTGCTCTCGCTGCGATAAACCCGGACCGCATAAATATTTTTCTCTCGTTGGCGGCGGATCAGTCTGCACCGATTGCAAACCGGCAGCGGCCGCTACACCACTTGTTGAAACGCTTCAGTTGATGTCAGATCTGCAAACCGGGGATTGGGACGGTGCGATCCAAAGCGAGCTTCGAAATCGCCGGGAAGCTTCCGGATTGATTGCCGCTTATTTGCAGTGGCATCTTGAGCGAGGTTTACGAAGTCTGCCTCTGGTTGAGAGAATCTAGCGTGGCTAAAAAAGTTGTTGCCCCCACCGCTCATCCATCTGGGGCGAAACCGCCGAAATTGCCGAGCGCCGCAATTCCAGCGCATGTTGCGATAGTTATGGATGGCAATGGACGTTGGGCCAAAGCCCGCGGCTTACCTAGAACTGCTGGCCATGAAGCTGGGGAAGCTTCGTTATTGGATGTAGTCCATGGCGCCATTGAGATCGGCGTTAAGGAGATTAGCGCCTACGCATTTTCCACGGAGAACTGGCGCCGTTCCCCGGAAGAGGTGAAGTTCCTAATGGGCTTTAATCGCGATGTCATTAGACGCCGCCGGGATGAGATGAATGAATTGGGAGTAAAAATCCAGTGGGTTGGCAGAGCCCAAAAACTTTGGAGTTCTGTAATTAAAGAGCTAGAAATTGCGCAGGAAATGACAAAATTCAACAAAGTGTTAACTCTGAATATGTGCGTTAATTACGGTGGTCGAGCTGAAATTGTGGATGCCGTACGGGCAATATCCCTTGAGATCAGCAAGCGAAAACTCAAGCCAGAGCAAGTTACAGAAAAACTTTTAGCAGCTCATCTTTATAGCCCAAAGATGCGCGACGTTGATTTGTTTCTTCGTTCATCGGGTGAACAGCGAACTAGCAATTTTCTGCCGTGGCAATCTGCTTATGCTGAAATGGTATTTATGGATGTTTTGTGGCCAGACGTTGACCGCCGGACGTTATGGAAGGCTATTGAGATTTATGCCGAACGCGATCGCAGGTTTGGTAAGGCTTAATTAGCAGTCGCTGCAAATTCCAAAGATCTCGGCGGTATGACCGATCTCGCGAAAACCATGCTCTTCGCCGGACTTCTGCGCCCACTTCTCGATTACGCCGCCTTCAATCTCAACGGTCTTGCCACAGTTCTTGCAAACTAGGTGATGGTGGTGAGCGTCGCCGCAGAGGCGATATATCGCTTCACCATCTTCACGTCGAAGTAGATCAACACTCTTATCGGCTACCAAACTCTGTAGTGCTCGATAGACGGTAGTCAAACCGATTGCTTCTTGATTTCGTTTTAGAACTAAATGGAGTTCTTGAGCGCTGGCAAAGCCACCGACTCTTTCAAGAGCATGGAGGACTTTGGTTTCAGATTTACTCATAGAGTGTTGACCACCAAGAACATGGTTAGCACGCCAATAAGCGTTGCCACCATCGTCATTCGTGATGGATGGCGAGAATGGGCTTCGGGCAAAATATGAGAAGTGGCGATGTAGATAATGAATCCCGAGAAGACTGCCAAATAAATCGCTAGCCAAGAGTTGCTGATGGAAATTCTGCTTCCCAAGGCGGCGCCACTAATTCGCGCGATCGCATCAATCACGAGCAACGCTTTTACTGCGGAGTTCCATTTTCCACTCTTGATCAGCATAGCCACGGTATTAAGGCCATCGCTAAAGGCATGGACTATGAGTGCGATAAAGACGGCGATTCCAAAAGCGTTACTAACTTGAAAGGCTAGACCAAGAGCCATTCCGTCCAGGAATACATGTCCAGCCATTGCTAAGGCACCTAAGCCGCCGGCGATGTTGCCGTAGTGGGTGTGGTCATGGTCGTAATCGGAATCAACCGGCTCGTGCGAGCCAGCAAATTGTTCGAAGAAGTGCAGCGTCAGGAAGCCACCAACAAATGCCAGCGTTACGGCAGGGAGCTTTCCAACGTGGAGGGTGGCATTGCGAAAAATTTCGGGGATTAAGTCGAAGGAGACAAGTCCGAGCATTAAACCGGCGGCCAGGCCCAAAACGAGGTGGAAGCGATCTTTCGACTTGAGGGCGAGCGCGCCACCTAGGGTGGTTGCCAGCACAGTTACTGCGGCAAGGGCGATTGCGATCATGGCTCAAGGTAGCAGAAATGAAAATGGTTGTCATTTTCAAACTTATGCTGGGTAGCCTTCTCCCATGCTTGCAATTGCCCGATTTCAGATTCCACAGAGCGAGGCCACCTCTTTTCAAGCAGCTGCGGGGATCGCGCTGGAAGCCCTGGCTAATTGTGAGGGCTTTAAATCGGGGGAAGTCGGTCAGAACACCGATGATCTGGGTCTCTGGACTTTGGTCTCGATTTGGAAAGATGTGGGCTCTTATCGGCGCGCGCTTAGCAATAATCAAGTAAAGATGGTCTCAATTCCACTATTGGCTCGGGCGATCGATGAGCCCGGTGCATATATAAACCCTACAAGCGAGTAAAATTGCCGTTCTTGCGACCAGCAAGGATTAAGCCGACAGCCAGCCGGAAGCGAGAACAAAATGGCCGCAGATCGTTTAGAGACAATTGTTAGCCTTGCAAAGCGACGAGGTTTTGTTTACCCCTCCTCGGAAATTTACGGTGGTCTCCGAGCGGCATGGGATTACGGCCCCTTGGGTGTGGAGCTAAAGAACAACGTTAAACGTCAGTGGTGGCGCGCCATGGTTCAAGGCCGCGAAGATGTTGTTGGTATTGATTCGTGTGTAATTTTGTCTCGCGAAGTTTGGGAAGCTTCGGGTCACGTTGAAACTTTTTCCGATCCATTAACGGAGTGCACCGCTTGCCACAAGCGCTACCGTGCCGATCATCTGCAAGAAGCTTTCGAAGCTAAGAATGGACGAGCTCCAGCCTCTATGGAGGAAGTCAACTGTCCTAACTGTGGCAATAAGGGAAAGTTCACCGCCCCTAAGCCATTCAATGGCCTGCTCAAGACCTATTTGGGTGCGGTCGAAGATGAATCTGGCATGGCATATCTGCGACCAGAGACAGCGCAAGGAATTTTCATCAACTTTGAAAATGTAGCAACCACTTCGCGAAAAAAGCCACCATTTGGAATTGGCCAAATCGGAAAATCGTTTCGAAATGAAATTACACCTGGAAACTTTATCTTTCGTACCAGAGAGTTTGAACAGATGGAGATGGAATTCTTCGTTGTGCCCGGAACTGATGAAGAGTGGCATCAATACTGGATCGATACTCGCTTGGACTGGTACAAAAATTTAGGTATCAACCCAGATCGACTTCGACTTTTTGAGCACCCGAAAGAGAAGCTCTCGCACTATTCGAAGCGAACCGTTGATATCGAATATCGATTCGAATTTAACGGAATCGAATGGGGCGAGCTCGAAGGCATTGCCAGTCGTACTGATTTTGACCTCAAAGCTCATAGCGCCGCTTCCGGGAAAGATTTATCGTGGTTTGATCAAGAAAAGAATGAACGTTGGGTGCCATTTGTCATTGAACCCGCTGCGGGCGTTGACCGAGCCGCGCTGACATTCATGATGGATGCCTATACCGAAGATGAGGCGCCAAATGCCAAGGGCGAAATGGAAAAGCGCGCAGTTATGAAGTTGGATTATCGTTTGGCTCCGATAAAGGTTGCCGTTCTTCCACTTTCAAGAAATGCCGATCTATCGCCAAAGGCTCGGGATCTTGCAGCTGCGCTGCGCCAAAATTGGAGCGTCGACTTTGATGATGCCGGAGCAATCGGTCGCCGTTACCGTCGCCAAGATGAAATTGGTACGCCATATTGCATCACCATTGACTTCGAAACTCTCGAAGATAATGCCGTGACGATTCGCGATCGCGACACCATGGCGCAAGAGCGCATAAGTATCGATCAGGTAACCGCCTGGTTGGCACCACGGTTGTTGGGGTGCTAACAGCTCCTACTTTTAAACCACTTCGTCTTCCCATCTCAAACGGTGGCTTTGAAAATGACGAAGTGGTTCTCTCCGCACCTGTGGTGCTAGCGCCAATGGCTGGAATAACTAATTCGGCCTTTCGCACGCTCTGCCGAGAGCAAGGTGCTGGGCTATTTGTCTCCGAGATGGTTACCGCCAGAGCGTTAATTGAGCGACATCCAGAAACGATGCGCCTAATTACTCCAGGCGTTGGTGAAACTCCGCGCTCGGTCCAGTTGTATGCAGTTGACCCGACAGTAGTGGGTTTAGCAGTAACGCTCTTAATGAAAGAGAATCTGGCCGACCATATAGATCTAAATTTTGGTTGCCCAGTTCCAAAAGTGACCAGACGTGGTGGCGGCGCTGCGCTTCCATACAAGCGAAAACTATTTGAGAATATTGTTGGTTCTGCGGTTAAAGCTGCAGCTCCCTATGGCGTTCCGGTTACCGTAAAAATGCGAATCGGAATTGATTCCGATCACTTAACCTATTTAGAAGCGGCAAAATCTGCCGCAAATCAAGGAGTCGCTTGGGTGGCCCTTCACGCGCGAACCGCAGCACAAATGTACGAGGGCAAAGCCGATTGGTCTGCCATCGCAAATTTGGTTGAACATTTGAAGCCAACCGGGGTACCAGTCTTGGGCAATGGCGATATTTGGAGTGGCGAGGATGGCGCGCGAATGATGGCTGATACTGGTTGCGCCGGCGTTGTTGTTGGTCGTGGCTGTTTGGGCCGGCCATGGTTGTTCGCCGATTTAGTCCAAGCCTTCGAAGGAAGCAGCACAAGATCCGAACCAACTCTCTTCCAAGTTCGCGAACTGATCTTTCGGCACGGTCAACTTTTGGTAGATTTCTTTGAGAGTGAAGGCCGCGCGATGCGCGATCTGCGAAAACATATGGCCTGGTATTTAAAAGGATTTTCGGTGCCGCGTGAACTTCGCTCCAGATTTGGCATGGTCGTAAGCATGAGCGAGTTAGATTATTTGCTTTCCCAATTGGAAGACCAGCAATATCCGGCGGCAATAGGTGATGCCCCGCGAGGTCGCACGAGCCACGGTCGTCCGGTATCACTTCCTGATGGTTGGTTGAACGATCCCGACGAGATTGCAACGATCACCATCGACGATTCCGTTTCCGGTGGCTAACTATGTTTATCTTTAAGATAGTGCGAAGAGCGATCTCGGCACTTTTACTTCTGATAGTGATAATCCCGCTATTCGTAGCCTTTCAAATTTGGGCTACCGGAAATTCCGCAACTCCAAAGAAGAGCGATGTGATAATCGTTTTAGGTGCAGCGCAATTTAACGGGAAGCCAACTCCGGTATTGCAATCACGAATCGATCAGGCTTATAAGGTCTATGAAAGTGGAGCTGCCTCTCGAATCATTTCCGTGGGCGGTGGTGCTCCTGGCGATGCTACAACTGAGGCAATGAGCAGTTACCGCTCTTTGATGGCCAAGAATGTTCCCAAAGCGCGCTTGATCGAGATTCCGGTTGGAAGAGATACCTTGAGCAGCACGGTTGCCTATGTTGCAACCATGAAGCTTCACAAATGGAAGAGCGCGATCATCGTTACTGATCCGTTTCATTGCTACCGAGCAATGGCGATGGCGCAGGATCTAGGGGTGAGCGCTAGTTGCGCACCGGCAAAATCAACCTCGGGGTTGCTTACTGGAACCGGAATTCGCTATTTAATTCGCGAAACCGGGGCTTATCTGGCCTATAAGACCGCTGACCGTATTGGTATTCACCTATCCGATCATTTAAAGAATTAGACTTAGGAAACTATGGTCCTTCGCGCAGCGCATGAACGTTCTGGGTATTCCGAGTTCGATCGCGAACGCTTTATGTTTGAACCAGCCAAGCGACCAGGTCGAACTGAGTTCGCCCGCGATCGGGCGCGAATCATTCACTCCTTTGCCTTGCGCCGATTAGCCGCCAAAACTCAAGTCGCCGTCCCTTGGGCTGCAGATTTCCCTCGGACTCGACTTTCGCACTCGCTTGAATGTGCACAGGTTGGGCGAGAGCTGGGGGAGTCCCTTGGCGCTGATCCAGATTTGATGGAGGGAGCCTGCCTGGCGCACGACATTGGTCATCCACCTTTTGGGCACAACGGCGAAGATGCCCTAAATCAGATTGCCCAAGAGTGCGGCGGCTTTGAAGGAAACGCGCAAAGTTTTCGATTGCTGGTTCGGCTTGAAGCAAAAACCGTAACGCCAGAAGGCAGATCGGTTGGACTCAATTTAACGCGCGCCTCCTTAGACGCTGCCACAAAATATCCCTGGCCAAGATCAACTAACTCCAAAAAATTTGGGGTTTACGATGACGATCAAGATATCTTCAATTGGGTGCGATTGGATGCGCCTGAGGGCAAGACGGCGATCGAAGCTCAAATTATGGATTGGTCGGATGATGTTGCCTATTCGGTTCATGATTTTGAGGATGCGCTTGTTTCGGGTCAAGTAAAACTACATTATCTAAATAACGATCTGTCAGAAATATTTTCAGTGGCGAAGAATTCATACCTTTCAGACATTTCCTCCGATGAGGCTGGCCAAGCGTTAATCAAGTTGCAGGCGCTCTCATGCTGGCCAACTGAATATGACGGCAGCCACCGCCACCTTGCTGGCTTAAAGGATTTAGCTAGTCAATTGATTGGTCGCTTTGCCCTAGCTGCCGAACGTGCTACCAGAGAGCGCTACGGCGACGGCGACCTCACCAGATATAGTGCCGACTTAATTATTCCCCGCGAGCAACGAGTCGAAGTTGCGATTTTAAAAGCAATTTCTGGCTTCTATGTAATTAATGCCGAAACTTCGCAGAAGCGTTATTCCGATCAGCAAACTCTTATTCACGAATTAGTTGCCGCGGTTTTAAAAAACGCCCCCAAAACTCTCGAGTCATTCTTTTTGGATGATTGGGAGTTGGCCACAACCGATGCCGCGCGAATGAGAGTTGTGATCGATCAAGTTGCCTCATTAACCGATCCGGGCGCATATGCCCTTCACTCCCACCTCAAATAGGATAGCGATATGTCGGGGAGAATTCGGGACGAAGATGTAACTTACGTCCGAGATCACAGCGCAATTGATGAGGTCGTTGGCGACTACGTGCAGCTGAAAAATGCCGGTGGCGGCCAGAAGAAAGGTCTCTGTCCATTTCACGATGAGAAGAGTCCATCCTTCCATGTGACTCCGAGCAAGGGATACTTTCACTGCTTTGGTTGCCAGCAAGGCGGCGACGTTATTGCCTTCATAATGAAATTGGAGCATCTAACTTTTACCGAAACGGTTGAGCGATTGGCCGAACGAATTGGTTACACCTTGCGTTACGACGGAACTGGAAATGCGCCGACTTCGGGTGTAAATCGTTCTAGATTAGTTGCGGCAAACACCGCCGCAGTTGCTTTCTACCGAGCGGCACTAATGCTTCCAGGACCGGCTCAGATTGGGCGTGACTTTCTCGCTAAACGCGGTTTTGATAAAGCGGCAGCGGAGACTTTTGGCGTGGGTTACGCACCTGATGAATGGGACGCCCTCTATAAAACCTTACGGGGTCAAGGATTTAGTGATCTTGAACTTTCAACTGCCGGTCTCTCTAAAGAAGGTACAAAAGGTCCAATAGATCGTTTTCGCAACCGCTTGGTTTGGCCGATTAAAGATATTACCGGCGATGTTGTCGGATTTGGCGCGCGAAAGTTAGCGGGGGATGATGTTGATCAAGGACCCAAATATTTAAACACTGCCGAAACTCCGCTCTACAAGAAAAGTCAGATTCTTTATGGCTTGGATCTAGCAAAGAAAGAGATCGCGAAGAAGCGACAAGTTGTTATTGTTGAAGGCTATACCGATGTGATGGCTGCCCATTTAGCAGGTATAACCACCGCAGTTGCAACTTGCGGAACTGCATTTGGTGATGAGCACATCCGAATAATCCGGCGATTATTGATGGATGATGATTCCTTTCGTGGTGAAGTTATCTTCACCTTCGATGGCGATGCGGCTGGACAAAAAGCTGCACTTCGCGCTTTTGATGATGATCAGAAGTTCGTCGCCCAAACCTTTGTTGCAGTCGAGCCAAACGGAATGGATCCTTGTGAACTTCGCCAAACAAAAGGTGATGAAGCGGTTCGAGATCTCATAGCGCGCCGCGTTCCGCTTTTTGAGTTCGCCATGAAATCAGTTATCAGCCAATATGACATTTCAACGGCCGAAGGTCGAGTCTCTGCACTCAACCAAGTGGTTCCACTAATTGGAAAAATCCGGGATGCCTCATTGCGACCCGAATATATGCGCCTAGTTGCCGGTTGGTTGGGACTAGAAACCGACACTGTTGCCAGCGCCATTCGACGCGTCGGAACGGCCGCTCCAAGTGGCGGACTGGCTAAACCGACGGCGAATTTAAACGATCCGGTTTTAGCGCTAGAGCGTGAAGTTTTGAAGATCCGGCTCCAAATGCCCGCGATGGCCGCTGCTTGGTCTGAGCTTGAGCCAAATGCTTTTACTTGGACCCCTTATCTGGTGCTGCGCCAGCAGATCGATCAACTTCCCGATATGGATATACCAAACTTATTGGAACGGACCGAGATCGCCGAGGTTCGAGCCCTCATCACAGAATTGACGGTCGAACCGATTCGGACCGACAGAGAGGTCTCGGAGCGCTACATAACGAGCATCTTTGCCCGCCTCCGTGAAGTCGCCCTAACCAGGGCGATTGCCGAGATTAAATCCAATTTGCAGCGGCTAAATCCGATAGAAAATGAGGCGGAATATAACGCTACCTTCGCAGAATTGGTCGCTAAAGAGGCGATTCGTCGAAGTCAAAAGGAGTTGGCCCTGGGGGAGATAACCTAGTTTTTTC
>SESB01000291.1_pt1 | contig 36997 bp, 36 predicted proteins | sample 3171441 | NCBI WGS metagenome assembly SESB01 (sample SAMN06051867, study PRJNA518727) | freshwater metagenome | biome: subpolar coniferous forest; feature: holomictic lake; material: water; isolation source: holomictic Lake 227, 6 m depth | place: Canada: near Kenora, Ontario | collected... | reverse complement strand
AACAGCGCGCAGTAAAAGACGCTGCCTATGCGGCAGGTGCACGCAAGGTTTACATTATTGAAGAGCCAATGGCCGCAGCAATCGGTGCTGGACTTCCTATCCATGAACCAACTGGAAACATGGTTGTAGATATTGGTGGAGGCACTACTGAAGTTGCGGTTATTTCATTGGGTGGAATTGTTACCTCGCTTTCAATTCGTGTTGGTGGCGATGAGCTCGATCAATCGATTATTACCTGGGTTAAGCGTGAATTCTCGCTACTTTTGGGAGAGCGCACTGCTGAAGAAATTAAAATGGCTATCGGTTCGGCTTATCCACTTGCAGGTGAAAACGATGCTGAAATTCGCGGTCGTGATTTAGCAACTGGTTTGCCAAAGACAATCGTTGTCTCAGCTGCAGAAATCCGTAAAGCATTGGAAGAGCCAGTTAATGCAATCGTTAACGCAGTAAAGAGCACCCTTGATAAAACTCCTCCTGAGCTTGCATCAGATTTGATGGATCGCGGAATTGTTCTTACAGGTGGTGGAGCATTACTTAAGGGGCTTGATGAGCGACTTCGCAAAGAAACTGGAATGCCAATTCATATTGCGGAGCGTCCATTGGATGCTGTTGTAGAAGGTTCCGGTAAGTGCATCGAAGAGTTTGAGGCTTTAGAGAAGGTCTTAATCTCCGAACCACGTCGATAGGTTTAATAGAAGATGCGATACGGCGGTGAGGGTCGTACCCGTCTTCTCTTAATTATCTTGATTGTCACCTCCCTCTTTCTTATTACTTTAGATTTGCGCGGAGTTTCAGTTTTAAATGGCGCGCGTCAAGGTACACAGTTCGTGCTTTCACCATTTCAAAAAGCTGGAAATGTCGTTCTGACCCCAGTGAAGAATTTCTTCTCCGACGTAACTCACTTAGGTCGCACACGCAATCAAATTGCACAACTTCGCGCAGATAACTCAAAACTTAAGGCGGATTTACTCAACCGCAAGAGCGCCGATGCGCAACTATTACAGTTGAAAAAGATTTTGGATTTAGCTGGTACCGCGGGTTATAAAGTTGTCAATGCGCGAGTAATTAGCCAAGGTTCGAGTGAATCATTTTCACAAACTGTAACAATCGATATTGGTTCAAATGCCGGTATAAGACCAAATATGACCGTGCTTTCGCAACAAGGAATTGCTGGTGTCGTAAAGACGGTGTATCCAAATTCAGCATTAGTAATGCTGGCAACTGACCCATCTTTTAGAATTGGTGTGCGTATTGCTGGTACACAGCAAATAGGTATTTTGGCTGGCCGAGGTTCGCGTTCAGGGGTACTGCAGTTGCTGGATAACCTCACCAATGTCAGCGTAGGAGATGTCTTGTTGGCGCGGGGCAGTGTTGCAAATCAGCCTTTTGTTCCCGGAGTGCCGGTTGGTTATGTAACGGCAGTTGATAATTCTGCCGGAGAAATCGCGCAAACAGGATCAGTTCGCTATTACACAAATTTTGGAAATCTAGGCGTAGTTGCAATAGTTGTAGGTGCACCAACAACTAATCCAGGTGATGCATTAATTCCGCCAAAACCAAAGCCCACTCCGATTCCAACAGTCACGGTTTATGTAACACCATCACCGTCACCAACTAAGTAGCAAATATGTTTACTCGAAAAATAGCTGTGGGATTTTCATTACTTGCCGCAGTCTTTATTTTTCAAGAATCAGTGATGAATCAATTCCGCTTACCAGGTAGCGGTTTCTCAGTTTTCTTAATTCTCATTTTTACTTGGTCAGCAATAAGTACCCCAGAGATTGCCTTACTTACTGGATTTAGCGCTGGAATTTTATTGGATTTAGCACAGGGATCTGATGGGCCAATTGGCCAATGGACCCTGATTTTGGTTTTAGTTTGTTATGCAGTTTCTTATTTTGGCGAAGGCAATATAAATGATAATCCCCTTGGGATTGTCTTTTTTGTCGTGAGTGCGAACTTTGTGGCCCACATCCTTTTTCTGGCTAGTGGAGCGCTTTTAGGTGTTCAAGTTGGAAGCCTGGGGCAAGTTCTTTTAACTTTGTTTGGAACCTCGCTTTGGACGCTGGCAATTACCCCCATACTCTTGCCTGTTTTTTCTAAAGCACATGAGATTATTTTTGATTCTCGGACGTCACTATGAACCAACGCTCCCGTTTAAGTTTACTCGTCGTACAAGTACTTATAGTTTCATTAGTCGTGGCATTATTTGGACGTTTGTTTTATTTACAGATTGCCGCTGGACCAAAATATCGTGATGCGGCACTAAGTATTCAAAGTCGAGATGTTGTTTCTCCAGCTACGCGCGGATTAATCGTTGATTCATCGGGAGTTCCATTAGCCCTTAATAAGGTGGGTTTAGCCATCACGGTAGATCGAATCGCCATTGATAAACAATCCGATAAAGGTGTCGCAGTCTTAGAACATTTAGCCACGCTATTAAAATTGAAGTACGCCGATGTCTATCGAAATACACGTCTGTGCGGCGAGTTACCTAAGGGTGACAAGACTGGTTGTTGGACGGGATCGCGTTATCAACCTATTCCAATTACCAAAGAAGCTGATCCACAAATAGCCCTGCAAATAGTTGAACGATCTGATCAATTTCCTGGTGTAGATGCCCAGCCAATGGCAATCCGAAGTTATCCAGGAATAGATGGTGTCAATGGCGCACATGTTTTGGGTTATGTAGGACCGCTCACAGATGCCGATTTAGCTAAGGGAAATGGTCACAAATATTTCCGAAGTGAAGTTATTGGTAAAGATGGTTTAGAAGTTCAATACGATTCATTTTTGCGAGGAACGCCTGGCATTAGAACGGTCATCGTAGATCGCAAAGAAGCGATCACTCGTGAAAGTCAAAACTCAAAACCAATTGCGGGAGATCACTTAGTAACAAGTTTAGATGTTCGCTTGCAAGCGGCCGCCGAAAAAGCTTTGCAAGATGCTGTGAATCGAGGACGTGCCAGTGGATACACTTCGGATTCAGGTGCAGCAATTGTTATGGATGTTAAGACTGGGGAGATTTTAGCTCTGGCCTCATATCCAACGTATGACCCAAATATCTTTGAAAAAGGTTTAACACTTTCGCAAGCTGCTGATCTATTTAGCGCAAAGAAGTCGGTTCCGGCACTCAACCGTGCATTGCAAGGCTTATTCGCCCCAGCTTCTACTTTTAAATCAGTCTCGGTTGTTGCTGCAGCCGCAGCAGGTTATAACTTAAATGGTTCGTATGACTGTCCCTCAGAAGTTCAAGTAGGTAATAGAGCTTTCCAAAACTTTGATAGCAAAAACCAGGGCCGAATGAATTTAAAGCAAGCCATCGCAGTTTCCTGCGATACGTTGTGGTACAAAATCGCATTTGATCAATGGCTCAAAGATGGTGGACTCAACCCCAAGTCCAATCCAAATGACTACTTCTTTAAAGCAGCACAGGGCTTTAACATTACACAAAAAGTAGGTATCGATCTACCTTCTGAATCAACCTCACGTTTAGCCGACCGCGCCTACAAAAAGAGTTGGTTCCAGCAAAACAAAGATTTTTATTGCAACTACAAGACACGTGCCCCTAAGTCACAACAAACTCCTTTCTTAGTCCTTTTGGCTTCAGAAAACTGTGTTGATGGTGACAAAGTTCGTGCCGGAGATGCAGTGAACTTTTCAATTGGGCAGGGCGATACAGTTGTAACGCCATTGAAATTAACCCAGATGTATGCCGCTATCGCTAACGGTGGAACAATTTGGCAAGCTTTGATTGGTAAAGCGATTGTTAAAACCGACGGAACAGTGGTTAAAACCATGACACCAAAGATTCTGGGTAAAATTAATACCGCGCCATCAACAATCGCATTTTTACATAGCGCACTGCGTGAAGTTGTAGTGAGCGGAACTGCAGCCGGAGTATTTGCAGGTTTTCCTATTGAAGTAAGTGGCAAGACTGGAACCGGTCAAGTCTTTGGAACGAACCCAAATGGTTCGCAAAAAGATGATACGTCATGGTTTGCTTCATATGCTCCAAGTAAAAATCCAAGATATGCAGTTGTCATGATGGTTGGTCAAGGTGGATTTGGTGCATCGACTTCAGGTGTTGGTGTTCGACATATCTATGAAGCTCTTTTTGGCGTAAAGGGGAATACAGTTATTCCTGGCGCAGCGATATTTCCAGATGGTGCACCTCCAGTTAAGTTGCCTAAAATATCTCCAGCCACAAAACCGAAGGGAACGCCATGAGTGAAATTGCTGCCAGAGCGCGTCTCTATCGTCGATCTCGTACCTCGATTTTTCATGGCTTTGATCCAATTCTTACTGCAGCTGTTGGCTTATTACTTTTTATTGGGACGCTGTTGGTTTATGCAGCAACCCGCGATTGGTATTCACACAATGGTTTAGACCCGCAGTATTACTTGAAGCGCCATGTTATTAATATTGCCATTGGCCTACTTTTAGCCTACGGCACCACCGTCATTGACTATCGACTCTTACGTGCATACATGCCATTTGTTTGGGGTTTCGGAGTTCTTGGTCTGATTGTTGTTTTAATTCCAGGTTTGGGAAGCACAGTCAACGGAGCTAAAGCATGGATTTCCTTGCCGGGAGGTTTTCAAATTCAGCCGGCAGAGTTAGCCAAAATTTCTATCATCCTTGGAATGTCCATGATTTTATCGGAACGCACGCATGACAGCGATGAACCCAGATCACGTGATGTGATTCAGGCTTTAGCGGTAGCTGCGCTTCCTATTCTTTTAATTTTGTTACAACCAGATATGGGAACTGTTTTTATTATTTCAGTTTCAGTTGTAACCATTATTGCCGTATCTGGCGCCTCATCTAAGTGGGTTGCAGGTTTAATTTTAGTTGCCCTACTTGGTGCATTTGTCGCAACTAAAGCTGGAGTTATCAGCGATTATCAAGTTAAACGTTTACAGACTTTCGTTAATCCAACTGCTGATACTCAAGGCACTGGTTATCAACTACGCCAAGCACGAATCACCGTTGGTTCCGGCGGTTTAATTGGAACTGGATTATTTAATGGACCACAAACTAATGGTCGATTTGTACCTGAACAGCAAACGGACTTTATTTTTACCGTAGCTGGCGAAGAGCTAGGATTCTTGGGGAGCGGTCTGATTGTCTTGCTGTATCTGATTATTTTGATGCGATCTTTTGCGATTGCACGAAGAACTAATGATCCTTTTGGGCGATTAGTTACAACTGGAGTTATTGCTTGGTTTGCATTTCAGATTTTTGAGAATGTTGGAATGACGTTAGGTCTGATGCCAATGACCGGTGTGCCTTTGCCATTCATGTCATATGGTGGATCCTCGATGTTTGCCACCTTGATTGGTTTTGGCCTATTGCAGAACGTTCACGCTCGTTCTCGAGGCTGAACTAGGTAAATCAGCCCTCTATCTGTCATACTTAGGGCACATAGTTCAGCGCGGCCCGCGAAACCTTCGCGACACAAGCCCAGCGCGAACAGGTAAGAAAAACCTACACAGGATTTTTTTAACGAGATAAGCGTTGTAAAAGACGCATAGAGGATTTGGTGCCATGGCGATTGAGCCTAAAACACCGCGCAAGCGTGCGGTTAAGAAAACTTCAGCTAAGGCTGAAGCAACAACGACTGATGTAATCAGTGAAGAACCCAAGAAAGCTACGCGTAAAAAAGCTGCTGTACCGGTTCCAGTATTTCAAGCTGCCCCAGACAAGCCAGTTGCCAAAGCGCCACGCAAAAAAGCTGAAGCCGCACCTGCACCTGATGCACCTGCGGCTGAAAGTGCAAGTGATAATTCAGATCGCCCAGATCGTAATCGCCGTCGCCGTCGAGGTGGCCGCGGTCGTCGCAAGCCAGGTGCTGAAGGCGCAGTCGCACAGGATTCAGGTAGCGAAGTTGAGGAAGAAAGCGCTGATGCAGAAGGTGCAACACATCGTCGCCGTCGCCGTCGCCGTGCAGCCGGAGATGCAGAAGGCATAACTCCTGGCGAAACAATTGAAGAAGATGGCGTACTAACTGTTGTTAAAGTCCGCGAAGTTCGTGAACGTCCAGCCCGACCTGCGCGTACCGAACGCCCAGAACGCAATGATCGCCGTGGTGGTCGACGTGATCGCAATGAACGTGGTGGCCGTGCTGAATATCGCGAGCCATATCGCAAGCGTCCAACAATTATTACTGATGGTGAATTCTTAGCCCGCCGCGAAAATGTTGATCGCGAAATGTTAGTTCGCCAGATTGCCGATCGTACCCAGATTGCCGTTATTGAAGATGGCGTAATGGTTGAACATTACGTTAACCGCAATAGCAATGTTTCTTATGTAGGTAACGTGTACTTAGGTCGTGTTCAAAATGTTCTTCCATCAATGGAAGCAGCATTCGTTGATATTGGTAAAGGTCGTAACGCCGTTCTTTATGCTGGTGAAGTTAACTGGGATGCTGCAGGTATTTCAGAGTCTGAACCTCGCAAAATTGAAACCGTATTAAAAACTGGGCAACCTGTATTAGTTCAAGTAACTAAGGATCCAATCGGACAAAAGGGTGCACGTTTAACGAGCCAAATTTCCTTGCCTGGTCGCTATGTTGTCTATGTTCCTGGTGGCGGCATGTCAGGTATCTCAAAGCGTTTGCCTGAAACTGAACGAACACGTTTAAAAGCAATTTTGAAAAACTTAATTCCTGAAGAAGCCGGCGTAATTGTTCGTACTGCTGCCGAAGGCGTGAGCGAAGAAGATTTAACCAATGATGTCGCGCGCTTAAAGGCTCAATGGGATGACATTTATGCCAAGACACAGAACACTAATTTCAATCCACCAGTAGCCCTGTATCAGGAACCCGATCTAGCTGTTCGTGTTATCCGCGATATTTTCAACGAAGATTTCCGCAAGTTAACGGTTCAAGGCGCAACGGCTTGGGATGAAGTCACCAGTTACCTAGGTTTCATCGCACCAGAGTTAACAACCAAGATCGAAAAGTACACAGGTACTGGCGATCTTTTTGCTGACTTCCGTGTTGAAGAACAGTTAGCGAAAGCATTTGATCGCAAGGTTTACTTGCCTTCAGGTGGTTCATTAGTTATTGACCGCACCGAAGCCATGATTGTTATCGACGTTAACACCGGTAAATTCATTGGTAAGGGTGGAAACCTTGAAGAGACGGTTACTAAGAACAACTTAGAAGCCGCCGAAGAAATTGCGCGCCAACTTCGTCTTCGTGACTTAGGTGGAATTGTAGTAATTGACTTCATTGACATGATTCTGGAATCTAACCGCGAAATGGTTCTGCGCCGACTTGTTGAATGTTTAGGTCGCGATCGCACTAAGCACCAAGTTGCTGAAGTTACTTCGCTTGGTCTAGTTCAAATGACCCGTAAGCGTGTTGGACAAGGTCTGATAGAAGCGTTCTCAACTACATGTGATGCATGTAGCGGACGTGGAATTCATATTCATATGGAGCCAGTAAAGATGAAGGCGCCAATGCCACAACTTGATGTTCCATCATCACAGCATGAAGATGCTGATGAAAAAGATGCCACCGAGCATGAGTTCCATGAATCCTTTAACTCTGATGAAAAGGCCGAGGCGCCAGCCCAGACAAAGCCAGCAGGTGGGCGAAAGCGCCGACGTGCTTCATCCTCAGGCATAATTACCGCTTGATTTGAGCCTGAGGGCACTAACAGGTAACCTTTACCCCTTCACTAACCTAATAAGAGTTCGGAGTACCACAGCGTGGCAAATATTAAGTCTCAGATTAAGCGCATTAAGACTAACGAGAAGGCACGCCTTCGCAATAAGTCTGTGGGCTCATCTATCAAGACCGCTGTGCGTAAATTCAAAGATGCAGTAACTGCTGGAGATTCAGCTGTAATCACAACTGAACTTCGCACCGCATCAAAGGCGCTAGACGTTGCCGTGCAGAAGGGTGTTCTTCATAAGAACGCTGCTGCAAACAAGAAGTCATCAATGGCTAAGGCAGCTGCCAAAGCCGGCGCACGTTAATTTTTCTTCGATCTTAAAGCGAGGCTAGGTTCATGCCTGCAATTTCACTTGCTAAGGCGCCGCAACCAGCAGCAACTAATCCGGCGCAGATTCGTAATTTCTGCATCATTGCCCATATCGATCACGGTAAATCAACTCTTGCCGATCGAATGTTGGGAATTACCGAAGTTGTAGAAGCTCGTAACATGCGTGCGCAGTATCTAGATCGTATGGATATTGAACGCGAACGTGGAATCACAATTAAATCTCAAGCCGTTCGCTTGCCGTGGCGCAGTGGAATCGATGGCCAGGAATACATCCTGAACATGATCGATACACCGGGACACGTTGACTTTACTTATGAAGTTTCGCGCTCGCTAGCTGCCTGTGAAGGCGCGGTTTTACTTGTGGACTGTGCGCAAGGAATTGAAGCTCAAACATTAGCTAACTTGTATTTAGCGATGGAAAACAATTTAACAATCATCCCAGTGCTCAATAAAATAGATTTACCAAATGCTCAACCTGAAAAATTTGCTGCAGAACTAGCCAAACTCATTGGCTGCCAACCCGAAGATTGCTTGCGCGTTTCTGGTAAGACTGGTGACGGAGTTGCCGAACTTTTAGATCAAATTATTGCGCAAATTCCGGCGCCAACTGGCGATGCAAATGCACCAGCACGCGCTTTAATTTTCGACTCAGTTTACGATGCTTATCGCGGTGTAGTCACATATGTTCGCGTTATTGATGGGCACTTATCTCCACGTGAGCAGATCCAAATGTTTTCAACTGGCGTTCGTCACGAAGCACTAGAAGTCGGTGTTATTTCACCCGAACCACTAGCGTCAAAGGGTTTAGGGGTTGGCGAAGTGGGATATTTAATTACTGGCGTAAAAGATGTGCGTCAATCACGTGTAGGTGACACGATTACTACGTACAACAACCCAACTAAAGTTGCGCTTGCCGGATATAAAGATCCAAAGCCAATGGTTTTCTCAGGTCTTTTCCCACTTGATGGCGCTGATTTTCCTGTACTTCGTGAAGCGCTAGATAAATTGCAACTCAATGATGCCGCCCTTGTGTATGAACCAGAGAGCTCGGCAGCTTTAGGTTTTGGTTTCCGTTGTGGTTTCTTAGGTTTGCTTCACATGGAAATTGTGCGCGAACGTTTAGAGCGCGAACATAAATTAAATTTGATCTCGACCGCCCCTAACGTGGTTTACAACGTGACAATGGATGACGGAAAAGAAATTCGTGTCACGAATCCATCAGAATTCCCAGATGGCAAAGTCGCCGTAGTTAACGAGCCAATTGTTAAATCAACAATTCTGGCGCCGTCTGAATACATCGGAACCATTATGGAACTCTGCCAAGAGCGCAGAGGTATTTTGCTCGGTATGGACTACATCTCTGAAGATCGCGTAGAGATTCGATACGACTTACCGCTAGCTGAAATCGTTTTTGATTTCTTTGACCAACTCAAGTCTCGTACCAAAGGTTATGCATCCTTAGATTATGAAGACAAAGGCGAGGCTGAAGGCAATTTAGTGAAGGTCGATATTTTGCTGCAAGGTGAAGCCGTTGATGCATTTAGCGCCATTGTTCACCGCGATAAGGCTTATGCCTATGGTGTGATGATGACGGGCAAACTGCGCGAACTCATTCCTCGCCAGCAGTTTGAAGTTCCTATTCAGGCCGCAATTGGTTCTCGAATTATTGCTCGCGAATCTATTCGTGCGATCCGCAAAGATGTTTTAGCTAAATGTTACGGTGGAGATATCTCGCGTAAACGTAAACTCTTGGAAAAGCAAAAAGAGGGTAAGAAGCGCATGAAGATGGTGGGCCGAGTAGAAGTTCCACAGGAAGCTTTTGTTGCCGCCCTTGCCACCGATGCCGATATCGAAAAGGTAAAGGCTGCGCGTAAAGCCGGGCAATGACGACCTCTTTTTATGTACATATCCCGTACTGCATTAAGCGGTGCGGTTACTGTGATTTCAATACCTATACGCCAAGTGAATTACAAGATGGTGCAACTTTAGAAATCGTTAGCAATGACTACATTGATGCGGTTTTAAAAGAACTCAATGCCGCACCACTTGATGAAGTACCAACGATATTTTTCGGGGGAGGCACACCCTCACTTTTGCCCGCAGATGATTTAGGTCGAGTTATTGCAGCTATCAAAGTGCGAAATGGTTTAGCCCCTGATTGCGAAATTACTTTAGAAGCTAACCCTGACTCGGTAACGGCCCAGAAACTTGCACGGTATTTAGAGGTAGGTTTTAATCGAATCTCTTTTGGAATGCAATCAGCTAAGCCACATGTGTTGGCAACGCTAGATCGCACGCATAATCCAGAGAATGTAAAACGCGCCGTAGATATGGCTCGTGCCGCAGGATTTAAAAGTGTTAGCGTTGATTTAATTTACGGAACTCCCGGTGAATCTTTAGTTGACTGGCGTGAAACGGTCGAAAATGCACTAGCCCTAGATATCGATCACATCAGCGCGTATGCCTTAATAGTAGAAACTGGCACAAAGCTAGCAGCACAAATTAAACGTGGCGATTTAACAATGCCAGATGATGACTTAATGGCTGATATGTATTTATTAGTGGATGAACTCTGTGAAGCTCGTGGTTTTACATGGTACGAACTGTCGAACTGGGCAAAACCCGGGCATGAATGCCGACACAATATTGCTTACTGGAAAAATAATAACTGGTGGGGCTTGGGGCCAGGAGCCCATTCACATATTGACGGAAAGCGTTTTTGGAATGTAAAGCACCCAACGGCGTATAAAGAAAAACTCTTCAATAACCAAACCCCAATTCACGAAAGTGAAGTATTGACGAAAGAACAAGTAGCGAGTGAATCAATCATGCTCGGCATACGAATGCGTGAAGGTTTAGCAATTTCAATGCTAGAACCTGGCCAGTTAGAGCTACTTGGCGCGTATCGCGAGAATGGTTATGTAGAACTAGTAGAGGACCGAGTTTTATTGACGCCGGTAGGCCGCTTAATTGCAGATCGAATCGTCCGAGAAATAACTTTCTAGTAACCTAGAGCCACTATGTCATCACGCCGTCTAGAAATCCTCCGCGCAATTGTCGACGAATATGTCGCAACGCAGGAACCTGTCGGCTCGAAATCAATTGCCGATCATCATGGACTCGGGATTTCACCTGCCACAATTCGAAATGAAATGGCAGTACTCGAAGATGAAGGCTTAATCACGCAGCCTCATACCAGTGCTGGACGCATTCCAACAGATCTGGGTTATCGCGTATTTGTAGATAAATTAGCCACCGTTAAACAACTCTCTACTGCTGAGCGCCGAGCAATTGAAGTTTTTCTTCAAGGTTCTAATGATCTTGAGGAGTTATTAAAAAGATCTGCCAAATTATTAGCAGACATCACAAAACAGGTGGCAGTTATTACGTACCCAATTCTTGGAGAGAGTCGTGAGAAGTTAGCAATCTCAGGAACGGCAAACCTGGCTCGATCTGGTGAAGATTTAGGTCTTACGCTTTCGCCAATTCTTGAAGCCCTTGAAGAGCAAGTTGTTTTGTTGCGCTTACTTGATGAAGTCCATTCAACAGTTCATGTTCGAATTGGCAGTGAGCAAACTGATACAACGCTACAAACAACTTCATTGGTGACAGTTGGTTACGGAGTTGAATCAGCTCAACTAGGCGCAGTCGGTGTGTTGGGACCAACTCGTATGGATTACGCAGGTTCAATGGCTGCAGTATCTGCAGTTGCCCGGTACGTCGGCCGATTCATTAATGAAGGTGCATAAGTTGAGCGATCATTACCAAACCCTTGGTGTAGCTCGTGATGCATCAGCGGATGAAATTAAAAAGGCGTATCGTAAATTAGCCCGTGAATTACATCCCGATGTGAATCCTGATCCTGAAGTCCAAGATAAGTTCAAGGAAATCACTGCTGCGTATGAAGTTTTAAGCGATTCACAAAAACGTCAGTCGTATGACATGGGTGGTAGCAATTTTGGCGGTGGCGGTTTCGGTGGTGGATTTAGCGACATCATGGATGCATTTTTCGGCGGCGGTGGTTCACGCGGACCGCGTCCCCGAATGCGCGCAGGGCAAGATTCACTCATTCGCGTACAAGTAGATTTACATGAAGCTTGTTTTGGAACCGAACGCGAGATAACCGTTGAAAGCGCCATTGTCTGCCCTAAGTGCACTGGAAGTGGTTGCACCGATGGGGGACAACCAACAACATGTGTTATCTGTAAAGGGCGGGGTGAAACCCAGCAAGTAGTTCGCTCAGTAATCGGTCAAGTAATGACTTCGCGTCCATGTAATTCATGTGGCGGTTATGGAAGTGTCATTCAAAATCCTTGCCGCGAATGCGCCGGAGAAGGTCGAGTGCGCGCACGTCAAACTATTCAAGTGAAAATCCCTGCCGGAGTTGAAACTGGTAACCGAATTCAATTATCCGGCCGCGGCGAAGTAGGTCATGGCGGGGGACCAGCTGGTGATTTATATGTAGAGATTATTGAGTCAGATCATGATTACTTAATCCGTGAAGGCGATACTTTGCACATGTCGCTAGCAGTTTCCATGGCCGCAGCTGCCGTCGGAACAACTGTCACAGTTGAATCTTTAGATGGACCAGTTGATGTACAAGTTAAGCCAGGTACTCAGAGCGGAACACCGATTGCAATCAAAGGCAAAGGCATGACGCGATTGCGCCATGGTGGACGTGGAGACCTTGTCGTTCATATTGAAGTTACAACGCCTACAAAATTGAACCGTGAAGAAGAAGAGCTTCTGAAAAAATTTGCCGAACTGCGTGGCGAGAAATCCGGTGATGCTCACGTCAAGAGCCATGATGGCGGCATATTTTCAAAGATTAAGGGCGCGTTTACTAAATAATGCTCACACTATTTTTCGTCGAGGATCTTCCAACGCAAATTGGGCAGATCTATGAATTCGATAATGAGGATGCAACGCATGCTGTACGTGTTTTGCGCATGAAAGCTGGGGATACTTTTATGCTCAGCGATGGCAATGGTTCATGGAGTCAAGTGAAAGCCTTTGCCGTGAAGAAGAAATCTTTAGAAGTTGAAGTAGTTGCATCTGGTTTTCAAGAGAATTTGCCGACAACTATTACCGTTGTACAAGCTTTGCCTAAAAGTGATCGCGCAAAAGAAGCGATTGAGTTACTGACTGAAGCTGGCGTCGATCGAATTGTGCCTTGGCAATCTTCGCGCAGTATTGGAAAAGCCTCAGATAAATTCTCAGTCACTGCGCGTGAGGCGAGCAAGCAATCCCGTCGTTTACGCATCCCAGAAGTCACCGATATCGCCACAACCGAACAGATTTGCGAAGCGATCAAGCTCAGTGATTTAGCTGTTGTTTTCCATGAAAGCTCAACAACAAAATTAAGCGATGCAATTTCTTCACACAATGTCGCGCACTTATTAATAATTATCGGACCCGAAGGTGGAATTACTCCTACCGAACTTGATCTCTTTACCGAAGCTGGAGCTAAAGTAGCTTTGATGGGTCGACCAATCTTGCGCTCGGCACATGCAGGTATTGCGGCAGTCGCAGCTATTTCAGCACTGCTCAAGGTATGGTAATTACGTGGCGTTAGATTCCAACTGCTTGTTTTGTAAGATCATCACTGAAGATATTCCTGCGCACATTGTTTTGCGTAATGAAAATGTTGTCGCTTTCAACGATATAAATCCCCAAGCTCCAACACACGTTTTGATTGTGCCAACACTGCACGTGGAAAATGCCGCTGCGTTAGCTAAAGTTTCGCCAACGTTGACCGCCGATCTTTTTCTTGCCGCGGCGCAGATTGCCGAAACTAATGGGTTAACCGGCTATCGAACCGTCTTTAATACCGGAGAAGAAGCCGGACAAAGTGTTTTTCACGCTCACCTACATCTGCTTGGTGGGCGTGGACTGGCTTGGCCTCCAGGTTAAAGATAGATTTGGCATTAATGGAACGCACACTCATCACGGTCCCAACCGCTATTCCCATGGTTGCTTTGATTGGACCACACGATGACAATCTTCGTGTAGTAGAAGCTGCTTTTCCTTCCGTAAACATTACAGTCCGTGGAAATGAAATAACTCTGCGAGGTCCTCACGTGGACTGCATCGCACTGGAAAATTTATTTGGCGAATTATTAGTTGTCATTCGTTCTGGAAATACGTTAACGGTTGATGCGGTTAATCGCTCGATTGCGATGTTAGAAAGTAAGCCCATTGATCATCCTGCCGAGGTTTTATCGCTCAATATTGTAAGCAATCGTGGGCGCACAATTAGACCCAAGACAGCTAATCAAAAGCGCTATGTAGATGCGATTGAAGAGAACACGGTCACTTTCGGTATTGGTCCAGCTGGAACGGGTAAGACTTATTTAGCAATGGCTAAAGCAGTTTCTGCTTTGCAAGCTAAGCAAGTGAACCGAATTATTTTGACCCGCCCAGCAGTAGAAGCTGGTGAGCATCTAGGATTTTTACCTGGAACTTTGAATGAGAAGATAGATCCATATTTGCGCCCACTCTTTGATGCGCTGCATGACATGATCGACATCGAAACAATTCCTCGAATGATGCAGAGTGGAATAATTGAAGTTGCCCCGCTGGCATATATGCGCGGTCGTACGCTCAACGATGCTTTTATTATTTTAGATGAGGCTCAGAACACAACGCCTGAGCAAATGAAGATGTTCTTAACACGCCTAGGTTTTGGCTCCAAAATGGTAATCACTGGCGATGTCACCCAAATCGATCTACCTAATGGCCAACACTCTGGTTTGCGCGTTGTGCGGGATATTTTGAAAGATATTGACGATATTGCATTCCTAGAATTAACTGCCGAGGATGTTGTGCGACACCGACTTATTGGCGACATTGTTAAGGCTTACGACAAATTTGATGAAGCCAAGCAAGCTCTACGCCCGATTCGTAAATAAATGACAATCGAAGTCACAAATAGTTCAGGTCAATTAGTCCCAGCGGCTGAGATAACCTCTTTGCTGGGTTTTGCCATGAAGGAAATGAAACTTAACCCTGATTGTGATTTAAATGTTGGCTTTATCGATGATCAATACATGACGCAACTTCATATCAAATGGATGGACGAACCGGGTAGTACCGATGTTTTATCTTTTCCAATGGATATGCCCGAGCACGAAGGTGAAGTGGTCACCCTTGGCGACATAATGATTAGTCCAACTTTTGCTGCAGCACAAGCAATAACTGCCGGGCACTCTGCTGAACACGAGATTTTCATTTTAGCTACTCATGGTCTTCTTCATATTATTGGTTACGACCATGCTGAACCCGCCGAAGAAAAAATTATGTTTGAACTTCAAGAATCAATTGTAGAAAGATGGAAGAAAACTCAATGAGTCCGCTGGCAATTATTAGTATTATTTTGTTGCTCGCATTTGCAGGTTTTCTCGCTGCCTCTGAATCGGCTTTAACCTCCATTTCACGCATTGTGGTTGAAGAGTTGGAAGGCAAGCGGGGTGGGGCACTTTTACGCAAATACAGTGCCGAACCTGCGCGTTATCTCAATGTGATTTTGTTAGTACGAAAGTTTTGTGAATTTACCGCAACAGTTTTACTTGCAATCGTACTTTTGCGTGACCATTCTTCAGCTCAAGCAATGGCGATGACCGTAGCAATCATGGTGGTCTTGTCCTATGTGGTTGTAGGTGTTGGTCCGCGTACGTTGGGTAAACAGCAACCACATAAATATGCCCGCTATGGAATTATTGTGGCTTACGCGCTGGCTTTCTTACTTGGTCCAGTAACTAAACTCTTAATCGCATTGGGTAATGCACTTACACCGGGCAAGGGTTTTCGTTCCGGTCCTTTCACTTCAGAAGCTGAACTACGTGATTTAGTAGATCAAGCACATGAGCGCGGCTTAGTGGAGTCTGATGAACATGAAATGATTCACTCAGTTTTTGAATTAGGCGATACGTTAGTTCGTGAACTCATGGTTCCCCGCACAGATATGGTGTGGATTGAAAAAGATAAGACGCTGCGCCAAGGGTTATCGCTGGCTTTACGCTCTGGCTTCTCGCGTATTCCAGTTGTAGGAACTGGTCCGGATAACATTATTGGAATTGTGTATGTAAAAGATTTAGCTAAGCGCGCATTAGATCATCATGATGCCGAACAAAGTGAAAACATTGAACAGCACATGCGTCCAGCTACTTTTGTTCCAGAAATCAAGATGGCCGATGAGCTCTTGAAAGAGATGCAGCGCAATCAAATCCATTTAGCTGTAGTTGTGGATGAATATGGCGGTACTGCCGGAATTATTACTATCGAAGATATTATTGAAGAAATCGTTGGAGAGATTGAAGATGAATTCGATGATGGAGATGATGACTTTGTCTGGCTTTCAGCCGACAAGGCGCGAGCTAATGCCTCACTGCATATTGAAGATTTAGCCGATGCGTTGAAGATTGAGATTAATGAAACTGATTTCGAAGATGTCGACACAATTGGTGGATTAATGGCACAAAAGCTGGGTCGCGTACCAATTGCCGGATCTACGGTTTCACTTCAAGGCTGGTCAATCACCTCAGAACGCCCTTTAGGACGTCGCCGCAGAATTAGTAGCGTATTGATTGAACGGTTCGAGAAAGAGATTGAAGACCACGAGTAACCGATAGAATTCCCCAATGCGCATCGTACGTTTTTCACCTGGGCCAGATTCAGGGCTTGGCACCGATCCACTTTTTGGGGTACTTGAAGACGATGCCACGATTACTGTCATTACTGGGGATCCAATTTATTCGGGAATCCAAAAGACTGCCGCAACTGTTCAAGTATCAAAAGTGCGATTACTTGCACCAGTTATCCCACGTTCTAAAGTTGTATGTATAGGCAAGAACTACGCCGACCACGCCGCTGAAATGGGTGGAGTTGTTCCAGAGGAACCAATTATTTTCCTCAAGCCAAACACGTCAGTCATTGGACCTAATGACACAATCGTGTGGCCCGAAATGTCACAGCGCGTAGATCATGAAGCCGAGTTAGCAATCATTATTGGTCGACTCTGTAAAGACGTCCCGGTGGAGCGCGTGAATGATGTGATTTTTGGTTACACAATCGCCAACGATGTAACTGCGCGCGATTTACAGACTAAAGATGGTCAATGGACTCGTGCTAAAAGTTTCGATACTTTCTGCCCAATTGGCCCATGGATTGATACTGATTTCATTCCGGGAACTCAAAAAATTAGCGCAACAATCAATGGTGAAGTTAAGCAATCAGCGTCGTTGAACGACATGATTTTTAAGGTTCCAGAAATCATCAACTTTGTTTCGCGCGTAATGACGTTGTTGCCTGGAGATATTATTTTGACTGGAACACCTGCCGGTATTGGTCCAATGGTGGCTGGGGGACAAGCAACAATGGCAATTGAAGGCTTAGGCGAGTTAACGAACAAAGTGAGTAACAAGTGAGCAAGAAAGTAAAAGTTCGTTTCGCGCCATCTCCAACAGGAGATTTGCACGTTGGAAATATACGCACCGCCCTTTTCGATTGGGCGTATGCCCGCCATACTGGTGGAACATTTCTATTTCGTATCGAAGATACCGATACAACGCGAGTTACCGATGAATATATTCAAGCCGCAATTGATACGCTGAAATGGCTGGGGTTGAATTGGGACGAGGGTCCTGAAGTTGGCGGAGACAATGGCCCTTACTTACAGTCACAGCGCTTAGATATTTATGCAGAGTGGGCACAAAAGTTCCTGGATCAAAAAGATGCGTATCACTGTTACTGCTCGGCTGAAGAGTTAGAAGCCGTTCGCGAAGCACAACGTGCAGCCAACGTAGCTCCCGGATACAACGGACATTGTCGCGATTTAACTGCTGAACAAATTGCAGCGTATAAAGCTCAAGATCGCTTGCCCGTAGTGCGCATGCGCATGCCAGATGGTGGAACTACATTTACAGATTTGATTCGCGGTGAAGTTTCTTTCGACCATAAATTTGTGCCTGACTTCGTATTAGTCCGAGGCGATGGTTCGCCGCTTTATACATTGGCGGTAGCCGTTGATGATGTGTTAATGAAAGTGACGCATGTTTTGCGCGGTGAAGATCTGCTCTCTTCAACTCCACGCCAGATTCGCGTGTATCAAGCAATGGGGCTTGCTCTTGAGGATTACCCAGTCTTTGCGCACTTGCCCTTCGTTATGGGCCAAGACAATGCCAAACTTTCAAAGCGAAACGGTGAAGTTTCTATTGCTTGGTATCGCGACAAAGGATTTTTGCCTGAAGCGATCTGCAACTACTTAGCCCTTCTTGGTTGGTCACCTGGTGATGATCGTGAAAATGTAACGATGAAAGAGTTAACTGAGCTATTTACTGTAGAAAAAGTTCACTCATCACCTGCGCGCTTTGATATGAAGAAGTTAGAAGCCATCAATGGCGACAAACTTCGTGCGCTGACCATCGATGAATTTCTAGAATGGTCTCTTCCATTCTTGACTAAGGCTGGAGTAATCACTGGTTCAACCGAGGAGATTGTATTAGTTAAGAAAGCCCTACCGCTTATTCAAGAGCGCATTATTATGTTGAGTGAAGTTCCAGCGATGCTTAAATTCTTATTTGTGAGGAATTTCGCTGTTGAAACCGACAGCGTGTCAAAGATAACTGATGACGCGTCAAAGCAAGTTTTACAGCGATCACTTAAAGAACTTGAGCCATTAGCCACTTGGAATCATGACAGTATCGAAGCTGCGCTGCGTTCATCACTTATCGAAGATATGGGATTGAAACCACGCATTGCATTTGGTGCAGTTCGAATTGCAACTACCGGCAGCACAATTTCTCCACCGTTATTTGAATCAATGGAATTACTTGGTAAAGAAGCCTCATTGGCACGAATCAGTGCGGCGCTAGCGCTCTAAATCCTTTGGTATTCTTTGCTCCTGCTGTTTTTGGGGTATGGGGTAATTGGCAGCCCTGCTGATTCTGGTTCAGTAAGTCTAGGTTCGAGTCCTGGTACCCCAGCGATGTAAAGATTTACTTGGAAAAACTAGGGCCCCGTCGTCTAGCGGCCTAGGACTCTGGCTTCTCAAGCCAGCTACGCGGGTTCGAATCCCGTCGGGGCTACGTATGGTTAATTTTCTGCACGTCATTCCAGCTTTTGTGCTGACAGCTTTGTTGTTGGCAATTGTTCCCGGACAAACCGTGGCAATGATTCTACGACAATCAATTATTGGTGGATCCAAGACTGCCTACACAACTCTGCTTGGAACAAGTACAGCCCTAATTTTTTGGGGAGCTGCATCGGCCATCGGACTTTCCCAGATCTTTGCACATTCGCATGCTGCCTATACCGCGCTTAAATATGTAGGTGTTGCTTTCTTAACGGGTTTGGCGTTGCAAACGTTATGGTCGTTGCGTCATGAGTTCGGAAAGTTTGACTATGAAGGCACTGCCAAAGTTGGCCTCGGCCCAGCATTTCGTTTGGGGTTATTCACTAATTTAACAAATGTAAAAGCTGCAGTTTTTGCCGTGGCATTTATTCCACAGTTTGTACCGAAAGATTTCAATCTGGGCTGGGGTATTTTCTTACTCTCTATAGTGCAAGCGTTAACGTCTGCATCATGGTATTCATTTTTAATCTCAATAATTGGAAGGGCTACCACTATTTTGGCCCGTCCAAAAGTTAGACGAGGTCTCACTGCATTCTCAGCTATTGGAATTCTATTTCTTGCTGCAACTTTGTTGCTAACGTCACCTCGTTAATGCAATAGAATTTATTTATGCGAGTAATTAACACCGAGCAATTAAAAAGTATACTAGCGGGACTTCCCGGCAATCCACGAGTTATAGCTTCCGGTAATTTTTCTTCGCCACGCACATTATTGAAAGTTGCTGATACGGTTATCCCGGAATTTAAACTTCATATGCTCAATGCTCACGGAACCGGAATCCCAGATCGAGACGGCATTACTTACGAAACTGCGTTTGTTGGTCCAGCCATGCGAAATCATCCACGCCTAGATTACATTCCTTGCCGACTTTCTCTATTACCAGTATTAATCCGTAATTTTTATCGACCAGACGTTGTTTTGCTTCATACTTCTCAGCGCCGCTTTGACACAGTGAGTCTTGGAACTGAAGTGAATATTCTGCCTCGCGCCATCGAAACGGCCAGAGCCCACGGTGGATTAGTAATCGCGCAAGCAAATAAGCAGATGCCGTATACCTATGGCGATGCGCAGGTCTATGACAGCGAGATCGATTACTTAGTTGAAGTTGATGAACCTTTGCAAGAAAAATCAATTGCTCCAGTTACCGATATTCAGGCAGAGATTGGCAACCGTATAGCAAGTTTGATTGACGATAATTCAACTCTACAGCTAGGCATCGGGGGAGTTCCTGATGCCGTACTTTTGGCGCTTAAAAATCGCAAAGGTCTTCGAATTTGGACCGAGATGTTTTCTGATGGCGTGTTAGCGCTTTCAAATTCTGGAGCGCTGGATGAAGAAATTCTGATTACTGCTTCATTTGTTTTTGGAAGCCAAGAGCTATACCAATGGCTAGATCTGAATAAGAAGGTGCGCATGCTTCGTACCGAACGCACAAATGATCCATCACAAATAGCCCGTCAGGCTCAGATGACTTCAATCAACAGTGCACTAGAGGTAGATCTTTTTGATCAAGCTAATGCCAGCCATGTGCGTGGAAAGATTTACAGTGGTTTCGGTGGTTCTACTGATTTCATTGTTGGTGCCTTACACAGTCGTGGCGGACAATCTTTTGTTGCGCTTCCATCGTGGCATCCAAAAGCTAAAGTTTCAACAATAGTTCCACGTTTGCAGAGCAACATTACGCACTTCCAACATTCATTTGTCGTCACCGAACAGGGAGTTGCCGCTTGTTTTGGTCATTCACAAACTGATCAAGCTAGAAACATAATTCATAATGCCGCACATCCTGATGTGCGTGAAGAACTTATTTCCAAAGCCGGAGAATACGGTCTACTTTAACCCGCAAGCTCCATTGGCCAAGCATCAATCGGAGAATCACTCAGCGGCAAATTTTTCTTATCATTGGTCATAATTGATACAAAAGTTAACGTTGGCTTGCCATTAATTGCTTTAATTTTGCTCAGAGTCACGATGACATTTGCATCATGAAATTTGCCTGCTACACATGTTGGTGTGCAGTCATTGATGCGATAAATCCCTTTACCTTCGGCGCCATCTTTACCCCAGGTGTCCCACTCAATTCCTTCGATAGTTACTCCTGCATCGGCGCAAAATTTAATAATGGAGCTAGGTTTGTAATCCTGCATCCCGCAGTTTGTTACATACACATGTGAGGAGACGGCGCGGTGAACAAAGGTATAGCCGCCATATCCCAAACCGATGGTGGTTGCCACAAGCACAATCCAGCCCTTGGAATAAATGAAACTGCGCTTATTTTTCATGATAGGTATTAGTTAACCACTTCTTAGTACTCTTTGCCCATGAATCGGCGCATATTCTTGGTCGGTGCAATGGGATCAGGTAAAACTAAAATTGGCCTGATTATGGCCGAAGAATTAAACATGGAGTTTCTCGATAATGATTATGGTTTATCCAAGATGATCTCAAAATCTGTGGATGAGTTGAGTCGGTTGAATGTAGATGCATTGCACACACATGAAAGCGCCTATGCCCAAAACCTGCTTGAAAAATCTGGGGAATTTATTGCTAACTTGGCAGCTTCGGTCGGTGATAACCCTGAACTGCTGAATAAATTCAAAGCAGAAACAACAATCTATTTACACACCAGTTTAGAAGATCAATTACTTCACAGTGGAACTAGAGGGGTTGGCCGTCAAGCATTAGTCAGTAATCGCGAAGAAGAAATTCGCTCCCGATACATCAGGCGGGATCCACGTTTTCGCGCAGCTGCAACTTTTGTCGCGCAAGCAAGTCGAGATCGAAATAAAGATGCCCAGACAATTCTTGAGTTTCTTAAAGGCCAAGAATGAGAGTTACTCGTGAATCCATCACTGATGGTTTTAGTTTAGAGCTGGAAACCCCGTCGGGTTTGGCACAATTTGCTGCCACCGTACCTGGTTCTATTCATACCGATTTAATTGCTGCCGGTGTCATTGGCGATATCCGGACAACGGGTAGCGAAGCAGAGCAAGAATGGATTCGAAATACGGACAGTACCTATCGAGTTAATATTCCAGCGCAAAGTAGTGCTCATCATGAATTAAATTTCTTAGGTTTAGATACCTTAGCCACAGTTTCTATCAATGGTGACAAGAAGTTAACCACTGAGAACATGCATCGTTCTTATTCCATAGCGATTGATGCTACACAAAATCTTGACCTTCAGATCGATTTCAAAGCCCCGCTACCCGAAGCGCTCAAACGTCAAAGCGAACAAGGGATTTACCCAAATCCATACAACATGCCTTATAACTATTTTAGAAAAATGGCGTGCAGTTTTGGTTGGGATTGGGGTCCAATTACTGGTACTAGTGGAATTTGGAAACCAATTGTGCTGACCTCATGGGATGAAGGCGTAATTGATTCAGTAACGGTTATTGGCGATGTTGTTAATTCAATTCCAGTATTAACTGTGGCATCAGTCGGCCGTGGAGCGAGCAAGAAATTGAAGATTGAAGTGAGCGGAAATCACCGTGCTGACTTTGAAACCGTAATTAATTCCAGGGACTCATTTGAGCTATCGGGCTTTGATTTATGGCACCCACGCGGCTTTGGCGATCCAACAATGTATACGGTTACCATTTCATTACTGAATTCAAATGATGAAGTAATTGATCAGCACACCAATCGCGTTGGTTTTAGAAAAGTAGAGCTTGATCAAAGTAAATTCGATGATCGAGAGATGTTCGCAATTCTCGTTAATGGTACGAGGGTATGGGCCAGAGGTGTGAATTGGATTCCTGATGATCCATTTCCGCACCGAGTTTCGCGTGCGCAGTATGAGAAAAAGATTGGTGATCTATTTTCAGTAGAAGTCAATGCCATTCGAGTCTGGGGCGGTGGCATTTATGAATCCGATGATTTCTACGATTTATGCGATGAAAAAGGCATCATTGTGTGGCAGGATTTTCTTTTTGCGTGCGCGGCTTATCCAGAAAATGAAAGATTTGAAGCCGAAGTTCGCGCAGAGGCTACCGAAGCGATTTCTCGTTTAGCTAACCATCCCAGTTTGGTTTTATGGTGTGGGGGAAATGAATGCATCGAAGGCTTTCAACATTGGGGATGGCGAGAACCACTTGCTGGCAAAGCGTGGGGATCAAAATATTATTATGAAGTTTTGCCACAGTTGCTTCAAGAAATCGATGGAACCCGTACATACATTCCCGGCTCACCATTTTCAACGTTGAGTGAAGATGTGAAAGATTTTTCTTCTGGAACGAATCACATCTGGGATGTGTGGAACGAGCGCGGATATCAACGTTACGAAGAGTATTCACCATCTTTTGCTGCAGAATTTGGATATAACGGCCCAGGATCTTGGCACACACTTACTCAAGCAATCGGTAAGAACACCTTAGATTCTAGAGATCCAGATCTTGCAACTCATCAGAAAGCTTTTGATGGAATGGACAAAATAGCCGCCGGCCTAAAGCGTGAATTCGTTCCAGAATTTGTGGCCGGTCCACAGTGGTATTTCGCTGCACAATTAGTTCAAGCTCGCGCAGTTGAAATTGGCTTAAAACATTTCCGTTCACAGTACGACACGTGCTCGGGTTCGGTTTTATGGCAGTACAACGACATGTGGCCAGCAATGAGTTGGGCAGTTTCAGACAGCGCTGGTAGCCGTAAATTATCCTGGTATGCAATGCGCGAGGCTTATCGCCCGCGATTACTACATTTTTCAGGGGTTAATCGTGAACTTGTCATCATTAATGACACAACCGAGCATTGGCGCGACCAGCTTTACTTAATTTTCCTCAATGAAATGGGCGAAATTACTGAAACACGCAATTTGGCGATTTCAATTGAAGGCAAAAGCCAATTCCGATTAAAGACTGATGTTGATTTTAAAAGCAATGGATATGTAGTTGCACAAATGGGCGAACTACGTACTGCCAGACGGGTGCTGGATAAACCCGTGGCACGGCTCAATTTACCTACCGCCGACATTAAGGCAACGGTGGCGCAAGATCTAGTTAACGTTGTAATCAAAGCCCGAAACTTTATTCATGAATTTTCTATGCTCCCAGAGCTAGTTGTTGCTAACCCGGTCACCGTTAGTGCCCAACGCTTAACAATTTTGCCGGGGGAGCGGGTAGTAATTGAAATTCAGTGCAGTAATTCAAGTGATGCACAGAAAGTGGCTCATTCGGTTGAGCAGATTGCATGGAGCCTAAATAAATTAGTTGCTAGTCCAGTGTAGTGAGAATTAACCCACTAAATCGCGGTTGCGCTTAATTTCGCGATCATGCTTGCAGGGCATCTCTAGATGCTTGTCATAACAAGGATCGCAAAGCAAAACTAATTGATGACATTCAGGTTTTTGGCAGTTTCTAAACTCTTTAGTCAAACCATCGCAGTGTGCACATTTGCCAATTAACTTTGTATGATCGCTGAAATCAATTGTTAAGCGGTCATCAAATGTGTACAACGAACCTTCCCAAAGACCGTCATCACCAAATGCATTTCCATAACGGACGATGCCGCCCTTCATTTGATAAACCTCTTTGAAACCACGATTCTTCATGACAACTGAAAGGATTTCGCAGCGAATTCCACCAGTGCAGTAAGTGACTACTGGCTTATCTTTCATGTGGTCATACTTGCCGCTCTCAATCTCTTTAACGAAATCATGAGAAGTAGTGATATCCGGTACGACAGCATCTTTAAACTTACCAATTTTGGCTTCAAATGCATTACGGCCATCAAAGAAAACCACGTCATCGCCTCGTTCTTCAACGAGCTTATTTACTTCTTCAGGGCGCAAATGAATTCCGCCACCAATAACGCCATTTTCATCGACCTTGATTTCACCAGGATTACCAAAAGCTACGAGTTCGTCTTTGACTTTAATTTTTAACTTTGGAAAATCATTTCCAGTGCCTTCTGACCATTTGAAATCAATCTTCTTGAAGCCTGGATATTGGCGAGTAGCTTTAATGTATTTCTTTACATCATCCATGTGCCCACCAAGAGTTCCGTTGATTCCATGCGGTGAAATTAAAATACGCCCTTTGATATTCAATGTTTCGCACAGGGTTTTTTGCCACAACTTAACGGCCTCAGGATCAGCGATTGGGGCAAAGCCGTAGTAAAGAATGACTTTATTAAAGTTCATTTCACTTCGCCCTTTCTGCTAAAAGTAATGAAACTAAGTGCTGCGGTTCAAATTCCTGTGGCCACGAAGGGTTTTCTCGCCCTACTCCGTGCGCTACAACAAATGAGGCCCGTTCGCGTGCGCTGTCTCCGCCATGTCCGCCTTCATCAATATGACCGTGATCGGTTGTGATTACAACTAACCATGGTTCATTGTCGCTGGCACGGGCTTGAACTGCTTGAAGCAAATTATCCAAGTAAGCATCAATTCGCGCAATTGCCCCTTTATATTCTGCGCCTAGAGCGCCAAAAGCATGCCCAGCTTCGTCAACTCCGCAGAAATAAATGAATGAGACATCGGGAGCATGGTGTGAGATTGCATAGTTAGCGGCGGCAGCTATTTCAGCATCTACCTGGGTGTAACCGTACGTTTCACCATCGCGAACTAAAACACGGTGACGTAAAGCTTTAGCTTGTTCACGACGTTCATGAATAACTGGGCCATGTCCAATTGGATCAACAAGTGGAGGCCAACCTGCTGCAGCAAATGTTGTAGTGCTTTGGTCTTGGTAGAAAGCTTGTGACAATAAATCTGGACGGTACAAAAGTTTGTGACCGGTAAATGAATTATCGCTGACACCGTGTTCTTCTTGAGTTGAACCAGTTAATAATGTTGACCAACTTGGCCCGGACCAAGTTGGCGGTGCAATTGTGATTGGCGTGAAAAATCCTTTTTCCTTGAGCGCGACCAAAGTTGGTGCATTTTCAAGGGCGGTATCTAGATTTAAACCATCGATACCAATGAGAAGGATTTTACTTTTCATTTAAGCAATTGCGGCCGAGATTGCTTGAGTATGCGCAGGGGAGGAGCCGCAACATGAACCAACTATGTTCACACCAAGATCTTTCATCTCATGGGCATACCGTGCCATCTCTTCAGGCGTTCCGTCATAGACAAACTCATCGCCTTGTAGCTTAGGTAAACCTGCATTTGATTGCGTAATAATAAATACGCCTTCAGGGCGCGCTTCGACTAACTCTTTAGCAATTTGTGCCATTTCATCGGTTCCACGACCGCAGTTAGCGCCGATGATTCGAACGCCTAGTGCTGCTAAATGTTTAACTGCCATTGCTGGCTTAACACCCATCATGGTGCGCAAATTGGTATCAAAACTCAAAGTCGCAATAATTGGCATTCCTGGAGCAACTTCGTTAGCTGCAGCAACAACGGCCTCAACTTCACTTAAATCCGACATTGTTTCAATAAGAATTGCATCAACTCCGCCTGCAACAAGTGCGCGAATTTGTGCAGCAAATAACTCCTTGCCAGATTCAACTGTCAAAGTTCCCATTGGCTCCATTAATTCACCTGATGGCCCGATGTCACCCATGACAAAACAGTTGGGATGACGATCAGCAACTTTGCGGGCAATTAATGCACCAGCTTTATTAAGTTCAGCTAATCGATCTTCTAGACCATGCATAGCTAATCGGCCTGCAGTTCCGCCAAAAGTATTTGTTGTTATGAAGTTAGCTCCAGCAGCGGCGTATGCTTCAAGAACGGCTTCAATTTCCTCTGGCTTTTCAACATTCCACAGCTCGGGTGCTCCACCATCAGTTAATCCGCGCTCCTGCAACATCGTTCCCATCGCACCATCGGATGTAAGAACGCCTTTTTCTAAAGCTTCGTAGATTGCTGACATTATTTATCTCCTAGGGAATCTAATAGTGCGGTTAATTTTTCTTCATTGAGTTCAACTTCTAATTCTTGTGCAATGCGTGCAGCTAATACATCTGGAGCATCGCTTGCTTCCACCCACGGGTCGCGGTTCCAGCCATTTGTATACGCATCGGCATCAATGGCACCTAAACGCATCGCTGCTTCATCGATAGCTTCTTGAAAACGTGAAGCCAACATAACTTTGATGGTTGTATCACCCGAGCGCGCTACGACCATAGAAGGTATTTCACGCCAGCGCATGATTTGATATTCACTCATGGGGCAATTCTATAGTTACCGCTTAGCAACCCTTAACACAACGTTTCGATCAGTTACTCGGCCTAACCACCAATCAATTCCATGCTTTGCGCCCAGTTCTGGCCGCTTTTGCCAGACATTTGCGCTGACTACTCGTGATAGCGCTGCAATCTCGATGGGGGTTTTAGCTTCGGCATAATCTGTGCCAGCAATATGATCAACAACAGTGAGACCGAAGTAGATATCACCAGCGGCATCTACAACAATTTCAACGGTACGTGATTGTTGCGGCCAATCGGCATGTGAAGCCGTTTCGATCTGCCAGAAGCCACTTACTTCTTCTTGTTCACCAATCCATTCAATATGGTGGCGGTGTTCGTGCCCAGCTAGCCAAGCAATGACTTTTGGATATTTCACAAGCATTTCTCGAATTTCATCAACACAGACGCGACGGCCAGTTGGTGCATAATCATTAAACATTTTGCTCAGTGGGTGATGCGAAGCCAATACGACTGGTTTATCTGACTGCGCCACTTCGCGCTCTAACCATTCGAACTGTTCCGTATCAATGGAACCTTGCCAGCCACCAAAGTGATTCACGCTATCTATGACAATAAGTTTTACGCCTTGAATAAAAGTGGAGTAATACATAGTTTTGTTACGCACATTTTCTGGCGTGAAACCATGTCCCTTCGGTGTACCTGGAGAATCTAAATGCATCTGTGCATATTCGCCCCGTTCAATTGCGCGACGTTCGACATCGGCACTCACCTGAATAAACGGCGCATCATCGGCGGGCGGATAGCCCGCTGGACCAACTTCTCGGAACTGCATAAGAACTTCAAATAACGTCGTAGTCGTTGGAAGACCGGTGTAGCGCTTATCTCCCATCATTTCTTTATTTACGGTCTGGGTGGGCGCGACGGTACCTTGTAATAAACCATCATGATTTCCGTGGACAGCAAACCAAGGAAACTTAAGCCCCGTTGCTTTAAAAGGCGCACGACAAGAGTTCAAAAGATTGGGAACTACCGGGAAACCATATTGTGCGCGTGCGTAATCATCCTCTTTTCCTTGCGGCGTTCCATGTGGATGCCAATATCTAACGTCATAATGTTCGGTGCCATCATCGATTACACCTTCATATTTACTGATATCACCTGAATCAGGACGAATTTCTAAACCATCGAGCAACGCTAAATACCAATCGACTTCATTTTTCTGCGCATTATCAGTTGTGTCACCGGTAATTATGGCGCCAGCAATTTCGTGTCCAGATAAAGGGCCGTGAGTAATTGTGTTGAGTGATTGCACCATTGATTCAACAACATGTGGTGACAACATTGAATGTGCACGGTAAGTTCCGATAGTTCCAACTTGCTCGCGGATGGGACTATCGGGATCGGCATTACGATCGAGATATTCAGGTCGTGTAGGTGATTGTGCGTCGCAGACATGCAAGTCAGATAAGTGATGTAAGAGCAGCAATGGGTGGCTGGTTTGTGGGAACTGATGTCCACAATGTGGTTCTTCAGCGGTAGTGACAAGGTTGCGCCAGCCCAAGTGGTTAGCTTTTCCGCGGGCAAATGCCATAGTCAGTATCCTAGCCAAATGGAATCACAATCCGCGAGCATCATCGTCTTAAGCGGCGGTACTAGTTCGCGTTTTGGTGCCGATAAATCGCAAGCGATTCTTGGCCACCATAACCTCATTGAACATATTCTCACGAGTATTCCAACTGAATTTGAAATCATTGTTGTTGGATCAGATCCAGAATTTAAAAGTGCTACGTACAGATGCATTCAAGAGCAACCTCAAGGCGGGGGACCTGTTGCAGGCATTGCTGCTGCACTGACTATGTGCCAGACTGAAATAGCTGGTGTTATCGCTACCGATATGCCTTTTGCCGTTTCGCATATGGTCCATTTATATAGCGCAATGACTTCGCACGATGATGCCGTTATGTATGTTGATTCAAAAGGCTTCAGGCAACCACTTGCGGCGGTTTATCGCGTCGATGCCCTTGAAAGAGCTTTAACTCAACTTTCGAGTATTCAAGGTAGTTCGATGCGTGAATTTATTTCACCGTTGAATGTGCGAGAAATACATATGAGTCCAGAAGTTGAAAAAGCCATGATTGATGTAGATACTCCGCATGATCTAGTTGTCGCAGTGGAATATTTGAGGTCTCTATGAGCGCATTAATTGAAGGCACATGGGACGAAGCGCGTTTGATTGCAGCTTCAGCCTTTACTGCATTAAGCAGCGAAAAACTTCCGCTGGCTAATTGCGTGGGCAGAACTTTGGCGCGTGATGCCGCATCACTTGTAGATCTTCCAACATATGCAACATCTGCGATGGATGGCTATGCCGTATCAGGTGATGGCCCATGGAATATTATTGGCGAAGTTAAAGCAGGGTTACCGATGAAAGCTGCATTACGCAGCGGTGAAGCCGTTGGAATTGCAACTGGGGCAGTTATTCCAGATGGAACTCTTGGCGTGATTCGCTGGGAAGTTGCACAAGTAAGAGGGCAATCTTTATCCGGTGACGTTGTGAAAGATCAAGAAATCCGCCCACCAGCCCATGAATGTAAAGCTGGTGATGTCTTAATAAGTGCGGGCACAGTATTAAATCCAGCGATGGTTGGTTTGTTAGCTGCAGCTGGTCTGGATTTAATTGACGTTGTCGCTCGACCACGCGTTGCCTTGGTTTTACTGGGTGATGAAATTCAACATAGTGGAATTCCAAGTGATGGTTTAGTGCGTGATGCCCTCGGTCCACAGTTGCCTGGTTGGCTCAGTGCAATGGGCGCTGAAGTAATAAGCACGCACTATATTTCCGATCAATTAGATTTAGTTGTGGCTGCATTAAGCCAAGCATGTGAAAGCGCCGATATTGTCGTTACAACTGGTGGAACTGCTCAAGGCCCGCGCGATTATCTGCATGGCGCACTGGATGCAATTAATGCACAAATTTTAATTGATACGGTTAAAGTTCGCCCCGGTCATCCCATGTTATTAGCCCGCAAAGGTGCAAGCGCAATCTTTGGTTTACCGGGGAATCCTCAATCAGCTGTTGTTGCCCTTGCCTCATTAGGTCAGCCAGTGATCGCATCACAACTGGGGCAAGCGCAGAAAATACTGACAACGGTTATGACTGCCAGTGATTTAACGGCGCCGGCAGATTTCACTCGCTTAATAATTGGCAATCTCATCGATGGGCAATTTCGCGTCGCACCATATTTAGGGTCAGCAATGCTGCGCGGTTTGGCACATTCAGAGGGCTTTGCCGTTGTAACTAAAGAGCTCACGGCAGCTGGTGAATCCGTGCGCTGGTTAGACTTACCGGCATGAGCGATGAATTAACGCACTTGAATAGTTCGGGTGAAGCCAACATGGTTGATGTAACGGGTCGCGAGATAACCGTGCGCGAAGCTATTGCATCAGCTCAAGTATTTTTAAGTACACATGTTGTATCGCTTTTGCGTGATGGATCAACGCCTAAGGGTGATGTGCTGTCTACTGCACGTATCGCTGGAATTATGGGGGCTAAAAAAACCAGTGAACTTATACCGTTATGTCACCCAATTGCGATAAATAAGATTTCTATAGATCTAGCAGTGATTGATTCAGGTGTATCGATAACTGCGCATGTGATTACATCTGATCGCACCGGAGTTGAGATGGAAGCACTCACTGCGGTGAGCATCGCTGGTTTAACGGTTATTGATATGGTCAAAGCATTAGATCCTGCTGCAGAAATTTCGCAGATTCATGTTGATTCAAAATCTGGTGGCAAGAATGGCGATTGGAAGCGCGCGTGAGTTCACGCAGCGCAGTAGTAATTACTGCTAGCAACCGTGCTTCGCGTGGGGAGTATGCCGACTTAAGTGGGGCAGCTCTTGTCCAAGGTTTAACGCATTTGGGTTATGAAGTTACCGGTCCATTTATTGTTGCCGATAATGTTGATGCAATAAGTGAACAATTGACGAAAGCTTTAGCCTCAAAAACGCGTTTAATTGTGACAACGGGTGGAACTGGAGTTTCACCAACAGATATGACACCAGAAGCAACGGCGCCATTTATCGAAAAACTCATTCCAGGTTTCTCTGAAGCCCTTCGGGCATATTCGCGTGATCGTGTTCCGACCTCAGATTTGACCCGTGGTCTAGTGGGTACCAACGCCAACTCTTTGATTATTAATCTTCCAGGTTCAAAAGGCGCGGTTACCGATGGCTTAGTAATTATTGAACGCTTAGCTGGGCACATTTTGGATCAACTGGATGGCAAGGATCATTAATGCCGCACCTTGTTTACGCCGAAGTTACCGAAGCGCTTATTTCTGCTAGTGATTTGTCATTGCTAGTTGCCGACCCAACGTGCGGTGCAACAGTTACTTTTTCTGGCGATGTGAGAAATCACGATGGAGGAAAAGAAGTTGCTTCCTTGACCTATGAAATTCACCCAACGGCTGCCGCACAAATTAAAGCAATTACCGCCGAAGTAATTGCTGATTTTGATATCGCGAAAGCTGCTGTGGCACATCGCTATGGACAAATAGCTATTGGGGAAACCGCCTTTGCCGTGGCAGTTTCGAGCGCCCACCGCGAAGCCGCTTTTGAAGCTTGTTCTGCAATCGTTAATGCAGTAAAAGCGAAGTTGCCAATCTGGAAATACCAAAAGTTTGTTGATGGCACCGATGAATGGGTTAATTGCGCATGAGTGCATTGATTGATACTTACGGGCGCAATCATCGCAATTTACGCGTTTCATTAACCGATCGCTGTTCGCTGCGTTGCACGTATTGCATGCCCCATGACTTTGCCGCTTGGATTCCTAATGATGATTTACTGACAACTGATGAACTCATCACCATCATCGAAGTTGCCGTGAGCCAAGGAATTGATGAAGTGCGTTTAACTGGGGGAGAACCGCTGCTGCGCCCAGATATTGTAGAAATTGTTGCTCGAATTTCAGGTATGAAAAACGCACCGCGCTTAACATTAACAACCAACGGTCTGCGTTTAAAAGAATTAGCCGAACCTTTAGCTAGAGCTGGACTGAATCGAATTAATGTCAGTCTGGATACTTTGAGCCGCGAACGATTCAAAACTCTCACATATCGCGATCGCTTTAATGATGTAATCGAAGGTTTACTTGCCGGAAAGGCTGCCGGCTTATTTCCCGTAAAAGTTAATACGGTTTTATTACAGGGAATAAACGATGATGAAGCCCCAGCACTTTTAGCATGGGCGATTGAAAATGAATATTCATTGCGTTTCATTGAACAGATGCCATTAGATGCTGGCGGAATTTGGGATCGCAGCACAATGGTGAGTGCCGACCAGATTTATGCAGATTTATCTACGCACTACACATTAACTCCAGTTGATGGTCGAGGTTCAGCACCTGCAGAAGAGTTTTATATCAACGCAACGCAGAACACTGTGGGGATTATTGGCAGTGTTACTCGCCCATTTTGCGGCGCCTGTGATCGATTGCGACTTACTTCTGATGGACAACTGCGTTCGTGTCTATTTTCAATTGAAGAAGTTGATGTTCGCTCAGTATTGCGCGATGCAAACAAGGATGAAGCAGCAAAGCGTTCAGAGATTGCGGCCCGCTTTCAGAAAACGGTTCTCGGCAAGTTACCTGGCCATGGAATCAACGATCCGAGTTTTATTGCCCCACCACGACCAATGTCGGCAATTGGTGGTTAGCCTCCAGCAAAACGTGGAAGTACATCAATAAAGCTGCCAGCATTGACGGGCAATTCAAGATCATGAACTGCAAGTGAATCAACAAGAAATGAACATTGATCAATTACGTGGGCTAGAGCTGGATTATTAGCACTGGCTTGGGCGAGAATCGAAGAAAGTGTGCCCGCGTTAAATCGCGCAGAATCAACACCTGCAGCGGCGCGCGCTGCAGCGAAATAGCGCACCTCTATATCCATAGCCATGTCACCATTGTATGGTTAGCCAATGCTCGAGTACATCTTTATCTTCTTTACCGGCATCCTTGTCGGTGGGATAAATGGCATGGCCGGGGGAGCATCGGTTATTTCCTATCCGGTGTTGCTTGCAACTGGAATGTCTCCAGTCAGCGCAGCAATTTCAAATGCATTAGGTGTCACTCCGGCAAACTTCTTTGCTTTAATTGCAGTACGCCATCAAATGCGGGATTACTTTCGCCAATACAAGAAACTAATCATCATTTCTATTATTGGTTCGGCAACTGGAGCAGTAATGCTTTTAAATGTGCCGCCCGGAGTTTTTGAAAAGATGGTTCCATTTCTGCTGCTCGGTGCCAGTTTGAGTTTTCTTATTAAACCTAAGCCAGTTCGTGGGGCTCGTCATGATTTAGCTGAAAAAATTGGAATTGCTGGAAGTGGTTTTTATTGCGGTTACTTTGGCCCAGGCCAAGGCGTGATGGTGATTGCCGTGTTAGCGCGCGATATTCGCCGCGATCCTAAAACGCTCAATACCGCCAAAAATTTAATCGTCGGTTGGACATCATTGGTTTCCAACATTATTTATATCTTCAGTGGGCGAGCGGTCTGGCCGGCAGTACTGGCTTTGGTTCTAGGCGGCAGTATTGGTGGAACTTATGGAGGCCGATATGCCGCTCGAATGCCTAAAGCTGTATACCGAGCGTTGATTTTGAGCGTAGGCTTTGGCGCCTCCGCCTGGTTATTCAAAAAGTACTATCTGAACTAAAAGCCACGCCCCGCACCTCTATGCATTGGTATATCACTGATATATCATCGCCGATGTGAGCCAAGCTATCCACATACTTTCGCGCGAAAGTACCTCTTTATCCGAGCAGGCTTATAGCCGTATTCGCTCCATGATCATCACGCTAGATCTTGAACCGGGTTCACTCATTAGCGAGAGCGCTTTGATGAGCACATTAAAAATGGGACGCACCCCAATTCGTGAAGCTCTGCGCTCGCTGGCCAATGAAAAATTAATCGAGGTCTATCCCCGTCGTGGAATGTTTGTTTCCCGCGTCGATGTTTCCAATCTTTCACAGTTATCTGAAACTCGCGCCGTTCTTGAAATTAAAGCCGCTGAACTTGCCGCACTTCGCTCAACGGCGGCCGATCAAGTTATTACAAAATCCCTGATCAAAGAGATCAACGCGATTAAGGGTGATTTGGATATGCCTACGTTGATTGGCTTGGATCAGCGAATTCACCATCATATTTATCAATGCACACATAATGAGTTTCTTACTGCAGCTCTTGATAACTATTACGCACATGCGCTGCGGATTTGGTTTTTAGCCCTTGATCGTGTCGAACATTTAGCCGACGCCATCATCGAACACAAAGCTTTGCTTGAGGCTATTGCCGCTAACGATGCAAAAGCTGCAGCCAAAGCAATGAAAGAGCACGTTGAAGGTTTTGAATCCGAAATTCGAAAATCTTTATAACCACCACTAACAAAAAAAGGAATAAAAGCTATGAGTAAGTTACCTGCAAAGGCAAAGTGCGTTGTCATCGGCGCTGGAATCGTCGGCAACGGAATGGTGTACCACCTTGCACAACTAGGTTGGAAAGACATTGTCCAGATTGATAAAGGACCTCTTCCAAATCCTGGCGGCTCAACAGGTCACGCTTCTAACTTCATTTTCCCTGTAGATCACTCCAAAGAAATGAGCGCAATTACTGCTGAAAGTATGCGCCAGTACAAAGAGTTTGGAACTTTTACCGAAACCGGTGGAATCGAAGTTGCACGTACTCCAGAGCGCATGCAAGAACTAGCTCGACGAATTACTTCTGGTAAGTCATGGGGAATTGATGGTGGTCAAATCCTCACACCTGCAGAAGTGAAGAAGTTAGTGCCTTACATCGATGAAACGATTATTTTAGGCGGGTATTACCAGCCAACTGTGGGTGTCGTTGACTCACTTCGCACTGGGACAATCATGCGGGAAAAAGCGCAAGAGATGGGTGCCGCACAATCATTTGCAAATGTAGAAGTTCAAGACATCACAGTTGTAGATGGCAAAGTAAAAGCAGTTGTCACTGATCAAGGCACAATTGAAGCCGAATATGTTGTGATTGCAACCGGTTGCTGGTCACCAAAGCTAGCTGCCATGGCTGGTGCACACATCCCATTGACTCCAGCGGTTCACCAAATGAAAGATATTGGACCGGTTCCTTTCTTTAAAGACACTAAGGGTGATATCGAGTGGCCAATCATTCGTGACATGGATGTATTCATGTATGAACGCCAACACGGAACTGGTCTAGAAATCGGATCATATGCCCACCGACCAATTCTTTATACACCCGATGACATCCCATCAAATGCAACTGCTGCGCTATCACCTACCGAGTTTGCTTTCACTCAAGCAGATTTTGATATTCAAGATGAGCATGCCTATGAAATCATGCCATCAATTGTTGGCGATGAAAATGTTCGCGAGAAGTATGCATGTAATGGAATTCTTTCTTACACTCCTGACGGAATGCCAATTTTGGGTGAAACGCCAGAAGTTAAAAACTTATGGTCAGTTGCGGCCGTATGGATTAAAGAAGGTCCTGGAACATCAAAGTCGGTTGCCGAATGGATGGTTCTTGGTGATTCTCATATTGATTTGCACGCATCAAATATCGCTCGCTTCCACGATCACCATAAAGAAGAAAAGCACATCAAGTCACGTGTCGCCGAATCCTTTAATAAGACATATGGAATCGTTCATCCAAATGAACAGTATGAATCAAATCGTAAAGTTCGCTTATCGCCATATTATGATCGCGAAGCTGCCTTAGGTGCAGTCTTTTACGAAACTGCGGGCTGGGAACGCCCATTTTGGTATGAGAGCAATAAAGATTTAGTTGCAAAGTTTGGCGACAAAGTAATGCCACGTACAGCTGAATGGGAATCACGTTGGTGGTCACCAATTATCAATGCTGAGCACTTACAAATGCGCGAAACTGCCGGCATCGTTGATTTAACAGCTTTTGCTTACTTTGATATCACTGGCCCATCGGCATTAGCGGTTGTGCAAAAAGCAGCACTCCGTCAGATGGATGTAGCCATCGGCCGGGTTGTGTACACACCTGTCCTTGGTCCTAATGGTGGTTTCAAATCAGATTTAACAATCATGCGCCTTGATACCGATCACTTTCGCGTTGTCACTGGTGGTGCTCACGGTATGGCCGATAAGAAATGGTTTGCCGATTTGTTGCCAGCCGATGGCTCAGCAAAAATTAAGGACATAACTTCTGATTACACAACCCTTGGTGTGTGGGGGCCCAATGCCCGCGCAATTATTCAAGCCGTTACTTCTGCAGATATGAGCCATGACGCTTTCAAATTCAGCACATGTAAAGAAATTGATATCAAAGGCGTAAAAGTTCTGGCTTCGCGTATCTCTTATGTTGGCGATTTGGGTTGGGAATTTTATGTACCAATGGCCGATGGTCCAGCTTTGTGGGACGCACTGTGGGAATCCGGTAAAAATCACGGAATGATTGCCGTTGGTATTGGTGTCTATGGAACTACCGGTCGTTTGGAAAAGTGCTACCGCGCTTATGGTCCAGAGTTAGAAACTGAATACACCGTAGTTGAAGCCGGAATGCAATCACCTAAACTTAAAGAAGCTGATTTCGTAGGCAAAGAAGCGCATGTTAAGCACCGTTCTGAAAAGCCGGTTGCAATGCTCTGTACATTATTTGTTGATGATCACACATCGTCAACTGGTGAAAAGCGCTACATGATGGGTAATGAACCAATTCTTA
>SESB01000288.1_pt1 | contig 37345 bp, 38 predicted proteins | sample 3171441 | NCBI WGS metagenome assembly SESB01 (sample SAMN06051867, study PRJNA518727) | freshwater metagenome | biome: subpolar coniferous forest; feature: holomictic lake; material: water; isolation source: holomictic Lake 227, 6 m depth | place: Canada: near Kenora, Ontario | collected... | reverse complement strand
GGCACTGATATGAATATTGTCTGCACCGGTGATGGTAATTTTATTGAGGTGCAGGGAACGGCAGAGGGTGAACCATTTGATCGCGCACTTTTAAATCAACTTTTAGATTTAGGAGCAGCCGGGTGTGCCCAACTGACCAAGTTGCAAGCAGCAGCCTTAGCTAAGTAATTTTCGTTAAAACAATTTTAATATGCGCCAATTAGTACTTGCCACTAAGAATTTAGGAAAGATTGTAGAGTTTGATCGTCTGCTTAATCAATTTGCCAGTGATATTAAAGTTTTAGGGTTAAGTGATTACCCGGATATGCCAGAGGTTGAAGAAACGGGCATAACTTTAAGTGAAAATGCCAGACTTAAAGCCAAGGCGATCTCGCAATTTACTAATCTGCCAGCTTTAGCCGATGACAGTGGCTTATTTATTGATGCCTTAAATGGACAGCCTGGAGTTTATTCAGCCCGCTTTAGTGGATATGCCGGTAATAATTCCAAAGAGCGCGATCTTGCCAATATAAGAAAGGTGCTTGAACTATTAACGGATGTGCCGGAGCCAAAAAGAGGGGCGCAATTTAAAGCGGTGGTCGCATTTTATAAACCAAATCCAGATGGAACAGTTATTGAAAAGGAGGAGCTTGGGGTATTAACAGGTGAAATAATTTCAAGCCCCCAAGGTGATGCTGGTTTTGGCTATGACCCAATATTTTCACCAAATGATTTTGATCAAAGCTTGGCTGAACTCTCACCAGGGGTGAAGGATGAGATTAGCCATCGTGGCATCGCATTACGCGCAATCGCACCTTTTTTACGTGATCATCTCTAATCATTAGCGTAAATAAGAAGTTCGGTGAGGTATCCTTTAGCCATCCTTCCCTGGAAAACCCAAGTCATTAGTAAAAATAACTAGTGCTGAACAAAAAGGAGTTATAAGTGGCCGCAAAGAAGAAAGCAGCTAAACGTTCGACAGCTAAACGCTCTAGCGCAAAGCGCAGTGTTAAGAAAGCTGCAAAGCGTTCGACCGCTAAAAAATCAACTGCCAAGCGCAGTACTAAGAAGAGTGCTAAGCGTTCTTCAAAGTCATCATCTCGTTATTCAATTCCGGCCGTACCAGTAAGCGGTTCATCTCGCTCATCTGTTTCAACCATTTCAACATCCCCAAAATCTTCAGGTAGTTCATACTCCTCAAAATCAAGTAGCAGCAACTCAGGCTCATCAAAGGGAATTATCACTGCAGTTGTAGTTGGTATTTTAATTCTTGCTGTAGTTGTGATCTCAAAGAACTCATCTTCAGATACTGCAACAGTTACGCCAACACCTGCTGCATCGGAGAGCGCTTCAACTTCAGCTGCGCCAAGTTCAGCGCCACTTGCAGCTCATGAAGCACCAGTAGGAATTGTTTCGCTTTATAACGCAAGCGGTGCAACTGTTAATTGGAAGGCACCTGCTGCTAGTGACGGAATCACCGGTTACAACGTTGAGCTTCGCACAAATGGCGTTGGCGATTGGAAGTTAGTAGCTACTGTGCCAGCAACACAATTTAAGCAACAGATTACTAAGAATGACGAAACCGGCTGGGTGCAGGTGAAGGTTTCAACTGTTTACTCAGATGGTGAAGTAGTTGCTGGAAAAGTCCACGGACTTCCAGGCAGCTGGTCATAAAAAAAGTTAAGTAATTCAAATAGCCCCCAATCACTTGGGGGCTATTTTATTTCTAATAATTAATTTTTAACTAAAACTGTTAAAACTAAATCAACATAAACATCAGAGCCAGCTGGACTTAAGTGAACACCATCTGGGGCAAAAAGTTCTGGCCGATCTTTTGATACTCGATCCCAGTCAACTAATCTGACATTTGGATAACGAGATGCCACCTTGGAAATAATTGCATTGTTTGCATCTTTCCATGGCCGAGGAACTGCGGTATTAACCACAATAATTTGTGGTTGATTTTTAACAATCTCAAAGATATCGACCACAGTTTGCTCGGTAAGTGCATTGTTATTACCAAGATTAAATACCACTGGAGATGATGGAACTGAGCTTTGATCTACTCGCATAACCGCTAATAACTCAGGTGCTTGCCGGCCTACGCGAGCATTAATTAATGAGATGTGTTCTTTACTCTCCAACTTGCTTCTAATACCTAAAATTACCGAATCACCAGTTACCCAAAGCCCGGTGGTGCTACCAAGGTCTTCTTGACTTGCTGCTTGATCTTCTTGTTGGGTAATTAGATCTTGTGCAATCTGATCTGCTTTATTAATTGCCTGGACTGAGATTGATGAGGTAACAGCTAAAACTGCAATAATTGAAAATAGGATCGATAATTGCTGACGAAGTTTTACTTTTGGCGCGCGATATTTCATGCCGCGATACCAGTTTTGCACCATACCCTGTCTAAATGGAATCTCAACCCAACGAAGTGAGATATCAGCGAGTGCTAAAACTAATAACACCCGTGCTAAATAAAGTGCCCAACTTTGTCCAGTTAAATCAACGGATGGCCGAGTTACTTGAAAGATTACCCAGTGCCAAATATAGATTCCATAACTTCGCTGTCCAACCCAGCGAAATGGTGCACTGCTAATTAGGGGTGCAAATCTTGAAGCAGGGTGTACTAAAGAGATAATTACTAAGCAGCCAAAAATACCTGCTAATGGAAAGGCAAGGCGATAAAGACCGGCATTGGTTTCATCAATAAATAAAAAAGTGGCAATTAATCCCAGTAAGCCAACTACGCCAATACCATCGATTACATCTTGTGCACGCTTTGCAATATCAGCACTTAAGTTTTGCGGTATCCAAGAAACCGCTAAAGCCGAACCAAGGAATAGGCCAAGTGAGTGAGTATCAGTTCCAAAGTAGATGTGGCTAATTTGTTGGGCATTTGCTTGGTCAAGGCGTAAGGAAACTAAAAATAAAGTAACGCCAGAGATAATCGCAATTAGTAAAGCAATTCGGGCAATATTCTTCTTTCCAAAGTACTTTAAAACTGTTAGCAGAATAATCGGCCAAATAAGATAGAACTGAAGCTCAACTGCAAGTGACCAGGTATGTTGCAAAAGTGGTGGCCGGCCAATTGCCTCAAAGTAATCTTGATGACGTGCTACTAAAAACCAATTGATTGTGCCGGTAAGTGCGTAAGGCAGATCTGATAAAAATCTCTTTATTGCCTCCGGCGCCCAAACTCCAATAAAGATAATGGTACAGATGACCATAAAGATAAAGGCAGGATAAATTCGGCGCAGACGCGCGGCATAAAATGCCCGAAGATCTAACGCACTAGATTGATTAATTGAGTCAAGAATTAATCGAGTAATTACATAACCTGAGATTACAAAAAATAAATCAACACCTAAAAATCCACCTGGAATCCAGGAGATTCCTAAGTGATACAAAACTACAGCTGTTACTGCAATGGCTCTCAGACCATCAATTGAAGTTATGTGTTTGACGCCTATTTTCCCAGTTGTGTTTTTTGTACTCATCATCTATTCAAAACTTTCAGATGAGAATTACTAACTCTAACTTGAAGAGTTACTTCTTTTTCTTACTTGCAGTTTTCTTACTTACAGACTTCTTATTTGCAGCTTTTTGTTTTCTAGCGGCTGCAACTGCTGCCTTCTTACCGGCGCCTGCAACATAGGTTTTTCCAGCTGGTCTGTTTTCACTATCAAGGTTGGCGTTGATATCCATTTGAAGTTGAGAAAGTCGATCAAAGGCATGTTTTAGTTTTTGTCTTGATTCTTGGATTGCATTTTCAGCAGCATTTAAAGATGCATTTTGCGCACGGTGCAAGCGCTCCGCCTCTGAGATTGCTGAAGATAGCCAAGACTTGTAGTCCACAATATTTTTAGCAGCATTTTCAATTAATTTTTGAGCATCGCGCTTAGCTGCAGATGAGATTTGGGCTGCATCACGGCTTGATTTGTTAAGAATGGAATCAGCTTCACTTTCAGCACTTGAAATTAACTCCGCAGCGTCACCTTCAGCAGCAGAGATATATTTGCGGCCACGTGATTCAGCAGATGAAAGAATACTTTTAGCTTTAGATTCAGCACTCTCTAATTTTTCTTTAGTACTTCGATTTGTTTCGCTAATTAGGCGTTGAGCAGAAGCATTGGCTTTCGCTTCACGTTGCTGAGCAGATTTGATCATGGTCATGGCAGTTTCAGTTGCCAAGATTTCAAACTCTTCACGACTTAAGCCAGTAATATCGCGACGAGACTTTAGATCATTTAATTGATTTTCAAGTTCGCGAATGCGCTCTAATGCATTTTGTGTTGGCGCAGGTTTACTTTCATCTTCGCCTTTGAATCCGACCCAACTAAGAAAATTTTTATCAGCCATGTCCTTAGCCTTCCCTACCTATAAACGAAATACAACTGGTGCGGGAGGTGGGACTTGAACCCACACGCCGAAGCACAGGTTCCTAAGACCTGCGTGTCTGCCATTTCACCACTCCCGCATTTATTACTTGAGTGCGGGGCAAAGATTACGGTGTATATGGCGGCATCACCAAAACCCAACGACCTTTAGCAAGGTTAAGCGGGTAGCCTTGCTCAAATGAGTGCAGATCCAGTGCAAAGCAAGGTAGCCGAAGTGCTCCTAAAAGCGCTGGAAATAGCCAAAAGTAATGGTTTATTAAATTGTGATCTGCCATCACAAATTACCTTAGATCGCCCTAAGAATCGTGACCATGGTGATTACGCAACATCAATCTCTTTAAACCTTGCAAAAGCTGCCAATTTACAACCGCGGGTGATAGCTGAGGTGATTGTTAAATCTCTAACTGACAATAATTTGTTAACCGGTGCTGGCATAAGCAAGGTTGAAATTGCCGGCCCTGGATTTATAAATATAACTTTAGAAAGTGCAAGCCAAGGCGCAGTTGTTACGCAAATACTTACAGAGGGTAAAAAGTATGGAAGTGGTAAATCATTAGCAGGTAAGAAGATCAACCTTGAGTTTGTTAGTGCAAATCCAACTGGGCCACTTCATTTAGGACATACCAGGTGGGCTGCGGTCGGAGATTCATTAGGAAGAGTTTTAACTGCCGCCGGCGCAGAGGTCTCGCGCGAGTTTTATATAAATGACCGTGGAAATCAGATGGATCTCTTTGGGCAATCTCTATCTGCTGCTGCGCAAAATAAACCTATTCCAGAAAATGGCTATCACGGTGAATATATTGTTGATTTAGCTAAGCAGATAGTTAAAGAAAATCCAGGCTTTAGCAAACTTACTGGCGATGAAGCAATGGCAGCCTTTAGAGATGCCGGATATAAATTACAAATTGAACAACAACGACAAGTTCTAGATAACTTCAGAACTCACTTTGATACCTGGTTTTCAGAGCGCACTCTTTATGAGAATAACTTCTTCAATCACACATTAGAGAAACTAAAATCCTTAGGACACGTTTATGAAGAAGAGGGTGCAACCTGGCTTCGCACTACCGACTTTGATGATGACAAAGATCGAGTCATGATTAAATCTGATGGAACATTTGCTTACTTTGCCTCCGACTCTGCATATTATGTAAGCAAGCGAGAGCGCGGATTTAATTTATGTATTTATATGTTGGGTGCTGATCACCATGGTTATGTTGGTCGAATCAAAGCAATTGCAGCATGCGCTGGGGATGATCCAAGTAAAGATATTGAAATATTAATTGGGCAGATGGTAAAAATTATGGAAGGGGGCGCAGAGCTTAAACTCTCAAAGCGAGCCGGCACAATTATTACCTTAGAAGAGTTGGTTGAAAAAGTAGGAACAGATGCGGCTCGTTACACATTGATCAGATATCCAACCGATACGCCTATGGTGATGGATGTTGATCTACTTAAGAAAAATACCAATGAAAACCCGGTTTATTATGTTCAATATGCCCATGCGCGAATTTGTGCGGTGCTAAGAAATGCCAAAGAACTAGGTATTAATTACGGATTAGATTTTTATTCACCAGAGTTACTAACTCATGAACGTGAGCGAGAGTTAATTGGTTTACTTGCTCAGTATCCAAAGATTGTTGCCTCTGCCGCACTGATGCGACAACCTCATAGAGTTGCTAGATACATTGAAGAGGTCGCAGGTCAATACCATCGTTTTTATAATGATTGCCGGGTATTGCCACTAGGAGATGAAAAACCAACTGATTTGAACTCATCTCGGGCAACTCTTTCACTTGCTGCCGCGCAAGTAATCAGCAATGGTTTAGATTTACTAGGTGTCAGCGCTCCGGAGAAGATGTAGTGGTAAGTGAAATGAAGTATCCGACCTCATTATTTTCTAGTAACTTAAAATTTGATGGCGAAAATAGCAGCGGTGGAGTTTTATCTATTGCTGGCTGCTCTGCCGAAAAACTTGTTGTTGAGTATGGATCACCCTTATTTGTAATTGATCAAGAAGATTTTTATCTAAGAACTAATGCCTGGCGATCAGCTATTTCTTCAGCTTTTGAAAATTCACAGCTTTACTACGCAGCAAAATCATTTATCAGTGTTGAGGTAGCAAAGTGGTTAAAAGAGTTAAAAGTTGGTTTAGATGTTTGTAGTGGTGGTGAGTTAGCGGTTGCCTTAGCAGCTGATTTTCCAGCATCAGATATTGAGTTTCATGGCAATAATAAATCTGAAGTTGAAATTACCGCTGCCATTAAGGCAGGGGTTGGCACAATAGTTATTGATTCATTTGATGAGATCAGTAGGGTTTCAAAAATTGCAAAAGAGTTAAATAAGGTTCAAAAGATTTATTTAAGGCTAACACCAGGTGTTGATGCTCATACTCATGAGTTTATTTCAACTGCCCATGAGGATGTAAAGTTTGGCTTTTCTATTGCATCCGGAGCAGCGTTGGAAGCGATTGAAAAATGTATGGGGCAGAGTTCATTAAATCTTGCCGGAATACATTGCCATATCGGTTCTCAAATATTTGAAGTAGATGGTTTTAAAGCAGCAGCCGAGCGTCTCGTGTCCGTGCTGACAAAATTTAGGGATAAGTATGCAAAAGAGTTGCCAGAGCTAAATATCGGTGGTGGATATGGAATTGCTTACACGAAAGATGAGACCGCTATTGCACCGGAGTTTGTAATTCCAGCAATAGCCACTGTAATTAAAGATGAGTGCGCAAAGGCAAATCTATCTATTCCAAAAATTTCAATTGAACCCGGTAGAGCAATTGTTGGGCCAACGACAACCACAATTTATCTAGTTGGTACAACAAAATCTGTCACATTAGATAATGGATCAGAGCGCAGATATGTTTCAGTTGATGGTGGCATGAGTGACAATATTCGCCCGGCTTTATATGGCGCTACTTACTCCGCTTTTATAGCTAATCGAACATCTACTGCTAAAAATATTTCAAGCAGAGTTGTTGGTAAGCATTGTGAAAGTGGTGATATCTTGATTCCGGAAATTGATTTGCCAAGTGACATTAAATCTGGGGACCTATTAGCCTTTCCAGCAACTGGTGCATATGGCAGAAGCATGGCTAGCAATTACAACCATATTCCTCGCCCAGCTGTTGTTGCAGTGATAAATGGCACCGCACGGCAGATTTTGCGCAGGGAAAATGAGGCGGATCTGCTTAATTTGGATGTAGTTCAAGCGCCACGGCAACTGTCATAAGTTTGAGATACTTCTCCAATGAAAACACTTAAAGTAGGAATGTTGGGCTGCGGAGTTGTTGGCTCCCAAATTGCCCGCCTACTCGTTGAGAATAAATCAGATCTAACCTCCCGGGCTGGTGCCAATCTTGAATTGGTAAAGGTTGCGGTTAAAGACGTAAAAACTAAGCGTGAGGGCATACCTAGTAACTTATTAACTGATGATGCCAAGTCAATTGTTAATGATCCAGAGATAGATTTAATTATTGAAGTTATTGGCGGCATAAATCCGGCAAAAGAATTGATTTTGACTGCAATTAAAAATGGTAAATCAGTAGTAACTGCAAATAAGGCATTATTGGCGCAATCAGGTGCTGAGCTTTATGCCGCAGCTGATAATGCAAATGTTGATTTGTATTATGAAGCAGCCGTTGCCGGTGCAATTCCAATCTTGCGCCCACTTCGTGAATCATTAGTTGGAGATCAAGTTCTTCGCATAATGGGAATTGTTAATGGCACTACAAATTACATTCTTACTAAAATGGATGAAAGTGGCACAGCTTTTGAAGATGCATTAAAGCAAGCACAAGCACTTGGTTTTGCTGAGGCTGATCCAACTGCAGATGTTGAAGCAATTGATGCTGCCTCAAAAGCTGCAATCTTGGCCGGCCTTGCATTTCACTCCCGAGTAAGTGATTCAGATGTTTACCGGGAAGGAATTACAAAGATCACAGCAACTGATGTAAAGGTTGCAAAAGCTATGGATATGGTTATTAAATTGTTAGCAATTGCGGAGTTAACTCCTAGTGGTGAAATCTCCGTTCGAGTTCACCCAGCACTAATTTCTCGAACTCATCCACTAGCCTCGGTCAGAGAATCTTTTAATGCCGTTTTCGTTGAAGCAAAATCTGCAGGGCAATTAATGTTTTATGGAAAAGGTGCGGGTGGTGAACCAACTGCAAGTGCAATTCTTGGTGATCTAGTTGCTGTTGCTCGCCATAAAGTCTCTGGTGGAATTGGGCCAAAAGAGAGTGATTATGCAGACCTTAAGATTGCAAAGATTGGTCAAACTAAAACTCGTTATTTAATTAGATTAAATGTGGCAGATAAGCCAGGTGTTCTAGAGTCAGTAGCCCATGTTTTTGCATCTCAGGGTGTTTCAATTCAAACGGTTAGACAAACTGGTGCGGGAGATAAAGCGGAGTTAATTGTGATGACACATAGCTCAACGGAATCAGCACTTTCTGAAACTGTTAAAGATTTAAGTAAATTAGCCGCTGTTACTGATGTGGCAAGCGTGCTTAGAGTTGAAGGCGTTAACTAATGGGGTTGTTTAGCAAAAAAGGTGCCCACCAATGGCGCGGTGTAATTGATGAGTATCGCAGTTGGCTACCAGTAACTGATCAAACTCCAGTTATAACTTTACGTGAAGGTGGCACACCACTTGTTTATGCATGTGTGTTATCTGAGATGTTGGGTAATGAGATTTGGTTAAAGGTTGAGGGTGCTAATCCAACTGGATCTTTTAAAGATCGCGGTATGACAATGGCAATTTCAAAAGCTGCTGAAGATGGTGCTAAAGCTGTTATCTGTGCTTCAACTGGAAACACAAGTGCAAGTGCGGCTGCTTATGCAACTAAAGCCGGAATGAAACCAGTAGTACTTGTTCCACAAGGAAAGATTGCAATGGGTAAGTTGGCACAAGCAATTGCACATGGTGCAACACTTTTGCAGGTAAAAGGTAACTTTGATGATTGCTTAACTTTGGCACGGCAGTTATCTGAGAATTATCCAGTTGCCCTGGTTAACTCAGTTAATCCATATCGAATTGAGGGACAAAAGACTGCTGCCTTTGAAGTAGTAGATATGTTGGGAGCTGCTCCTGATATTCATGTAATGCCAGTAGGTAATGCTGGAAATATCACCGCATATTGGAAGGGTTATCAGGAGTATCGCAAGGCTGGCGCATACAGAAACTTGCCAATGATGTGGGGATTTCAAGCAGCAGGGGCAGCCCCAATTGTTAAGAATAAAATCATAAAAAACCCAGAGACTATTGCAACTGCAATTCGAATTGGAAATCCAGCATCTTGGGATCAAGCAGTTGCAGCGCAAGTTGGCTCTAAAGGTTTGATTGATTCAGTAACAGATAAAGAAATTTTAAGTGCTTACCGACTAGTTGCAGCTAAAGAAGGAGTATTTGTTGAGCCATCTAGCGCAGCTGGCATTGCTGGCTTAATTAAGAAAAAGGCTCAAAAGAAACTACCAACTGGCAAAACAATTGTGGTTACTGTTACTGGAAATGGGTTAAAGGATGTGCAGTGGGTGTTAAACAGTGCTGGTAAACCGATTATTATTCCAGTGGATATGAAACGAGCAGCAAAGGTTATTGGTCTTAAGTAATGGCAGCTAAGAGAAATACCAGCGGATTAACCTTTAAAGCCACTATGGCTCAAATTAGTGTGCCGGCAAGTAGTGCCAACATTGGCCCAGGTTTTGATTGTTTTGGGTTAGCACTTGAGTTGCGAGATAGATACGCCGCGCAAGTTTTAGATGATGCAACATTTGATGTTGATGTAACAGGTGAAGGCGCGGATGAAGTTAAAAAGGATGCAAAGAATTTAGTAATTAAAGCAATGATGCGTGGCTTTGAGCATATGGGCAGTAAGCCAAGAGGTATTGCACTGCGCGCCCTTAATGTAATTCCACATGGCAGAGGGCTTGGTTCATCAGCGGCTGCAATTGTTGGCGGGTTATCACTTGCAAGATCATTAGTTTTAACGGGTGAGCAATATATGAGTGATGAAGATTTAATTACCTTAGCTACTGAACTTGAGGGGCATCCAGATAATGTTGCTGCAGCTTTTTATGGCGGCGCAACAATTGCCTGGCTTGAAGCCTCTGTTGATTCAACTGGTGAAGTGAAGAATATTGGTCGGGCGGTTAGCCTAAAAGTAGATGATCGGATCAAAGCCTTATTACTTGTGCCAGATAATCAACTATCTACCGCTAAAGCAAGAAAGTTATTGCCAGAAACAATCTCTCATCAAGATGCAGTATTAAATTCATCTAGAAGTGCATTACTTGTGCATGCATTAGCTGAGCGACCAGATCTTTTGTTTACCGCAACTAGCGATTTACTTCATCAAAAATATCGCGAGCCAGCGATGCCTAAAACAATTGCACTTGTGGAAAAGTTAAGAGGTGCTGGATTAGCTGCGGTTGTCTCTGGTGCAGGCCCATCAGTGATGGTTCTTTATGCTGGTTCTGAGGATGAGATCGATCAGATTAATGGCCTTGCTCCTGGCTTTACCGCCATGAAGTTAGCCATTGCAAAGGCAGGGGCGCAATAGGCCATTTTCCCTATTTAATATAGGTGTGGTAGATTTACCTCTGTCGGAAAGTGCGACAGTTAAAGTTAGAAAAAATCCCAAAACTAAAACAAACTTTTTGCGGATCACCCTTATCCGGGTAATAAAAATATAGAGAGAATGGCAATATATAAATGGTAGAAAAGAAATCAACCAATCGCGCAGACGCGGTTGAGTTAGTGGATATGGCTTTAGGTGACCTTAAGAAAGTTGCTAGTCAATTAGGAATTGAAAATGCCTCCACACTTAAAAAAGCAGAGTTAGTCCAATCTATTGGTGATCTGCAGGCCGCGAATCGCGAAGCCGCTAAAAATGAACGAGAGGCTCGTCGTATGGAACGACAGAACAATCGAAACAGCAAGAATAACAATACTGATTCTGAAGATAACGATACTGATACTGATTCTGATAACAACTCAAATAATTCAAGCAACAACTCATCCGGTGGCTACAACAACTCTGATCGCGGTGACAACAATCGTCGCTTTGGCAATCGTGATAACAACCGCAGGGATCGTGGTCGGGATAGAAATCGTGACCGGGGTAATCGTGGTAATCGCGAAGAGCGTGAGATTGTCATTGGCCCAGATGATGTATTACTTCCAGTTGGCGGCTTGTTAGATATTTTAGATAGCTTTGCATTTATTAGAACTGGTGGATATTTGCCATCACCTAATGATGTTTATGTTTCACTGCAACAGGTTAGAAAGTATGGCCTGCGTAAAGGTGATGTAATTACTGGATCTGTTCGTGAGCCAAAAGAGGGTGAACGACGTGAGAAATTTAGTGCGCTAGTAAAGGTTGAAACCGTAAATGGTGTTGAACCTGAAAATGCTAAAGAAAGAGTTGAGTTCTCAAAGTTAGTTCCTCTTTATCCGCAAGAAAGATTACGTCTTGAGACTGAACCAAATGTTTTAACAACTCGAATAATCGATTTAATCTCACCAATTGGTAAGGGACAACGTGGTTTGATCGTATCCCCGCCAAAAGCTGGTAAGACAATGGTTTTACAATCAATTGCAAACGCAATCACAACTAATAACCCAGAGTGTCACTTAATGGTTGTTCTAGTTGATGAGCGCCCTGAAGAGGTAACTGATATGCAAAGATCAGTGAAGGGTGAGGTAATTGCTTCAACATTTGATCGCCCAGCCGATGATCACACCACAGTTGCAGAGCTTGCAATTGAACGTGCAAAGAGATTAGTTGAATTAGGTCATGATGTAGTTGTTCTTCTTGACTCAATTACTCGTCTAGGACGTGCATACAATATTGCTGCTCCTGCCTCTGGAAGAATTCTTTCCGGTGGTGTTGACTCAGCTGCGCTTTATCCACCAAAGAAGTTTTTCGGTGCGGCCCGGAATATTGAAAATGGTGGCTCACTAACAATTCTTGCAACCGCGTTAGTTGATACTGGTTCGAAGATGGATGAAGTTATTTTCGAAGAGTTCAAAGGCACTGGAAATATGGAGCTTATTCTTAATCGTAAGTTTGCAGACAAGCGTATTTTCCCAGCGGTTGATGTAGTTGCTTCCGGTACTCGTAAGGAAGAGATTTTGATGGGAACCGAAGAGTTAAGCATTGTTTGGCGTCTGCGTCGCGTACTGCACGCACTTGAGCCACAACAAGCACTTGAGTTGTTACTTGAGAAGATGAAGGGAACTAAATCAAATGTTGAGTTCTTACTTCAGATTCAAAAGACCACAACTGGTGGGGAAAGCCCAGCAGCAAATGGATCAAGTAATAAAGAGAGTGCTGACGCTTAATCAGGCGCAAATTTTGCCAGCCTGTATTTAAGAGTTATTCTTACACCCCTCTAGTACTTCACTAGTCCTACTGGTTCACAAGTTTTAACCAAACTTGATCCAGTAATAATCAAGGAGAAATATGAAGAACGAGATCCACCCACAGTATGTCGAGACCAAAGTAACTTGTGGTTGCGGTGAAGTTTTCACTACCCGCAGCACTAAAGAGACTGGCTCAATTTATGTTGAAGTTTGTTCTGTATGCCACCCTTTCTATACCGGTAAGCAAAGAATTCTTGATACTGGTGGTCGGGTAGCTAAGTTCCAAGAGCGATTTGGAAAGATTGATAAAAGCGGCACTAAGTAGTTTTCTTAAAGAGAGCGCACCAATCATCGAAAGATGAGGTGCGCTCTCTTTTTTAATTTCCAATAAATTTCTAAGAGATAAGGAGGATCAGATGGAGCGGTTTGCAAAAGTTAATGAGTTATTGGCTGAGTATGAATCACTTGAAGCACAGATGGCTGATCCATCTATTCACTCAGATCAAAATAAAGCACGCTCACTTGGAAAACGTTATGCCCAACTTGGTCCAGTTATTGCTGGTTATCGTGCTTATAAATTAGCCGAAGAAGATTTAATTGCTGGTAAAGAACTTGCTGAAGCAGATCCAGCATTTGCTTCTGAAATAGCAGCATTGGAAAGCACCAAAGATGCAGCAGCTGCAACACTAGAAGAATTATTACTACCTCGAGATCCAAATGATGATCGTGATGTAATTATGGAAATTAAAGCCGGTGCTGGTGGAGATGAGTCGGCAATATTTGCTGGTGACCTATTTCGAATGTATTCACGTTTTGCTGAAAAACAAGGTTGGAAGGTTGAGGTGATTGATACCACGCCAAGTGATATGGGTGGATATAAAGATATGTCAGTTGCTATTAAATCAAAGGGTGTAGCCAAACCCGGACAGACACCATATGCAAAGTTAAAGTTTGAAGGCGGTGTACACCGAGTACAGCGAGTACCTGAAACTGAATCACAAGGAAGAATTCACACCTCAGCTGCTGGAGTATTAATTTTGCCAGAGGCAGAAGAGATTGATGTTGATATTAATATGAATGATCTTCGAATAGATGTTTATCGCTCATCCGGCCCTGGTGGTCAAAGCGTTAACACCACTGACTCCGCCGTAAGAATTACCCATGTACCAACTGGGATTGTGGTTTCCTGTCAAAATGAAAAGAGCCAATTACAAAACAAGGAGTCAGCTCTTCGTATTTTGCGTGCTCGTATGTTGGCCGCAGCTCAAGAAGAGGCAGAGCGAATTGCTTCTGCTGAACGTAAAAGCCAGGTTAGAACCGTAGATCGAAGTGAGCGTATTAGAACCTATAACTTCCCAGAAAATCGCTTAAGTGATCACCGCGTAAATTACAAAGCCAATAACTTAGATTCAGTTATGAATGGTGATCTAGAAGCGGTAATCCAATCTTTAATTGACGCTGATCGGACTTCAAAATTATCTGCAGGTAACTCTTGAAAGAGCTGCTGCGAGCAGCATTTTCGCAATTTGAAAAAAATCAAATTGCTACCGTTGATGCTGAAATTTTATTAGCGCATTTACTTGGTGTATCCCGTAAACAAATCCACAGCCAGATAATTGAATTAGCAGATTCAGATCGAGAAAAGATCTCGGCTGAATATAATGAATTAATCAACCAAAGATTAATGGGCCGGCCAGTGCAATATATAACTGGTAGTGCACCATTTAGATACTTAGATCTAGAGGTTGGCGAAGGTGTATTAATACCTAGAGCAGAAACTGAACTAATAGTTGATCGAGTAATTGGATATTTAAACTCCGATGCTGAGAGAGATTTACCAAAGAGTGTTGTTGATTTAGGTGCTGGTAGCGGTGCAATCAGTATCGCAATTGCTTCCGAGGCGGCATTAAAAGGCTTAAAGGTAAGTATGGTGGCGGTTGAAAAATCACCAGAGGCAGCAGCTTGGTTAAATAAGAATATTGCAAAGTATGACCTACCAATCAGAGTAGTAATTGAAGATGTTCAAACAGCATTGCCAGATGTGAAGGCAGATTTAGTTGTTGCCAACCCACCATATATTCCAGATGATGAAAAGTTGCCGACAGAGGTAGCAAATTATGAACCATCCGTTGCACTTTTTGGCGGCGCAGTAGATGGAATGCAAATTCCAAAGTTATTTATTGCTGCAGCTGAAAGATTGTTAAAACCTGGTGGTTATTTTATTATGGAGCATTATGAAAAACAGGGTGAATTAGTAAGAGATGCTTTATCTGCTCAGTTTTCAAATGCACAAACTCACGCAGATTTAAATGGGCGTGATAGATTCACAAGTGCAAGGAAGCGATAGGAATCTCATGGCAGAGCGAGTCTTGTTAAATGGTGCCGGTGACTCTGAGTTTAATGAAGCGGTAAATACTGCGGTCAGATATATAAATGCTGGTGAGGTAATTGTTGTTGCAGCAGAGTTTGGCTATATCTACTTAGCAGATGCCTTTGATAAAGATGCGGTAAAAGCAGTCCATATATTACGAGGTGATCAAAGCGGTGTTGCTGCTCAAGTGTTTATTAAAGATGTAAAAGTACTTACTGGCATTGCAAAGAATTCAAATATTAATCAAGATCAGTTATTCGCTAAATTTTGGCCAGGCTTATTATCTGTAACATTAAATTGCCAACCGGGTTTAAGTTGGGATTTAGGAGATGGGCAAAGGTTAGGAAAAGTAAATGTCAGAGTCCCTAATCGGAAATTCTTGAACCATATTCTTCAAAGCACAGGTCCGCTTGTAGCAGGATCGGTTGCGTTAACTGGAAAGTCAGTAGTTAGAGATTTAGCAAAACTACCTATCTATGAAAGTGATGTTGGAGCAATATTTGATGAAGGTGTATTAGCTGAAGGACCTGCTTCTACATGGCTTGAGATATCTGAGAATGAAATCACAGTTAAGCGAGTAGGTGCGATCAGTATTGAACAATTACAGGTGGTAATTCCTTCTATTTCTGCTCCCAACCTTTAGGCTAAGCGCTATGTCCCATACCGAAAATTATTACGGCCCAGATTTTTCTGCCATGCAGCGGCAGGATCCTGAGATCGCAGCTGTTGTTATCTCTGAGTTACAACGCCAACGTCAAGATTTACAATTAATTGCAAGTGAGAATTTCACATCAACTGCAGTACTAGCCGCGATGGGTTCAACTCTTTCAAATAAATATGCCGAAGGTTATCCAGGCAAAAGATATTACGGTGGTTGTGAAGAGGTAGATAAGGTTGAGGTAATTGGAATTGAACGGGCTAAAAAATTATTTGATGCCGAACATGCCAACTTACAGCCGCACTCAGGTGCAAGTGCAAATGTTGCGGTTTACCAAGCATTTACTAAACCAGGAGACACTGTGCTTGCGATGTCACTGCCACATGGCGGTCATTTAACTCATGGTTCAAAAGTAAACTTTTCTGGCAAGTGGTTTAACGTAGTTTCATACGGTGTTCGCCAAGATAATGAATTAATTGATTACGATCAACTGCGAGATCTTGCAATCGAACATAAACCAAAGATGATTTGTTCTGGTGCTACCGCATATCCAAGTTTGATTGATTTTGAGAAGGTGCGCCAAATTTGTGATGAGGTTGGTGCAATTATGTGGGTTGATGCTGCTCACTTCATTGGTTTAGTTGCCGGTAAAGCTATTCCATCCCCGGTCCCATATGCAGATGTTGTTTCATTTACAACCCATAAAGTATTGCGCGGTCCAAGAGGTGGAATGATTTTGTCTAAGGAAAAACATGCTGCCGCCATTGATAAGGCAGTTTTCCCAGGTATGCAGGGCGGGCCAATTATGAGTGCCGTTGCTGGCAAAGCAATTGCTCTTAAAGAGTGCGCAACAACTGAGTATCAAACTTATGCTAAAAATGTAATTGAGAATTGTCAGGCACTTGCTAAAGATTTAGAAGCAGAAGGTATGCGCGCAGTATCTGGGGGAACACAAACACATTTAGCCTTAATTGATATCCGCTCTACTGGTATCAACGGCAAAGTGGCTGATGAAAGATGCGGATTATCTGGACTTTCGTTAAATAAGAATTCAATTCCATATGATCCTGAGTCTCCTTCAGTGACAAGTGGCATACGAGTTGGAACAGCAGCAACTACTACCCAAGGTATGGGTAAGGCAGAGATGAAACAGATTGCAGGCTTTATTGCCCGTGCTATTAAAGATGGTGCAGATGAGAATAAAGCAAAAGCAATTCGATCTGAAGTTCATCAATTAACTAAGAAATTTCCAGTTTACCCAGAGCCAAAAAACTAAACTACTAACCAATGCGTGAGTACTTAGTAACTGTCTTACTTGCAGCAATCATTACCTACTTAATTACCCCACTAGTTAAAGATCTTGCCATCAAATCTGGTGCAGTAGCGGCAATTAGATCTAGAGATGTTCACTCAGAGCCAACTCCAAGATGGGGTGGTTTAGCAATGTGGCTGGCGATGGCTTTAACTTTAGTAATTGTTAATTATCTTCCACTTGTCCATAAATCATTTGGCTCAGATGCAACTGGTATTTTCTTAAGTGGAACTTTTATATTATTTCTTGGCTTATTAGATGATCGCTTTGATTTAGATCCAATTACTAAGTTTGCTGGGCAGGCACTAGCAGCTGGCATCTTGCTTATTTATGGAGTCCAGATTCTATGGCTACCAATTAATGGTATTACAACTCTTCCAACAAATATTGGTCAATTGCTAACGGTTTTATTTGTGATGGTGGTAATAAATGCAATTAACTTTGTCGATGGGCTAGATGGCTTAGCAACTGGAATAGTAATGATCTGCGCTGCTTCATTCTTCGCTTTTTCATATTTATTAGCAGTTATCAATGGCTTAAATCGAGCAGGTGCACCATCACTTATTACCGCAGTTGTAATTGGCTTATGTCTTGGCTTTTTACCTCATAATTTTTATCCAGCTCAGATCTTTATGGGTGACTCTGGCGCGATGTTTTTAGGTCTGCTAATTAGTGCTTCAGCAATTACCTTAACCGGACAAGTAGATGCCACTGCGATAACTGAGGAAAATGGTGGCTCGGCTTTATTACCTTTATTACTTCCATTCACAATTTTAGCTATTCCATTACTAGATTTTGTAATGGCTATTTTAAGAAGATTAAGAGCAGGCCGTTCCCCATTTACCGCAGATCGAGAACACCTACATCATCGAATAATGCGAATGGGTGTAAGCCAACAGCGAACTACTGTAATTTTGTATCTTTGGACTGCAATGTTTGCACTGCCAACTGTAATCGCTGCCTTTGTGCCATTTTGGATAGCTATTCTTTCTGGTTTTTTTATTCTGCTAATTTCAATACTTGTAATCAAAACAAATAAGCAAAAAGTTGGTGCTTAATGAGTGAAAAAGAAGCTAGTGATACCACGCTCTGGAAAGGTGCAATTCTTCCAGCTTCAGTAATTGCAATTTTGTTAATAATAATTATGAGCGTTATAAATGGAAGATCTGGTTTGTTAGGTGCGTTATTAGCATCTATCACGGTAATAATTTTCTTTAGTATTCACCTACTAGTGGCAAGAGTTTCGCGAAATCTAGATCCAATGGCAACAATGGCTCTTGCTATGTTCTCCTACTTTGCCAAGGTGATTTTTATGGGGGTATTTTTGCTTTTAGTGACAAAATTTACCGATCGCAGCACAGTTGATCGCACAAGTTTTGCCATCTGCGCAATATTGATTACCATGGCGTGGTTATTTGGTGAGATTCGCAGCTTCCTTAAGTTGCGAGTTAACTTACCGCTACCAAAACGGGAAGAGGATAAATAATGAGTCCTAATTCAAATAATGATGATCTAAGTAATTCTCAAAATGAAGAGAATGCACTTTGGTCAATTGTTGGCTACCTTTTATCTGGTTTGTTAATTTGGGGTGGAATTGGCTGGGGCGTTGATCAATGGCTCGGTACTACCTACTTCCTCTTAGTTGGATTACTCCTTGGGGCTGGGGCCTCGTTATATTTAGTGTGGCTGCGCTTTGGACGCGATTAAGATCACCAAATCTCACCTTTTGGCCTTTTCCGAGTAGTTTTTACCCCCGCAAATTTCGCGCTAATCCGTCATACCTAATAGGGTTTCGCCCGTAGCCGTTATTCCCGCCGGCTAGGTAAGTACCAAAAGATTAAAGAAGAAATTGCATCGGAAGTTCTAACATTTTGGAGATTTAAGTGGGCGTGCTACTAGCAGGTGAGGGTGGTTTTAAGCCACCGAGCACAGCCGACTTTGAATTACCGCCAGTATTTGGTGACAACCCCTACACAACTAAACCAGTATTTTTAGTTTTCTTTTCAGTAATTGTAATTTCAGTATTTTTTATTATGGCATCTCGTAAAGCTGCGGTTGTGCCAAGCAAGCTGCAATTTGCCGGTGAATCTATCTACGCCTTCGTGCGAAATGATTTAGCAAGAGATGTGATCGGGCATGAGTTCATGCGCTTTGTGCCATACCTATTTACGCTATTCACATTCATATTAACCAATAACCTGTTTGGAATTGTGCCGCTTTTGCAATTCCCAGCGATGTCTAGGGTTAGCTTTCCGTATGTACTAGCACTCTTTACTTTTGTAATCTTCCATTATGTGGCAATTAAACATAAGGGATTAATTGCATATCTTAAGGAAATTATGTTTATGCCCGGGGTGCCAAAGCCGGTTTATATCCTGCTTACCCCTATTGAAGTTGCTACCTACTTCTTAGTTCGTCCACTCACACTTTCACTTCGGTTATTTGCAAATATGTTTGCTGGCCACCTATTGCTGTTGGTTTTTATTTTAGGAGGCGAGCATCTTTTGCAAGGAGTGATCGGTCTAAAACTGGTCTCACCATTTGCATTTGCCTTTGGAATTGGGCTTACATTCTTTGAATTTATGGTCCAATGCCTTCAGGCATATATCTTTACCCTGTTGACTGCTCTCTATATAGCGGGCGCGTTAGCGGATGAGCACTAAAAGAAAAAATAACGAAACCACCAACAAAGAAAGAAGGAAAAGAAAATGACAGGCACACTCAACCTGGTCGGTTATGGCCTATCTGCAATCGGACCTGCAATCGCAACTGGCATGATTTTCGCTGCTTACATCAGCGGTGTAGCACGCCAACCTGAGGCACGTTCTGTTTTGCAACCGATCGCATTCCTAGGCTTCGCATTAGCTGAAGCTTTGGCACTGTTCGGTCTAGTTCTAGCTTTCGTACTGTAATCAAAAGCGAGAATAGATAAACAATGTCTTTAACAAGAATTAGTAACTGGGCAGCAGCAGAAGAGGGCGCTAATCCGTTAATTCCGCACACCGCAGAATTAATCGTTGGTTTCATTGCCTTCTCATTGCTCTTCTTAGTTCTTCGTTCCAAAGTTGTGCCAATGTTTGAAAAGGCATTTTCTGAGCGCACTGAAGCAATTCAAGGCGGAATGGAAAAGGCAGAGCGAGCACAACGTGATGCAGAGAAAGCCCTTGCGCAGTACACAACTCAGTTAAATGAGGCACGGGGTGAAGCTGCAAAAATTCGTGAAGATGCCAGAGTTCAAGGGGCAGCAATAATTGAAGATCTGCGAAGTAAAGCAGCGGATGAGGCAGCAAGAATTACCGCTGCAGCAACTGCATCTATTGAAGCAGAACGTCAGCAAGCAGTTACCTCACTTCGTAATGAAGTAGGTTCACTTGCAACCGAGTTAGCCGGAAAGATTGTCGGAGAAGCATTAGATGACCAGGTCCGTCAATCTCGAATTGTTGATCGCTTCATTGCAGATCTGGAGAAGAGTAAGTAATCATGAAGGTATTAGGCGGCACAAGCAGAGCATCAGTAATAACTCTGCGTAAAGCACTAGCTGATGCGGTAAGTAAGCAATCAGCAAGTGATGCTGCCAGTTTTGCCTCAGATCTATTTACGATTCTTACCGTTTTAAGTTCATCAGTTGGTTTGCGTCGCGCCTTAACTGATAACTCACGAGATAAAAGTGCTAAAGCTGAGTTGATATCAAATTTATTTGGTAAAAATATTAAAGCCGATGCCCAAACAATCCTTGCTACTGCCGCCTCACTTCGTTGGTCTAGCCCTTCAGAGTTAGCTGATGCGGTAGAACATTTAGCAGTTGAAGCACAAAGTGCGGCAGCTGAGAAAAGCAATGAACAAGAAGCACTTGAGAGTGAGTTATTTGATTTTGCTCGCGTGTTGATTGCAAACCCAGATTTTCGCCAAGCGCTTAACACCTCAGCAGATTCTAATGAGGGTAAGTTGGCCCTACTTGATGCAGTTGTTAAAGGAAAGTATGCAAGCTCAACTCTCACCTTGCTGCAAAAGGTAGTAACCCTTCGCCGTGGCCGCAGTATTGATGCCACCTTGGCCGCCTACTCACATTATGTTTCAACCCGTAATAATCGAGTAGTTGCCCATGTTAAAAGCGCAGTTGAACTAAGTGGTGATCAACAGAATAAGTTAGTAGCAGCTCTAACTAAACAAATGGGCAAAGAGGTTCATGTAAATATTGAGATAGATCCAAAGGTTTTAGGCGGTATCTCTATCCGATACGCCGATGATGTTATCGATGGCACCATGGTTAATCGTTTAGCAGAAGCGGGCAGAGCGCTCGTAAGTTAGTTTTAACAGGTACGAAAGTATCTGTTATTTTAAAAGAGAAGAGAGAGAAGATGGCCGAAGTAAAGATCAGCCCGACCGAGATTCGGGATGCACTGGCAAAACATGTCGCTGCATACAAACCAAGCGCTGCAGTTAAAGATGAAATTGGTAGCGTAACTGAGGCAGGTGATGGCATCGCTCGTGTTGAAGGTCTGCCATCAACAATGACAAATGAGTTATTAAAGTTTGAAAATGGCACACTAGGACTAGCGCTGAACTTAGATGTTCGCGAAATCGGTGTGGTTATTTTGGGTGAGTTCACCGGAATTGAAGAAGGAACAACTGTTCGCCGGACTGGAGAAATTCTCTCTGTTCCAGTTGGTGATGGTTTCCTTGGTCGTGTAGTTGACGCACTTGGCCGGCCAATTGATGGCAAAGGCGAGATTAAAGCTGAAGCAATGCGGGCTCTTGAAATTCAAGCACCATCTGTTGTGCAGCGCCAACCAGTTAAAGAGCCAATGCAAACTGGAATTAAAGCGATTGACTCAATGACTGCCATCGGCCGCGGTCAACGTCAATTAATTATTGGTGATCGCCAGACTGGTAAGACTGCAATTGCAGTTGACACAATCATTAACCAGTTGGAGAACTGGAAGAGTGGGGATCCAAAGAAGCAGGTTAAATGTATTTATGTTGCAATTGGTCAAAAAGGTTCAACAATTGCAGCGGTTAAAGGTTCACTAGAAGCAGCGGGTGCAATGGCTTACACAACTATTGTGGCAGCTCCGGCATCAGATCCTGCTGGATTTAAATACTTAGCTCCATACACCGGCTCATCAATTGGTCAGCACTGGATGTATAAGGGACAACATGTATTAATTATTTTTGATGATCTATCAAAACAAGCAGAGGCTTATCGTTCGGTATCGCTGTTGCTGCGGCGCCCACCGGGCCGCGAGGCATATCCAGGAGATGTGTTCTATTTACACTCTCGTTTACTTGAACGATGTGCAAAATTATCTGATGAATTAGGTGGCGGTTCTATGACTGGACTTCCAATCATTGAAACTAAAGGTAATGACGTATCAGCATTTATTCCAACAAACGTAATCTCAATTACCGATGGTCAGTGCTTCCTTGAGACTGATTTATTTAACGCAGGCGTTCGCCCGGCGATTAACGTTGGTATTTCAGTATCTCGTGTTGGTGGATCTGCTCAGACAAAAGCGATTAAGAAAATTGCTGGCCGTCTACGTCTTGATCTTGCACAATACCGTGAGCTTGAAGCCTTCGCAGCATTTGGTTCAGATCTAGATGCAGCATCAAAAGCACAATTAGAGCGCGGTGCTCGAATGGTTGAATTGCTAAAGCAAGGCCAGTACTCACCATTTTCTGTTGAGCGCCAAGCGGCATCAATCTGGGCCGGTACAACTGGCAAGATGGATTCAATTCCAGTGCCAGATATTCGCCGCTTTGAAAGTGAGTTCTTAGATTTCATTGCCCGTGAGCGCAAGCAAATCTTTGATGTAATTTCCACAACTCGTGAATTAACAGATGACACTGTTAAAGCACTAGAAGAGGCGATTACAACATTTAAGACGCAATTTAAATCATCAGTAGCACCAGCTGTAAATGAGAAAAAAGCTGATGCATTAACTGGTGAGGATAATGAGCAAATAACCCGTCAAGTTCCGGCAAAGAAGTAAGAGAAAGAAGAGAAGCAAATGGGTGCCCAACTTCGTATTTACCGCCGCAGAATGCGGTCGGTGAAGGCGACTAAGAAGATAACCAAGGCGATGGAGCTAATCTCAGCCTCTCGCATTGTTAAGGCGCAACAAAAGGTTGCCGCCTCATCTCCTTATGCCAACGAATTAACTCGGGCAGTCTCTGCAGTTGCATCTTTATCAAGCACCAACCATCCATTAACTACCGCGTCGGCAAATCCAAAGCGCGCTGCAGTTTTAATTATTACCGCAGACCGCGGCATGGCAGGTGCGTACTCAAATGCGGCGATTAAAGAGGGTGATCAATTAATTGCACTCTTGCAATCTCGCGGCCTTGAGGTAAATCCATATTTGGTGGGAAGAAAAGGAATTAACTTCTATAAGTTTAGAAATCGAAAGATTTCTGCCTCCTGGAGTGGTTTCTCAGATAACCCAACCTATGCTCACGCCAAAGAGGTAGCCGAGGCGCTAATCACCGCTTTTATTGCCGATGCCCAAACAGATCCAAATGGCGTGGATGAATTACATATTATTTATACCGAGTTTAAATCAATGATTACTCAAACTCCGGATGCAAAGCGAATGTTGCCACTTGAGGTGGTTGAATCAGTAACTACAACTGGGTTACTACCAATGTATGAATTCGAACCTAATGCTGGTGAGGTATTAAATGCATTACTACCTCGCTATATTCAGGCTCGAGTATTTAACGCGATGTTGCAATCTGCAGCTAGTGAGCATGCAGCGCGGCGTCGTGCTATGAAATCAGCAACTGACAATGCTGATGAATTAATTAAGTCGTTAACTCGACTTGCAAATGCGGCTCGTCAGGCCGAAATTACCCAAGAGATCAGTGAAATCGTAGGCGGCGCAGATGCGCTCGCCTCAGCTAGCGCAGGGAGCGAATAATGTCAGTTAAAACAGCAACTGGAAGAGTTGCCCGTGTAATTGGACCGGTAGTGGATATTGAATTTCCAGCCGATGCAATGCCAGCCATCTTTAATGCATTAAATATTGATGTCACCTTGGGGGCAGAGACCAAGAAGTTAACACTTGAGGTCGCCCAACACATTGGTGACAACTTAGTGCGCGCGATCTCTATGCAACCAACTGACGGCATGGTTCGTGGTTCAACAGTTACCGATACTGGAAGTGCGATCTCAGTTCCAGTCGGAGATGTAACAAAAGGACATGTATTTAATACCTTGGGTGAATCATTAGATGTGCCAACCTCTTCATTAGATATTAAAGAGAGATGGCCAATCCACCGAACCGCTCCAGCATTTGATCAACTTGAATCAAAGACTGAGATGTTTGAAACTGGAATTAAAGTTATCGATCTTCTAACACCGTATGTAAAGGGTGGAAAGATCGGATTATTTGGTGGTGCAGGTGTAGGTAAGACAGTTTTGATTCAGGAGATGATTTACCGAGTAGCTGAAAACTTTGGTGGTGTTTCTGTATTCGCCGGTGTTGGTGAGCGTACTCGTGAAGGTAATGACTTATTCCTAGAAATGACTGAAACCGGTGTTATTAATAAGACCGCATTGGTCTTCGGACAGATGGATGAGCCACCTGGCACACGTCTACGTGTTGCACTTTCAGCGCTAACAATGGCTGAGTACTTCAGAGATGTGCAGAAGCAGGATGTGCTTTTGTTTATCGACAATATCTTCCGCTTTACTCAAGCAGGTTCTGAAGTATCAACACTGCTTGGCCGTATGCCATCTGCGGTGGGATACCAACCAACACTTGCGGATGAGATGGGTCAGTTGCAAGAACGTATTACCTCAACTCGTGGTCACTCAATTACCTCGATGCAGGCAATTTATGTTCCAGCAGATGACATCACCGACCCAGCACCACACACAACCTTTGCTCACTTAGATGCAACCACTGTGTTGTCTCGTCCAATCTCTGAGCTTGGTATTTATCCTGCGGTAGATCCACTTGATTCAACCTCACGTATTTTGGATCCTCGCTACATTGGCGAGCACCATTTCCGAGTTGCTAACCGAATCAAACAAATTTTGCAGCGTTACAAAGATCTGCAAGACATTATTGCAATCTTAGGTATTGATGAACTTTCTGAAGAGGATCGAATCCTGGTAGGAAGAGCTCGTCGTATTCAACGTTTCCTATCCCAAAACACATTCGTTGCAAAGGTTTTCACCGGCTTAGATGGTTCATTTGTGCCGCTAACTGAAACTATTGCAGCATTTGAAGCGCTCGCAGATGGAAAGTATGACCATGTGCCAGAGCAAGCATTCTTTATGTGTGGTGGCTTAGATGATGTTGAACGAAAAGCAGCAGAGTTGGCTAAGTCATAACACATGCTAAAAGTTGAGGTAGTTACCCCCGAGCAACGGGTGTGGAGTGGAGAAGCAAAGATGGTCTCTGCTCGCACACTTCAAGGTGATCTGGGCGTATTGCCAGGACATGCACCTTTGCTTGGGGTACTAGCCGACGGAACTGTTTCAATTAAAGCTGCCGATGGCAGCGTAAATGATTTTGTTATAAATGGTGGCTTTATCTCAGTTTCAAATAACCGAGTATCTATCCTTGGTGAGAGTGCTAACTAATCTCTAGTTATATCTGCCCCTAATGCTCTAAGTTGTACTGGAAAATCTGGGTAACCACGATCAATATGGAAAGCATCCTCAATAATTGTCACTCCATCACTAACCAAAGCTGCCAGTACTAAACCAGCACCAGCTCTAATATCAGTTGCTGCCACTGGCGCTGCAGATAATTGTTTTATTCCAGTTATTGCTGCGTGGTGTCCATCTACTTGAACCTTTGCGCCAAGACGAACTAATTCATTAACAAACATAAATCTAGCTTCAAAAACATTTTCTGTTACTAGAGAGGTGCCATCTGCAATTGCATTTAATGCGATCACCATTGGTTGTAGATCAGTTGGAAAACCTGGATAGGGCAGGGTTGCAACATCAACTGCAACTGGCCGCTTATCCATTTTTACTCTAAAACCATTTTCAGTTGTAGTAATTACTGCCCCTGCTTCTACCAACTTATCAAGAGGAACTTCAAGATGATCTGCTCGGCCATTTTCAATTGTGATATCACCTTGTGTAATTGCAGCCGCAAATGCCCAAGTTCCAGTAACAATTCGATCAGCCAAGGTGGCATGTTTAGTTGGTATTAATTGTTTAACACCTTCAATTGTTATTGTATGAGAACCAAGGCCAGAGATCTTTGCACCCATTGCAATTAAAAACTCACCAAGATCTACTACATCAGGTTCACGGGCTGCATTATCAATTGTGGTTATACCGCTGGCTAATGTTGCAGCGGTCATAATATTTTCGGTAGCACCAACACTTGGAAACTCTAAAGTTATATTTGCACCCTTTAACCCATTTGGTGCTTTAGCAATAATAAAACCGTGTTCTAAAGTTATCGCCGCTCCCATATCGGTCAAACCATTTATATGGTAATCAAGTCCACGTGAACCAATTGCATCACCACCTGGAAGTGCAACATCAGCTTCGCCAACTCTGGTAATAAGCGGTCCTAGAACATTTATCGATGCTCGCATCTTTCTTACTAAGTCATAATCTGCTCGGTGACCAAGTTTTTCTGGTACATCAATACTTACTTCACCTTTTACTTTATCAATTTTAACTTTGCAACCTAATCTGGTTAACAACTCTGCCATGTAATCAACATCAGCAATTGCAGGTAAATTTGTAATAATTGTTTCACCAGGTGCAAGTAGGGCAGAGGCCATTAACTTAAGCGCTGAGTTTTTGGCACCAGCAACGGTGACCTTGCCAGACAATCTGGCTCCACCTGCTACTCGAAAGCGTTCCATAATTCCCCATTCTAATTGCTTGAGGTAGGGTGAGGTCATGGTCAACTTAACTCGGATCTACACAAAAACAGGTGATGATGGCACAACCTCACTTGGGGATATGAGTCGAACCTCTAAAAATGATCCGCGGATTGAAGCATATGCAACAGTTGATGAGGCAAACTCATCGATCGGTGTAGTTCTTTCAATGGGTGATATCAAAGATGAAGAGATTAGAAAGCTTTTAATCAGAGTACAAAATGATTTATTTGATGTTGGCGCAGATCTTTGTACCCCAGTTGTCGATAATCCAACCTCTGAACCATTACGAGTTTTAGAATCACAAATTGATTATCTTGAGACACAAATTGATAAATACAATGAAAGCCTGCAACCACTTCGTTCATTTGTTTTACCATCTGGAACACCGGCTGCTTCGTTGATGCATGTGGCAAGAACTGTAACAAGAAGAGCAGAGCGAGCAACTTGGCATGCGATTCACTCATTTGGCGGCGGCGTAAATCCAATCACTGCAAAGTATTTAAATCGCTTATCTGATTTACTTTTTGTACTAGCTCGTTATGCAAACAAAGAGATCGGTGATCAACTTTGGGTGCCAGGAGCAAATCGTTAACTAGTAAGTGTGGCTTTGGCAATCTTTAAATCTTTTTCAAAAACTAAAATCTTTGGTCCGGTATTAGTTTGGGACAAAGTAGCTTTAATTCCAACTGATAACAATTTTTGCCTAAGCATTTCACCCTCAATATGATTTTTAGGCGAAGCTGCAACCTTTAGCAAACCGTATTGATCATCACTGCCAATTTTCTTATCTCTTTCAACCAGTGAATTATTACTTGAGTATGCCCACCGTAGAATTAATGCCAGTACCCCAACTATAAAGAAGCCAGAGAGTGAAATTAAATATAAATTGTTATTAATTCCGCCGAGCAAATTATTCCCTCACTACTATTTAGTTGGCGTGTAAATATTAGTTGGAATTTTCTCCTCCGTTGCTGATTTATGACAGATTGCTTGAATATTTCCAACTACAATTCCATTCTTAGCAACTGGGGCCGACGCCTGACCAGTATTTGGGTCGCTTGTATTTGGCATAAATAATGGTTCATCACTTATCAATAAAATATTTGCATATGTCTGCGGACCAAGTTCACCATACGTTGTGCGCAAACTTCCCAACAAAACTTTTTTATTTAAGTCATTTGGATCTACTGCAGACACAGTCGATTTAATCTCCCACCACTTGCATAAGTAATCAGCTGCCACAATTACCGCACCACATGCATTTGATTCACATTTTTTAACATCCGTTGCTAATCCAATTTTTGCAGAGATAAGACCTAATAATTCTTTGCCAGATGGGATTTTTGCATAAATTCCGTTATTTGCCGTAAAGCCAACTGGTGGCCAAACCGGTAAGGGAGAAGGGATCGGAGTTGCTGTTTTCTTTACTCTTTTTTTCTTAACTGGCTTCTTTGTTGGTTTATTAGTAGATGATGAAGAAGGTGATGATTGCGCTGTAGAGGTTGATTTTGTAGCAGCAGGTGTTGGAGAAGGCTTTGCTGTTACAGATGGTTTTGGAGTTGGAGTTGCCGCATATGAAGTATCTGAAATTAAAAATATGGATAAAAGTATTGAAATAGTTAATTTAAACTTCATTCTCTGCTCCACTTAAAAGATCTAATTGAGAAAATTAATCCAACAATCAGCCAGATTATAAGAATTATTGCAGTCTTTCCAACCTCCCAGCTGCCAGCAACCTCCTGAGTAGCAAAATCTGCTGGTAGAAATACTGATCTCATTCCTTGGGTTAGCCACTTAAGTGGGAATAGGGCTGCAAATTGTTGCATCCAACTTGGAAGTGAGGTGAAAACAAAAAATACACCGCTAAAAAATTGCAGAATAATTACGATTGGAGATACCACAGCAGATGCGCCTCGCCCACTCTTGGGCACAACTGAGAATGCAATACCTAAGATTGTTGAGCAAGCACTACCTAGAATTACCAGCCAAGTGAAGTTCCACCAAAGCGTAGGTGAGGTTGGTAAATTTAAACCAAACATCAAGGTGCCAAATAGAAGCAATAAAGCGGTTTGAATAATCATCAAAATTGTTACTAGTAGTGCTTTACCAATAAAGTATGAAGAGACTGACATTGGGGTTCCGCGTAAGCGCTTTAATGTTCCAAAATCACGCTCCATTGGGATTGTGATGGCAAGTTGCTGAAAACCAGTATTTACTAAACCAGATGCAATCATTCCAGCCACAAAGTACTGGCTAAATGTAACTCCAGGTGCAATTGTGTCTTTAAATACTGTACCAAATATGAATAACAAAATAACTGGAAAAAATAATGTAAAGACCACAGATTCTCTTTGACGCAAAAACTGTTTAAACTCAAGATTACCTCTGAGCAATCCAATTCGAATTATTTCTTTTAGTGAATTCATTTAAGCTCACCAATCATTCGAAGGTATATCTCCTCGAGGTTTGGCCTTAATACCTGTAGCTCTGGAATTTGGCCATTAAATTTTTGACTTAATTTCATTACTTCTTCAGTTGGATTCTTACTCAATACTTCTTGTACTTTGCCATTTTCAAGCCACGTTACCTTAGCTGGTGCGTTATTACGTCCACCTAAAGTATCAGGCGTTGCGATCTCAATAATCTTTCCATCATTAATAACTCCAACTCGATCTGCAAGTGCTTGTGCCTCATCTAAGTAGTGGGTTGTTAGCAGGATGGTTGTACCCTCAGCTTTTAAGGTTCTAATTAATTCCCAAAATGATCTACGTGCCTCAGGGTCAAAACCGGTGGTTGGTTCATCTAAAAATAAAAGTTCAGGAGAGCCAATAATGCCAAGTGCAACATCAAGTCTGCGCCGTTGTCCACCAGATAACTCTCTTGCTTTGGCGTTAATTTTCTCTCGCAGTCCGACTTCATCAATTACCTGTTCAACATTTCGAGCCTTTTCATAATAATTTGCAAAGTGAGAAATGGTCTCAATTACTGAAAGATCTGCTGCATCAGCAGTTGATTGCAGAACAATTCCAATTTGATTTCGCCATCGCTGGCCAGCGGCACCCTTTGTCGCCGGGTTAAAACCTAAAACTTTTACTTCTCCTGAGTTTGAACTCCGATAACCCTCTAAAATTTCAACAGTTGTAGTTTTGCCAGCACCATTTGGGCCAAGTAGAGCAAATATTTCACCGCGCTCAACTGTTAAATCAATTCCAGCAACTGCTACCTTTTCGCCGTATTTTTTAACGAGGCCACGAACTTCGATTGCAGGGGCAAGGCTCATAGCGACATCTTGCCGTAATTGGTAATAAAAACTTAAATTGATTGGGAGAATAATCCTGTGAATAAGCGTAGAGGTAAGCCAAAAGGCAAGGGTAAGGCTTCAATAAATGATGGTGAACGGGATCTGACCACATCTAGTGAATCAATTGAAGAACACGATGATGGAATTTTTGTAGTTAGAAAAATTTCTGGTTCTACCTCAAATAAACCTTATCGATGCCCAGGATGTGATCAAGTAATTCCAATGGCCACCCCCCACACAGTCGCATGGCTCGAGCATGATCAAGATGGTCGGCGCCACTGGCACAACATGTGTTGGAGTAAGCGAAATTTACGAAAGCCAAAGGTTGAACGGACTAGAAATGCTCCTAGATACTGAGATTTTAGTTGGCAGGATATTTAATTCCTACTTCTTTAGTTATAGTTAGAAAATGAGCAAGACTTTCACCGCCCAAAATCCGGCAACTGCCCAAAGTGTTGGTAATCAAATAGTTGAGTGGGATTTAGTCCAAACCAGTGCTGCGATTAAAGCTGCTGATTCGATAAAGTTAAAACTTTCTTCCACAAATCCAACTCAACGAGCTGCGGTATTAAATGCCATTGCTGATGCAATTGAAGAGCAAAAAGAAAAATTAGCCGAAACTGCAAATCAAGAGACCGCACTTCCTATGGCTCGCCTAACTGGTGAAGTAATGCGAACTGTTATTCAAATTAGAGCATTTGCTAGCTTAGTTAAAAGCGGCGGACATTTACTACCAATTATTGATTTAGCAGATCCAAACTTTCTTCCCGTTGCCCGCCCTGATCTTCGTAAATCACAACAACCACTTGGTGTAGTTGCAGTATTTGCCGCCTCGAACTTTCCATTGGCATTCTCAGTTGCAGGCGGTGACACCGCCTCCGCCCTTGCGGCCGGATGCCCAGTAATTGTTAAAGCTCACCCCTCACATCCAAATACAAGTCAATTAGTTTATGAAGCAGTTATTAAAGGTTTAACTTCACAAGGATTACCAAAAGAGTTATTTGCAATTGTGCAGGGCGTAAACCCGGAGATCACTCACTGGTTAGCTAAGGCACCAGAGATAACTGCAATTGGTTTCACTGGCTCTGGCATGGTTGGAAAATTGTTAATTCAGTTATCTCAGGAAAGAGATGTGCCGATTCCAGTTTATGCCGAGATGGGATCTTTAAATCCAGTTTTCTTTACCCCAGGCTCACTTAATGAAAAAGCAGATGAGTTGGCAAAGGCGGCGATGGATTCAGCACTTCTTGGCTCTGGCCAATTTTGCACAAAGCCTGGAATTATTGTTGTGCCAGATGATGCAGCTGGGGATAAATTTATTACCCAAGTTGAAAGCTACGTTGCATCTCAAAAGGTTGGACCATTACTAAATAAGGGGATTGCTGGCAGATATAGTGAAGCAGTTTCAGCTTTAACAAAATCAAAGGGTTTAAAGGTTATCTCTGGCACAAATAATCCAGATGGATTTGGTGTTACGCCTACAATATTTGTAGTTAATTGGTCTGATGTTAAAAACCATCATGATCTACTGGAAGAGCATTTTGGACCAACTTCAGTAATTATTAGAGCACCATTTGATCAGTTTTTGAATGTGGCAGAAGCGATGGAAGGCCAACTAACCGCAGCCCTTCATGCCGGCCCTGGTGAGAATGTTAAAGATTTAGTGGCTAAGTTAAGTCAGTTAGCAGGAAGAGTAATTTGGAATGGTTTTCCAACTGCAGTATCGGTAACTGCTGCACAAAATCATGGTGGGCAATGGCCAGCATCATCTACCCATACAACCTCTGTTGGTTTAGATGCGTTATATCGCTTTGTAAGACCTGTGGTTTATCAAAACTTCCCAGATAATCAGCTGCCGGCAGAGTTACAAAACGGAAATCCATACGGCATTGAGCGGGTTATAAATGGAGAGCGTAGTAACAAAGTAATTAGTTAATTATTTGTAATTAACTACTTTATTTTTGATTGTGCCAATTCCTTCAATTGTGGTCACAATATTTTCGCCACCTTTTAAGTACTTCTCTGGCTTAAAGCCCATACCAACACCTTCAGGTGTTCCAGTATTAACCACATCTCCTGCTTTTAATTCCATAAATTGAGAGATATACCAAATACAGTGATTAATTCCAAAAATTAAGTCATTAGTTCGAGAGTTTTGTCTTACCTCATCATCAATAGTGCAGGAAAGCGATAAGTTATTTGGATCTAATTTATTTTTAGCAAGCTCATCTGCGGTCACTATCCATGGACCCATTGGGTTAAATGTTGGGAATGATTTTCCCTTTACCCATTGACCACTTCGCTCAACCTGCCAGTGACGCTCAGAAACATCTTGCGAGATTGTGTAACCGAGGATGTAATCAGATGCTTCCTCTGGTGATTTTAAATAAAGAGCGTTCTTACCGATTACAACACAAAGTTCAACCTCATAATCAGTCTTAAGTGAGTTTGGTGGAACCACGATGTCATCATTTGGTCCAATTACTGTATCTGGTGCTTTCATAAAAATTACTGGCTCGGCAGGAGCAGCCATTCCACTTTCTACAGCATGCTTTGCATAATTTAAGCCAACACAAATTACTTTAGTTGGACGAGCTACAGGTGAACCAATTCGATAATCAGCAATATTTACCTTTGGCCTGCTACTTAAATCAGCATTGGCTAATTTTGCTATTGCGCCATTTTCTAATTCAACTCGATTAAAATCACTAACTAAATCATCAACAAAGATTGCCTCAGTACCTGAGACAACTACTGCTGGCTTTTCTTTATTTAACTGACCTAAGCGTGCGATTCTCATAATTCTCACATTTCCATCGAGGTGAAGTTTTGGCGCCAATCAACTAGAATATGAAAACCTTAACATAGGAATTTTCTCAATATTTGAGAGCAGGAAAGGGCGAGCGTGAGCGAAGAGAAGTTTGATCGCCGCAGCCAATATTGGTTTGGATTAAAAGATAAGGGTGGTTATATCCACCGCGAAAGACTTCGCAATCAAGGTTACGCCCCAGATGTTTTTGATGGTCGCCCAGTAATTGGTATTGCAAATACTTGGTCTGAATTAAATCCATGCAATGGATCATTAAATGATGTTGCCGAAGCGGTTAAACGCGGAGTTTGGGAGGCAGGTGGTTTTCCACTTGAGTTCCCAGCGATGTCACTTAGTGAATCTCTGCAACGACCAACCACAATGTTGTATCGAAACATGCTTGCAATGGAGGTTGAGGAGTTAATTCGTTCTCACCCATTAGATGGCGTAGTGCTACTTGGTAATTGCGATAAGACGCCACCTGGATTGTTAATGGGAGCAGCAAGTGTTGATCTACCAACCTTAATGATTACCGGCGGACCAATGCTTAATGGTCGCTACCACGGTGAAGCGGTTGGCTCAGGCACATTAGTTTGGAAATATAGCGAGCAGGTAAGAAGTGGAAAGATTTCCTTTGAAGAGTTTATGGCGATGGAATCTTGCTCAGCCCGTAGCCAAGGTTCATGTATGACGATGGGAACAGCATCAACAATGGCATGTGTTACTGAAGCACTTGGTGTGCAACTACCAGGAGCTGCTGCAATTCCAGCTGTTGATTCCCGCAAATTCACCTTAGCTCACCTTTCTGGCCGAAGAATTGTAAAGATGGTGGAAGAGGATCTAAAACTTTCTAAAGTTTTAAACCGCAAAGCATTTGAAAATGCAATCAAGATTCTCGCTGCAATCGGTGGTTCAACAAACGCTGTTGTTCACCTACTTGCAATTGCTGGCCGAGTTGGCGTTCCACTTTCTCTAGATGATTTTGATAAGTTGGGTAAAGATGTGCCAGTTATTGCCAACATGATGCCAAGTGGTCAATATCTGATGGAGGAGTTCTTTGATGCCGGGGGTGTACCAACGGTAATGAAGGAGATCGCTAATTTAATTCACACCGATCACATAACTGTTACCGGAAAAAGTGTTAAAGAAAATATTGAAGGTGCTGAGAATTGGAATAAAGAGGTAATTACCCCAGCAAGTAAACCATTCCAAGCAGCAGGTGCTGGCATAGTGGTGGTTCGTGGCTCACTCGCCCCAGATGGTGCAATTATTAAAGTATCTGCAGCTTCACCAAAGTTATTAACTCATAAAGGAAAAGCTTTAGTATTTAAAGAGATTGAGGAGTATCTAAAGGTTGCAGATGATCCAAATCTGCCGGTAACTGCTGACACAATTTTAGTATTACAAAACTCAGGTCCTAAGGGTTATCCAGGATTTCCTGAGGTTGGTAATTTACCAATGCCAAAGAAGATGTTAGATCAAGGTGTTACCGACATGGTTCGAATCTCAGATGCCAGAATGAGTGGCACAGCTTATGGAACTGTTGTATTACATGTCTCACCTGAATCAACTGCCGGTGGACCACTTGCATTTGTGCAAGATGGTGATGAGATTGAATTAGATGTACCAAACCGTAAATTAAATTTACTGGTATCAGAAGAAGAGATGGCAAAGCGTAAAGCTGCTTGGGTTGCACCTAAACCTAAGGCAGATCGCGGTTGGAGCAAGATGTATATCGAGCATGTGCAACAAGCACACCTCGGTGCAGATCTTGATTTCTTAGTTGGTGGCAGTGGTGATTACGTGCCACGTCACTCCCATTAATTAAAGGGATTTAAAAAGCGGGTATTTTCAGTTGCTTCAAACTCCAGCAATCTATTCCACTTAGCATTTCGTTCACTGCCATGGGTTGAGCCAACCTTAATCTGTCCGGCTGAAAACCCAGTTGCTAAATCAGAGAGCCAAGAATCCTCATTCTCACCTGAACGAGCAGAAACAACAGTATTAAAGTTGTTAGCCCGGGCTTGTTTTAACACATTTAGGGTTGAGGTAACTAAGCCATTTTGATTGGCTTTAATCAAGATTGCATTAGCACTTTTATCTGCAATCGCTTTATTTAATCTATCTAAATTAGTGGTTAATAGATCATCACCTAGAAGCTGAAGCTTTTTTGGACACTGCTGCATAAAGGCCTGCCAAGTGGACCAATCATCTTCGGCAAATGGATCCTCAATTGAAATAATTGGTTGATTTGAAACTAATGTGTTTATATATTTAACAAACTCAGCTGATGTGTAACTCTTACCTTGAGTAGTTAAATTGTAATTTTTGCCATCAAAAAATTGAGTTGAGGCGAGATCTAAAGCCAAATTAACCTCACTGCCAACCTTTAAACCAACCTTTTCAATCGCGCCAATTACAAACTCACACGCCTTTTCAATTGAGGTAAAGGCAATTGATAGGCCACCCTCATCGGCAATTAAATTAGTAATAAAGCCCGCCTCTTTACCAAGTGTTGCTGCTACTTCCCGAACTGCCACAATCCAGGAGAGTGCTTGCGTAAAAGATTTTGCACCAGTTGGAATAATTAATAAATCCTGAATATCCATAGCCCGGTTTGCATGGGCGCCGCCAGATAAAATATTCACCATCGGCATTGGAATTAAAAGTGGGCCTTCAGGATTAAAGTATCTAGCAAGTGATTTATTTTGAGAGTGAGCATCGGCATAAGCTGCAGCAAGTGAGACAGCTAAAGTTGCATTAGCACCAAGGGCTTCATGATCACCACTTGGATCTAACTCAATTAATTGTGCATCTACTAAATTTAAATCAATCTGTTCTTCAACTAATCTGGGCGCTATCTTTTCATTTATATTTGCTACCGCCTGTTGAACTGAGAGCCCGGCATAAAACTTCTCGGCATGCTTTCCACCAAGGTCGCGCAACTCTTTGGCTTCATGCTTTCCAGTAGAAGCTCCAGATGGAACCCGAGCAGTATGGGTTGTGCCATCAGTTAGTGAGATGGCAGCTGCAACTGTGGGCCGGCCCCTTGAATCTAAGACTTGATATCCAATTACCTTATTTATTTTCACTTAGCGCTCATCTCAAATAAAGCGGCAACTGAAAAATTAGATTTATCGGCCAGCACTGCCTTAGTAAAGCTTTGTAACTTCTTCTGTTGATCACCACTTAAGTAATTTACTGGTGATTTCCCTTCAACCCGAGCTAAAGCAATTAAAGCAGCATGTTTTGCTACCGATGGTGAGATCACTCTTAACTTTTCATACTCCTTCACAAAGGTATTGGCGGTATTAGCCAATAACTTTGCCTGCAATCGATCCTCGGCCCGAAAGAATTTACAAACTAGGTGGGCTACTAAAAAAGCGATATCAAAGACCGGATTTCCAACATGGGTAACCTCAAAATCTAAAATATAAACATCATCATTCATCGCCACCATAATATTTTTTGGCGAAAAATCCCCATGCACAATTGTGGTCTTATCACCCTCTAACTCATTGATTAACTTTCTAATCGCCACTTCAATCTGTGGATTCTTAGCCGCTACAAATCGGTAGAAAGGATCGATTCGAAGTTGTTCAAAGAGTGAATCCTCCATAAATTTAATCTTTACCTGAGCATTACCATCGGCGTAGTTATGCCAGGTAGCTAATGTCTTACCTAAGGCAGCGCCCACATCTGGATTTATTACACCTGCCAGGAGATCTGATTTCCAAACAGTTGAACCAACTGGAACTCGCTCTAAAACTAAAATAAATCGCTCAGAGTCTAGGAAAACTAACTTAGGCACCTGATCTGGGCTTAGTTGATTAAATAAGGAGATTGCATCTGCTTCAACAATTGCCCGGCGCTGATCTGCCTCCCACTTCTCACTTACTGCAAGTTCAGCTAACGCCTGCTTTAATACCAACTTTTGAGTTGGCGTGGTAATTGCTAAGACCACATTGGAAACTCCACCAGTTAATACCTCAACCTCAGCAGTATCACTTTGCGTAATTACTTTTTTACTAATTAGATATTCAACTACCGTATCTTGATTTAGTAGTTCAACACTCACAAAGAGAGCCTTAGAGTGCTCTAGATACGGTAAAGCCGTAATCAACCGCTAGTGATTGGCCGGAGATTGCGGTGTTATCTTCACAACCTAATAGGTATGCCGCATTTGCTACATCACTTGGCACAATCATCTTATGTCCTGGTGTTTGCCACTGAACATTTTCGATTTGTTCAGGCTTTAACAAACCTCTTGCC
>SESB01000287.1_pt1 | contig 37407 bp, 40 predicted proteins | sample 3171441 | NCBI WGS metagenome assembly SESB01 (sample SAMN06051867, study PRJNA518727) | freshwater metagenome | biome: subpolar coniferous forest; feature: holomictic lake; material: water; isolation source: holomictic Lake 227, 6 m depth | place: Canada: near Kenora, Ontario | collected... | reverse complement strand
TGACAAAAAATGGTTCGTGTTGATTGAATTGAGTCGGATAGCACTGATACTTGGATTATATTCTTAGCAGCAGCGCTTTGATTGAAAGTTATTGCTCTGTCAGCTTTAAATATTTTTGATATAAAGAATCCGAATCTTCAAGGTGCTGGGGGTCTTTATCTATACAGTCGACTGGGCATACTTCCATGCATTGTGGAGTGCCATGGTGTCCAACACATTCAGTGCATAGTGTTGGATCAATAATATATATATCTTCGCCTTGTGAGATGGCGCCATTTGGACATTCTGGTTCACATACATCACAATTGATACATTCTTCGTTAATGATAAGTGCCATTTTAACTCCTAATTAAATTTTTCTATTAAACGTTGGTTAACTGCGTTAGGCACAAAGCAGGATACATTGCCTTTTAGTTGTGCAATTTCTCTAATCATAGTTGAAGAAATAAACTCATATTGTTCAGCAGGTGTTAAAAACATAGTTTCTAGTTGGGGTGCCAATTTCCGATTCATTCCGGCCAATTGGAATTCATATTCGAAATCAGTGACGGCACGCAAACCTCGTAAGATAACAGTCGCGTTTTGTTGTATTGCACAATCAACAAGTAAGTTATCAAACCCAATAACTTTTATATTAGAAAATTCAGCAGTTACGGATTTTACCAATTCAACGCGTTCTTCTAGGGTAAATAAGGGTGATTTACCTCGATTTACTGCCACAGCAACAATAACTTTAGTGTATAGCTTGGAGGCTCTGGCTATGATATCCAGATGTCCATTGGTAACTGGGTCGAAGGTGCCCGGATAAATTGCATTAATTTGCATAAGGTGTTGTAGTCAAAAATTTGCTAATTCTATACTAAGCGATTAAATTAACAAACTCCTTTAGCTGTTACAATAGAGTGATTGATCGATTTGCTCGTTGCTTTATATTAAAAGAGGACTGTTAATTCACCATGTCAAAAAATATTTTATCACTCAATCATGCTAGTTTTATCGTTGCAGATATTAATAAGGCGTTGCCTTTTTATATAGATATTCTTGGCTTAGAGCAAGTAGATAGACCTGATTTGGGGTTCCCGGGTGCTTGGTTGCAATTAGGCTCACAGCAAATACATTTGTTAGAGTTAGAAAATCCAGACCCTATTGATGGTAGGCCCCATCATGGTGGACGCGACCGACATATAGCTTTAAATGCCATAGCACTGGCCCCCATTCAGGCTGCTTTAGATAAAGCGGGCAAAGCTTATACCATGAGTATTTCTGGGCGTAGAGCGATGTTTTGTCGTGATTATGATGGCAATACGGTGGAGATTATTGAGCAGATTCAGTAATGAAGTAAATCTATCGGTATAAGTTAATGGGTTGTCAGAAATTCTTATCTATGAGGAGTTGTTATGAAATTCACACCTGTATTATTACCAGTTATTATTGAAACTATAGCTGATGTTATTGAAAAGAATGCAGTTGAAGTAACTGACCTTGATCAAGCATTAGGCGATGGGGATCATGTTATTAATTTGCAACGGGGTATTGAAGCCTTAATGGCCGAACGTTCTGAGCTAACTCAATTGAGTTGGGTTGATGCCTGGCATAAGATAGGGATGACTTTGATGGCGTCAGTGGGGGGTGCTTCAGGCTCCCTTTACGGCACATTATTTATTGCTTTAAGTAAAGCGGGGCGCGACAAAGATTTAACACTTCAAAATTTCGCAGATGTTTTGACTCAAGGTGTAGAAGCCGTTAAGAAGAGGGGGCGTTCTGATTTAGGAGAAAAAACCTTATTGGATGTTTTTATTCCAGTCGCTAATTATTTGCATACCGTTTCTGTTGATTTGACCCCGTTAGTAGATGTATTGGAGAATGTGTCCAATGAAGCAATTGCTGGTGTGGAATCGACTCGTAATATGCTAGCAACCAAGGGGCGCGCTTCATTTCTGGAAGAGCGATCCTTGGGTCATATTGATGCAGGTGCTAAAACTGCGCAATTAATGATTTGTGCGATTGTTGATGTATTGTCCAAGCAATTAACATTACCATCTTAAATTAGCACTATGTACTGGAGCATCCCAAAGCGTTAGCAGTTCCTCATCCAAAAGCGTCAAGGTAATTGAACAACCGGCCATATCTAAAGAAGTGGTGTAATTGCCTACTAATGAACGAGTGATAGTGATGCCACGTTTTTCCCAGAAATGGGAAGCAAGATCATAAATTAGATACAGTTCCATGAGTGGGGTTGCTCCAAATCCGTTAACATGTAAAAGTACGGATTGGCCTTGTTGAGGCTTTAACTCTTCGTCTATTTTGTGCGTTAAGAGATCAACTATCTCTGAAGCACTTGCTAATTTAAGGGTTTCATGGCCTCGCTCACCATGAATGCCAACGCCCATTTCCATTTCGTCGTCTTTTAATTCAAAGGTAGGCTTTCCTAAAGCAGGTACCGTGCAACTAGAGAGTGCGACGCCAATAGATGCCGTTAAGCTATTGACCTTATCACCCAATATTTTGCATGTATCTAAATCAGCACCTTGTTCTGCTGCCGCACCGACTATTTTTTCTACAATTAGAGTACCAGCAACACCACGTCGTCCTATGCTATGAGACTTAGGTAAAGAAATATCATCACTGACCAATACCGTTGCATTTGGGCAATCAAGCATTTCGGCAGCCATTTCAAAATTCATGACATCACCGGCATAATTTTTAACGATAAATAGGATACCACCTCCATTTTCGACACTTTCAGCAGCTGCCAACATTTGGTCTGGAGTTGGTGAGGTAAAAACCTGACCAGGGCAGGCAGCATCTAATAAGCCTGTGCCAACAAAGCCAATATGCAGCGGCTCATGTCCAGAGCCTCCACCCGATATTAAAGCCACTTTGCCAAGTGGCGTCGGATTCTTTCGTTGAATAAAGCGGGGTTTAATGTTCAGTTTAATAATATCTGTATGTGCCTTTGCAAAGCCTAACAGGCTTTCATCAAGGAGATATTCAGTTGAATTGATGAATTTTTTCATGGCCGCCTTTCTATGAGTTATTTTTATAATTATAAGATGATTGATTAGAGCGATGAAGTGACTATATCGTTATGATAGCTTGGTTTCTTAATGCCTCGGTTACGGCTTTAATGTCAGGTAAAACCCAAGTCGGTTGATAATCAGAGTTCTTTAAATCGTCTTCTGTTGATATTCCAGTCAACACCATGATACTACGAATGCCGGTACGCACAGCCCCTAAAATATCTGTTTCAAGACGATCACCAATAGCTACAGTTTCATTAGGATTGACTCCTAATAAAGTGAGCGCCTGCTGATACATGATGGACTCAGGTTTGCCAATGATAGTGGGTACTACACCGGTTGCTGCTGTTAATGCAGCCAATATAGCGCCATTGCCATGGGTTACGCCGTGTTCTGTAGGAAGTGTGGTATCCGCATTGGTGCCGATGAATTTAGCGCCCTCTCGAATGTTGAGGGTGGCCGTTGCCAGTTTATGCCAGGTTAGCGTTTCATCCTTTCCGCAGACAACAATATCAGCGCCTTTTGAATGGCTATCTGCGCTACTTTTTACTTCATAGAGGCCTGTAAGTGTAAAACCTTTTTCAATAAGCGGTTGGGTCGCACCATCTACGCCGATGACAAAAACATTTGTTTCAGAGGGTGTGACAAGTTCACTTAGATAAAGTGCAGTAGCCGTTCCTGATGTCAGGATTTGATCTTCTGAGATGGTCACCCCCATTTTATCCAGCTTTGTTACATATTGCTTTGGCGTTAAACTTGCGTTGTTAGTGGCTAGAATGAAGCGAATCTGTAAGTCATCGAGTGTTTTAAAGAAGTCGTTCATTCCTGGAATGGCTTGGCTGCCATGCCATAAGACTCCATCCATATCGATGATAAGAGCGCGAATATTTGTAAAGGATTGCATAGTGTTTGTTCTCAACAATAGACTATTTGATAATAGGGTGAAGGGTATAACTAAAATAGGTCAGTATTGATCAAGTGCATCACTTGGGTCTAAGGTGAGTTTGGTTAATATTTCCTGAGCTCTTTTGTCCGCACCTGAAGGCAGTTGATTTGGTTTTTTGCTGATCCATGTGGCAATATCTTGCCATACAGTCGGTGCTTGTTTGTCTCGCAATAACATGTGATACCCTTTGTGATAAAAAGCGACTGTATTCTGAGATGAGTCCGATGTCTCGTTAGCGAGAAGTTTCTGCAAAAACGTGTAAGTCGCCTTCTTGGGAATGATCTCATCTTTCTCACCATACAAAAGCAAGGTATTGCCGTGTTGGTGTTCTGCACTGTTAAAAGCTTTATCCATTAAATCTGATAAGCCATAGATCGCTTCTACGCGGGTTGCTTTAATGACCTTAGGGTCTTTGCCCAAAGCTCGCAGCATGTCTATATTATCAGAAGCCATGATTTTTAAACCTCGGCCTGTCAGCGTCATCGAGGGGAAGCTATGCGCAAGAGCCCAGAGTAAACTGGTTTGATACCAGGGCATGGTTGATCTGGCCCACACAGCAGGCGCTACAAGGATGGTACCTGTTACAAATGAACTATTGAGTTGACTAAGGGTATTGAGAATAACAGCTCCCCCCATGCTTTCACCTAACAAATAGATGGGGTGATTGGGATAGTGATGCTTCAGTAGATTGACAAAAGTGATGAGATCCGTGCTATAGGTGGTGCTGCCAGCCCAAAGCCCCCAATGGGTTGATGCACCAAAGCCACGTTGATCATAAGCAAAACAGGCAATGCCACGTTCACTTAAATACTGGCCAGCTGCCTGAAAAAATTCGCTGTAATCATTAAAGCCATGGAGTGCAACAACAATAGCATCAGGGTCAGTTTTGGGTAGCCAATACTTAACGGGTAGAAATACGCCATCCTCAGTTATATAGACTTTTTGATTAAGACGGGCCTGAGTTACTTTTTCTCCGGGTGGATGGATCAGTGGTACACAACCGATCAGGGTGCTAAAAAGTAAAAGACCAGCAAGTAAATTGATATTCTTCATAGAACTAAGAAGACTGATAACCATCACTGTTTTTTGCTACCCAACGTTCTTGTTGATTAACTAACAGCTCTTTTTTCCAAAAGGGAGCTTTAGACTTTAAGGCTTCCATTATAAATCGACAGGCATCGAAGGCATCACCACGATGCGATGACCAGACGGCGACCAGCACAATAGGTTCTTTAGGAAAAATATCTCCAACCCGATGAACGACAAGGCTATCAATCAGTGCCCATTGATTTTGTGCATCGATAAGGATTTTATCGAGTTGCTTTTCTGTCATTCCGGGATAGTATTCCAGTGTCATGCCTTTAACATGGTCGCCTTCATTAAAATCGCGCATTGTACCAATAAAGAGACTCGTCGCCCCAATTGATCCCAAGGATTGTAAAAGGCTCGCTTCATAAGCTTGAAGCACCTCGTAGGGATTAAAGGGGTTAGTACAAATAGTTACGGCCATTCTTAACCCCCAGTCACCGGTGGAAAAAAAGCCACCTCATCTTCATCCTTTACAAGGTTATCCCAGTCAACATAATCCATGTTAACCGCCACCAAGACTTGATTGGGTCTGTCTTTGTCTGGATTTGTCTGCTGCCAAACATCATAAACTGTTAATGGCCCGGTAAAGATTAGCTCATCTTCCGAGCGGCCTATGCTTTCTTTCAAACTAGCAAAATAACGCACTTTTATTGACATAATGTTTCACTGAGATAATAAAACGATGGATAATTGAATATTATTCTATGTACTATTTAACTAATTATCCTATAGATATGACTTATACACCGCATTTTAATCAAGCAGGTGAGGCCCACATGGTCGATGTTGGCGAAAAAGCGATCACTCAACGCACTGCCGTGACTGAAGGCTTTATTGAAATGAGCGCTGAAACTCTTCAGTCAATTATTGCTGGTGAACACAAAAAAGGCGATGTACTTGCCATTGCCAGAATCGCAGGCATTATGGCGAGTAAAAAAACTGCAGACCTAATTCCGCTTTGTCATCCACTACCCATTACTCACGTTGAGATAAAATTGAACGCTGACGTTGAAAACAGCCGGGTCTGTTGTCAAACCACGGTAAAAACAACCGGACAAACGGGTGTGGAAATTGAAGCGCTTTGCGCGACTCAAATTGCTTTGCTCACTATCTACGATATGTGTAAGGGTGTTGATAGAGGAATGATTATACAGTCTGTGCAGTTGCTTAAAAAGGAGGGGGGTAAATCAGGTCTTTGGGAAAGAAAGAATGCCTAATCCTAACGGCTTAAATACATTTTAGTCAGTCATTAACTACCTGTATTTGTTACACTACACACATAAATTAAGATAATACCAGAGATACTTATGCCGATTACTTTGAAAGAGCTTGCCGAATTTTGTAATGCCCAGGTTGTAGGTGGGGATACTTCAGCTACTATTACTTCTGCAGCCGATATTAAATCAGCGCAAGCTGGGCAAGTTACCCAGTTAACGAACAGTCGTTATGCGCAATATATCAATAACTCACCGGCCTCAGCCTGTTTTATTGCTGAAGGCTTTAAGGTTGAGAATGTTCCAGAATCAATGGCTCTTTTAGTGTGCACCGATCCAGAGATTAGCTTTATTAAGGCCTTGGACTTGCTTCATCCTGCGAGAGTTTATACGCCTCAAATTGCGCCACAGGCCGTACTTGAGAACAATGTTATTTTAGGTGATCACGTTTATATCGGGCCTTATGCAGTCATTGGTGAAAACTCTAACATTGGAGACGGTACAGTTATATTGGCTGGGGCTTATATTGGTAAACAGGTCAAAATTGGAAAAAACTGCAAGATATATCCTTATGCGGTTATTTATGATGAGGTGATTCTAGGGGATAATGTCACTATTCATTCAGGGGCTATTATCGGGGCGGATGGATTTGGCTATAAGTTTAGAAATTATGTGCATGTTAAAGTGCCTCAGGTCGGTAATGTCGTTATTGATGATAACGTTGAGATTGGAGCCAATACCTGTGTCGATAGAGGTGCCTTAGGCAGCACAGTGATAGGCGCAGGTTCTAAAATAGATAATCTGGTGCAGATTGGTCATAACAATAAAGTCGGTAAAAATGTGATCATGTGCGGTTTAACCGGTGTATCGGGCTCTTGTACTATTGAAGACTATGCCATTCTCGCTGGCAGTTCGGGCGTTGCTGATCATGTGACTATAGGTCAGGGCGCTGTGGTCATGGCGCGTTCGGGTGTGGCCGGTAATGTCAAAGCTGGGGCTCAGGTCTTTGGCAGTCCAGCTAAAGACAAGAAGACGGCTTATAAAGAACAGATTGCAATCAGTAAATTGCCTGAGCTGTTGAAAAAGGTAAAAATGCTGGAAGAGAAGATTCAGGCTCTGGAAGAGAAGAATTAAGTCAAAATTAACGGGATAATCATCATCCCGTTAATTAACAAATAATTCGTCACAACAACAGATGACGAATAACCTACTATTATAGTAGACTATATAAAATATAAACGGTTAATCAAGATGACAGTGAAAGAAAACGTACACCTGCACGAAATTAATAAGTTTGGTTCGATGGCAGAGCGCTGGTGGGATCTTCAGGGAGAATTTAAAACACTCCATGATGTTAATCCGTTACGGCTGCAATTTATTCAGAGTTTTGTGGAAATTTCTGGAAAACGCATGGTTGATGTGGGCTGCGGTGGCGGTATTCTTACTGAAGGCTTAGCTAAGGCGGGTGCTGATGCCTTAGGTATTGATTTAAGTGAAGAACTGATAGATGTGGCTGATTTACATGGATTGGAATCGGGTGTTAATGCTCATTATCAAAAAATCAGTGTTGAAACCTTGGCAGAGCAACAGCCAGACAGTTTTGATCATGTCACTTGTATGGAAATGCTAGAACATGTACCTGATGCGGGTTCTATTATTTCTGCTTGTGCGCAGTTGGTAAAACCGGGGGGTATGGTGTTCTTTTCTACCTTGAATCGTCAACCAAAAGCCTATTTGCTGGCGATTGTCGCGGCAGAGCATCTGTTGCGAATGTTGCCTAAAGGCACGCATGATTATAAGACTTTTATAAAGCCTTCTGAGCTTTGCCAGTCAGCCAGAAAGGCGGGGCTTGAGCTTGAGGGTATGGTGGGTATTGAATACAACCCTTTTAATAAACAGTTTAGATTGGGCAATGATATTGATGTTAACTATATTGCGGCTTTTAAACGCACTGTGTAGCCATTGATGTTTGCTGACTTTAAGTTATCTTGTGTATTATTTGATCTCGATGGAACATTAATCGATACCGCACCCGATTTATTTGTATGCCTTAATAAATCATTGCTTCAACACGGTTATGAACCCGCAGCGATTGATGACATAAAACCCTCCATCTCTCATGGTGCTGTGGTACTGGTGGACAAGCTATTACAACAGTCCGCTAATGCTGAAACCAAAGCGGCGATTGTTGAAACCATGATGGATATTTACCTCAATAATATAGCTGAACACAGTGCTTTTTTTGAGGGTATGGCTGAGACGCTGGCACTAATAGAATCTCAAGGTCTTAAATGGGGTGTCGTCACCAATAAACGGGAACGCTTTACTAACCCATTAATGTCAGCGTTAAACTTGACTGAGCGAGCGGCTTGTATTATCAGTGGTGATACCACGGGTAATCCAAAGCCTCATGTAGAACCTATGTTAGCGGCTTGTAAAATAGCCCATGTCAATCCTGAAGAATGTTTTTACATCGGTGACGCAATTCATGATATTGAAGCGGGTAGGAATGCTCAAATGAAAACACTGGTGGCTCTTTATGGCTATATTAAGGAGGATGATCGTCCAGAAACATGGGGTGCAGATGCTTTGATAGCGTCTCCACAAGAATTAACTGCTTTGATAAACTCATTATTATGACATTGAAACACCAAGTAATTTTAATCACTGGCGCGGGTGGTGGTCTTGGCAGTACGGCGGCATTAGCTTTGGCTAAAGCGGGTGCACATATTATTTTGCTGGATAAAAACATCCCTAAATTAGAAGTTATATATGATGCGATATTGGCGGCTAACGCACCAGAACCCATTATTTATCCCTTTGATTTAGCGGGTGCCAATGAAAACGACTATCAAGATTTGGCTAACAAAGTAGCTGAAGAATACGGTTCATTACAAGGCCTATTACATTCAGCAGTAGAATTTAGCTCTTTTACACCGATTGGCCAAGTTAATACGAAAGATTGGGGGCATACTTTAAACGTAAACTTAAATGCACCTTTTTTATTAACACGAGTGTTATTGCCTGTATTAGACAAGAGTGAATATGCCTCAGTGGTCTTTACATCGGATTCTTCTGCCAGACTGGCTCATGCTTATTCGGGGGCTTATGGTGTCTCCAAAATAGCGATGGAAGGCTTGTCAAAGGTATTAGCTGAAGAGTTGGAGTCGGGTAATAAAATACGGGTCAATACCTTAGTACCCGGGCCTGTTGATTCTCCTTTAAGAAAACGCGCATATCCGGCAGAAGATAAAACTAAATTGCCAGCGATGGCATCCTTAGAACCTGTTTACCAATACCTGTTCGATGCTAGAAGTATTGGTGTTACAGGGCAAATTATTAATGCTCCCACTTTTCATTTATAACATAATTTTATGGCAGAACGAGAAAGCTTTGTTTTAACCAGAGATGTTAATGTTGTCACCATTCCTGATGGCACGCCCAGCGTTTTAACCAAAGGTGAAGAAGTCACCATACATCAATCCTTGGGAAGTAATTACACAGTTGTCACAGAAAGGGGGTATATGGTTCGTATTGCCGGTGTGGATGCGGATGCGTTGGGTAAAGAAATTCATGAATTGCATACCCTGGTTTCAGAGACCAGTCCTGAAGCCGTTGAGAAGAATTGCTGGGAAGTGATGAAAACGGTTTATGATCCAGAAATCCCCGTTAATATTGTTGATCTTGGCTTAGTTTATGGGTGTGAAGTTTTACCCGTTGGAAAAGGTGAAAATGAAGTCCAGATCAAGATGACTTTAACGGCACCTGGTTGCGGCATGGGACCGGTTATTCAAGGCGATGTAGAAAAATCTATCCGGGCTTTGCCGGGTGTTGTTCGCGTCAATGTAGAAGTGGTACTTGACCCTCCCTGGGCCAGAGAAATGATGTCAGAAGTCGCACAAGTACAACTGGGTTTGTATTAACAGTCCATGGCTACCCTCTATTATGCACACCCTGATTTTTTGTTGCATGATACTGGTGACAATCATCCAGAGTGTGCTGATCGCCTTAATGCCATTGAGCAAGCCTTAGGGGCTACCAACTTTTCAAATTTAATCAGAGTGCTTGCGCCTTTGGGGACAGAGCATCAAGTGCGACTGATTCATTCGCAATTTCATATTGAAACTGTTTTAGACGCTGTGCCTGAGCAGGGACATGCCTATCTGGATGCCGATACCGTTTTATCAAAGTATTCAAAGTTGGCGGCTCTTCGGGCCGTGGGTGCTGTTTGTGATGCGGTTGATAAAGTATTAACGCATCAGGCGGATAATGCTTTTTGTGCGATTCGTCCACCCGGTCATCATGCAGAACCAGAGCTTTCAATGGGCTTTTGTATCTTTAATAATGTAGCTATTGCTGCAGAATATGCCCGCTTGCATTACTCACTTAAGCGTATTGCCATTATAGATTTTGATGTGCATCACGGTAATGGTACACAAGCCGCGTTTTATAAAAATCCGGCTGTTTTTTATGCGTCCAGTCATGAGATGCCCAATTATCCCGGCACAGGCTATCCGAATGAGATCGGTCTGGGGAATATTGTTAATGTGCCTTTGAGGGCAGGGGATACCGGTACTGAGTTTAGGCATAAATACACATCAATTATTTTACCTGCGTTAAGAAGCTTTAAGCCTGAGTTGTTGTTGATATCAGCGGGTTTTGATGCCCACAAGGATGATCCTTTGAGTTCTGTCAATCTGGTAGAAGATGATTTTCGATGGATAACCCAAGAGCTAATGGATTGTGCAGAGCAATATTGTAAGGGTAGGGTAATTTCAGTGCTGGAAGGGGGGTATGACCTTAAGGCATTGGCGGCTAGTGTGGCTGTTCATGTTAAGACTTTGTTGGGTGCATAGTAGTGGGTATAACTATTATAGTTCTAAGGCTTTTCGACTTTCTAAGATAAAGGGATCATTATATGTCGACGTAAGCTTAAAATGAATCCCAGCTACTTTTACGTCGTCCGTTGAGTTTTGGTAAGATAGTTCCTAATAAAACGCCTGCAAGTGACAACAGGCCACCGTATAAAAACCAATCTTGGCTGTCAGTATTTTTCAATGACTGGTTTTCAAGTTTAAACTGTTGTAAATCTCTCTCGACACTGACTACGCGCTCTTGAAGTTCATCTCGTTCGCTTTTTAATTGGATTGAGCTAGCGGCAGTTTTTTTAAGCTCACTGAGTTCTCTGGCCAATTGATCGCGTTCAGCTGATAAGGATTTTTCTAATGAAGATCCTGGAGCCATTGCTTCTTTAAGATTATAGAGCTCAGCTCTTAGCGCGGCGTTATCTGATAGCAGTTGGCTAACCGTATTACTGGCATTATCTTTCTTGTCATTGGAGGGGGCTTTAGTTGTAGTGGAGCGTGATTTGACATAGCCTTCTGTGCCATCACTAAGGCGTACTTTAATTGAGTCAGATTTGGCTTTTTTTTCAATAACCATGAGTGTCGTACCTACAGGCAGGACCTTTAATACCTTGCCATTAGGGGTAGGTGCGTTTTTTAACGTAACATTCTGATCATCGTTAACGTAGATTGTTTCAGCGTTGACTGAACCTGATGTCAATATCAGGATAAAAAAAGTACTGAGTAATCTCTTCACGGATAGTTATATTAAAAATAGTTATTTAATTGAACAGATTCTAACGTTCTTTCTAGCAAAGAAGAAACTCTAATAGCGCTTTTTGAGCATGTAGACGGTTTTCAGCCTCTGGAAAAACAACACTTTGGGGGCCATCAATCACTTCAGGTGTTACTTCTTCGCCGCGGTGAGCAGGCAGACAATGCATAAAGAGTGCATCAGTTTGGGCAGCGCTCATGATGGTCGAGTCAATTTGATAATCTCTAAATGCTAATTCACGAATCGCTTGTTCATCTTCCTGACCCATGCTGGTCCAAACATCGGTAACAATCAGAGAACTATCTTTTGCTGCTTCTATTGCCGTATCAAAAAATTTAAGGTGCTCACCCCCAGTTTGAACATAAGATTGTTGCGGAAGATAGTCGGGGGGGCAAGCAATATGTAGTTTAAAATCCAGTTGCACGGCGGCATGGATATACGAGTTGCACATATTATTGCCGTCACCTATCCATGCGACCGTTTTGCCTTTAATGTCGCCTCGATATTCAAAAAAAGTTTGCATATCAGCGAGTAACTGACAGGGGTGTAGTTGATCGGTTAACCCATTAATAACTGGAACACTTGAGTGTTGGGCAAAAGTCGTGACTGTTTCGTGATTATTGGTTCTAAGCATGATGCAATCAACCATGCTTGAAATAACTTTAGCGCTGTCCTGTAATGGTTCGCCGCGACCTAATTGAGTATCTCTGGGTGATAAGAATAAGGCGCTACCACCAAAATGAACCATGCCTGCTTCAAAAGAGATGCGAGTACGTGTTGATGATTTTTCAAATATCATGGCCAATATTTGGCCTTTCAATGGTTGATAATCACGGTCACGCTTGGTTTTTAGGTCTATGGCTCTATTAATTATTTGTCTTAATTCGTCACTCGATAAGTCAAGTAGGCTAGTGAAATGTCTAGGGTTCATCATGGTGTTATTTAAGCAGTTTGTTCTGTATAGTCATTAATAATAGTTGTCAACGTGTCAATTAGTAATTGGATTTGTTCGTTGTCAATAATTAATGGGGGTAACAAACGGATCGTAGTTTCATTGGTTACGTTAATTAATAAATGCTTTTCCAGGGCTAGTTTGACTAATTCTGTACAGGGTTTATCAAACTCAATGCCGATCATTAATCCTTTATTACGGATATTAATAACATGTTTATTATTTTTAAGGGTCTCTGTAAATCCGGCTCGGATGGCATCTCCACTTTTTTGTGCAGACTCAATCAGATTATCTTTATCCAGCGTTGCTAATACTGCTAAAGCTGCGCTACAGGCTAGGGGATTGCCACCAAAAGTTGAGCCGTGGGCTCCGGCTGTCAGTAGTACAGCGGCTTTTCCTCTAGCAAGGCAAGCGCCAATGGGAACGCCATTACCCAAGGCCTTAGCCAGTGTGCAGACATCAGGAAGAATATTGTTGTGCTGATAGGCCAGAAACTTACCGGTACGGCCAATACCGGACTGGATTTCATCAAGCATCATCAGAATTTCATGCTGATCACATAGCAATCTTAGTTTGTTTAGATAATCAGCGGCGGGTATATTGACGCCACCTTCACCTTGGATGGGTTCCACCAAGACAGCGACTATGTTTTTATTGCTTTCAAGCGCTTGTTCAATAGCGTTTATATCGTTGTAAGGGACTCTGATAAAACCTTCAACCAAGGGTGCAAAGCCTAGTTGCACTTTGCTATTTCCGGTCGCGCTTAATGTGGCTAAGGTTCGACCATGAAAGCTTTTTTCCATGACAATAATCGCTGGATTATCAATTCCTTTTGAATGACCGTATTTACGCGCTAGTTTAATGGCGGCTTCATTGGCTTCTGCGCCTGAGTTACAGAAAAAGACATTGTCCATGCCGGCTTTTTCTGTCAGTTTGTCGGCGAGTAATTCTTGATTAGCAATGGTATAGAGATTGGAGGTATGTAACAGCTTTCCGCTTTGCACGCAGATGGCTTCGTGCACTGCTGGATGCGCGTGCCCTAAATTACATACCGCGATACCGGATAAGGCATCCAGATAGCGATTGTTATTTTCATCGAATAACCACACACCTTCGCCCCGATCAAAAGTGACTGGTAAACGTCCGTATGTTGGCATAATATGGCTAGTCATGATTCTTGCCTGCAATCAATAAAACAGGTAGTGATCTCTTACCTGTTAAAAAAATGATCGATTATAAGTTTCAATTTACTAACAGGCAAGCGATGGATGATAAGATTTACTTTTTTAAATAACACAATGTTGTTAGAATTGAGCCATATTTAATTTAACTGAGTGATTATCCAATATGAGCGTTATAGATAGAATTAAAGAACAACTAGAAAGTAACCCGGTTATTTTGTACATGAAAGGGACTCCAGACTTTCCACAGTGTGGATTTTCTGGTCAAACAGTTCAGGTCCTGGATGCATGCAATGCAAAGTATGCTTCAGTTAATATCTTTGAAGATCCAGAAGTACGTGAAGCCCTTAAAGAGTATTCGCATTGGCCGACCTATCCTCAGCTTTATATTAAAGGTGAGTTAATAGGTGGTTGTGATATCGTCATTGATTTGTATAAAAAAGGCGAGTTAGTGGGTTTATTAGCGGCAGCGGATGGTATCGCAGGATAATTTAAAGTCCACGGGTGACCTGAGTCGTTTCGGAGTCTTATTTTTTGTTCTGGGATTGATTTTTGTCATCCGTCAGTTTTGAGTGTTAGACATTCATTTCCTCTAGCCGTTTCCAACGGTTAACTATCAGGCAAAATAGTTCGGCCGTTTTTTCTGCATCATATAGGGCTGAATGGGCTTTTTCATTATCCCATTCAAGACCAGCCGTTTGGGCGATTTTTGCTAACACGGTTTGTTGATAAGCCAATCCCCCCAGTGTTGCGGTATCGAAAGTGCTAAACGGATGAAACGGGCTGCGTTTGGATTGGGTTCTATGAATCGCTGCGTTTAAAAAGGCAATGTCAAACGCTGGGTTATGTCCTACCAAAATGGCTCTTGTGCAATTGTTTCGTTTTACAGCGTGCTTAATAGGTTTAAAGAGCATGTCCAGCGCATCTTTCTCCTCAATGGCCATTCGGAAGGGATGGTGAGGATCTATCCCATTAAATTTAAGTGCAGCAGGATCTAGCTCAGAGTTTTTAAAAGGAATGACATGAGTCGTGTAGCGTTCAGTAATTTCCAGCTCATTCAGGCTATTATATTCAACAATAACGGCAGCAATTTCCAGTAAGGCATTCTTTTTTGGATTAAAACCGGCGGTTTCTATATCAATAATGACCGGAAGATAGCCTCTGAAGCGTTGATTTAAAGGAATTGCAGGTGTGTCCATTTGTTTGTTTATATCCTTGGATGATCGAAAAGGTAGAGCATCTTACGCTTAAAATGATTAAAGAGCGGTAATATTTTTATTGATTACTGTAACTTCCAATTGAGTTGTTCACCCGCTTTAAGTGGGGTAATCGGTGTTTCGCTGTCTCCATAACTTAAAGGCACTGTCCAGTTTGTTCTATTTAAAGTTATGGTTGAGGTATTTCTGGGTAAGCGATAAAAGTCAGCACCATAAAAGCTGGCGAACCCTTCCAGTTTATTAAGTGCGTCTGCTTGTTCAAAGGCTTCAGCATAAAGCTCTATCGCTGCATGAGCGCTAAAACAACCGGCACAACCGCAGGTTGTTTCTTTTAATGAAGTTAAATGAGGAGCGCTATCGGTACCTAAAAAGAACTTTGGATTACCACTGGTTGCTGCGGCAACGAGTGCTAGACGATGACGTTCTCGTTTAAGTATGGGTAAGCAATAATAATGGGGGCGTATACCGCCTGCGAGTATGGCATTCCTGTTATATAAAAGATGTTGTGGGGTAATCGTTGCGGCAATGTTTTTACCTGATGCCTGAACAAAATCTACCGCTTCGGAAGTAGTTAGGTGTTCAAGAACAATACGTAAGCCAGGGAAGTTAGTGGTTATTTGAGTTAAACTGGTATCAACAAACTCACGTTCTCTATCAAAAATATCACAATCTTCACGCGTCACTTCACCGTGGATCAATAAAGGTATATCTTGCTTTTCGAGTTCTGCCAGCAAAGGATAAATCGCTTTAATATCAGCAACGCCGGCGTCTGAGTTAGTCGTAGCACCGGCTGGGTATAACTTAAAAGCATAAACATGAGCCGATTCTGCGGCTTTCTTTATCTCAGAAAGTAGCGTAGCAGCGGTCAGGTATAACGTCATTAAGGGCGTAAAGCTTTCACCATTAGGGATAGCGTGTAAAATTTCTTCCCGATAAGCCAATGCTTGCTCAACTGTCGTTACTGGCGGCTTAAGATTAGGCATAATAATCGCACGTGCGAATTGCTTGGCTGTATGAGGAAAGACGGCTTTTAAAATAGCGTTATTACGTACATGCAAATGCCAATCATCAGGGCGAGTTAGTGTTAATGTTTTCATTGTTAGCGTTGAGTCTGTAAAATAGACGGTTATTCTATAGTAAGTACTTGGAAAAACTAAATACAGTCCTTATAGTAGTTATTATTTTTTGTTGTTGTCGGAGTGGTAATGCCAATTTACGAATATCAATGTCAGTCTTGTGGTCACGAACATGAAGCTTTACAAAAACTGGGTGCTGACCCTTTAGTGATCTGCCCTGCTTGTACGAAGCCGGAATTAATGAAAAAGATTTCAGCCGCTGGTTTTAGATTAAAAGGGAATGGCTGGTATGAAACTGATTTTAAAAGTGGCGCAAAGAAAAATGTAGCGGGCGAAGCTTCAGTACCTAGCAAACCAAAAGCAAGTAGCTGTCCAGCGGGTGGCTGCAAAAGCGATTAAAAGTTAAAGTGTAAAAGCAGGATTGGAAATTGATCTTGCTTTACACACCTCATTTGATTAAATAAACAATTTTTTAAATATACAGGGAATATCTATGCGTACTCACAAGTGCGGAGAATTAAATACACAACAGTTAGGCGAAACTGTATCAATTTGTGGTTGGGTGCATAGACGCCGTGATCATGGTGGCGTTATCTTTATTGATCTTAGAGACCGTGCTGGTTTGGTACAGGTTGTGGTTGATCCCGACGTAGAAGATACATTTGCTATTGCTGAGCATGTCCGCAGTGAATATGTATTAAAAATTACGGGTATTGTGCGTGATCGTCCAGAAGGGACAGTCAATAAAAACATGCATTCGGGAGCCATTGAGATTTTAGCTAAAGATATTGAAGTCTTAAATGAATCAGAAACGCCGCCTTTCCCAGTAGAAAGTGACATAGAAGTTAACGAAGAGCTTCGCTTACGTTACCGTTACATTGATTTGCGTCGTGTTGCGATGCAAGAAAAAATGAAAGTACGTCGTGATGTGACGCGGGTGTTAAGAAACTTCCTGGATGATAACGAGTTTTTTGAAATTGAAACACCGTACTTAACTAAAGCGACCCCAGAAGGTGCGCGTGATTACATAGTACCCAGTCGTACACACGAGAATTCATTCTTTGCTTTGCCACAATCGCCACAATTGTATAAACAAATGTTGATGATTGCGGGTATGGATCGTTATTATCAAGTAGTTCGCTGCTTCCGTGATGAAGACTTACGTGCCGATAGACAGCCTGAATTTACCCAGTTAGATATCGAAACATCCTTTATGGATGAGCACGAAATCATGAACATCATGGAAGAAATGATTCGTCAGTTATTTGCGAAAGTGATTGATGTTGATTTGGGAGCAGAATTCCCACGGATGAGTTATCAGGAAGCGATTTCTCGTTATGGTATTGATCGTCCTGATTTACGTATTCCTTTAGAGTTGGTTGATATTGCTGACGACATGAAGGATGTTGACTTTAAAGTCTTCTCTGCACCAGCGAATGATCCTAAAGGTCGTGTGGTCGCTATGCGTGTGCCAAATGCGGGTGATTTAAGCCGTAAAGAGATTGATGATTTAACCAAATATGTCAGTATTTATGGGGCACGAGGCTTGGCTTACATTAAAGTTAATGATCTGTCTGCAGGACTTGATGGCTTGCAATCACCGATTGTTAAATTTGCACCGAAAGAAGTTTGGGATAGCGTATTAGCTAAAACTGGCGCACAAACCGGTGATTTAATCTTCTTTGGTGCGGACAAAGCCAGTATTGTTAACGAAGCCATGGGTGCGTTGCGGGTTAAGTTGGGACATGATCTCAATTTATTACAAGGTGAATGGAAACCTGTTTGGGTGGTTGATTTCCCAATGTTTGATTGGGATGAAAAAGCCGGTCGTTTTAATGCGATTCATCATCCATTTACTGCACCTAGCTGTTCAGTTGAAGATTTGGTTGCCAATCCAGGTGCCGCCTTATCACGCGCTTACGATTTAGTCTTAAACGGCACTGAAGTGGGTGGTGGTTCTATCCGTATTAACCGTACCTCAATGCAGCAAACTGTGTTTGAGATTTTAGGCATTGGTGAAGAAGAAGCCAGAGAAAAATTCGGCTTCCTGTTAGATGCCTTAAAATACGGTGCGCCTCCACACGGTGGCTTAGCGTTTGGTTTAGATCGTTTAGTGATGTTGATGACCGGTTCAACTTCTATTCGTGATGTGATTGCGTTCCCTAAAACTCAATCAGCAGCGTGTCCATTAGTAAGTGCGCCTGCTGTCGTCACTGATGAACAATTGAAAGAGTTAGGTATTCGTTTAATTAAACCAGCTGGCAAAGAAAAACCTAAGCAAGACTAAATGAGTGGTAAATAAATGACTTCAACTCCTTTTCCCATCCAGGATTATGCCTTACTCGATGATGAAGAATGCGATGCCCGCATTATTTCAGCAAAAGCTAAGCTAGGTAAGCGTTGTGTGGTCTTAGGACATCATTATCAACGCGACGAAGTATTTAAACATGCGGATTTTTCTGGAGATTCCTTAAAATTATCCAGAGATGCAGCACAATCAGAAGCCGAGTATATCGTCTTTTGTGGTGTGCATTTTATGGCAGAGGTTGCAGATATCTTATCGCGTCCAGAACAGATTGCCATCCTGCCTGATTTAGCGGCGGGTTGTTCTATGGCTGATATGGCGAATCTGATCAAAGTACAAAAATGCTGGAAAGAGTTAGCTGAAATCATTGATGTTGAAAATGAAGTGACTCCTGTCACCTATATCAACTCTGCAGCTGATTTAAAAGCATTTTGTGGTGAGCATGATGGGATTGTTTGCACCTCGTCGAATGCCCAAAAGATATTAGAGTGGAGCTTTGCAAAACGACCTAAAGTATTGTTTTTCCCTGATCAACATTTAGGCCGCAATACCGGTTATCGCATGGGTCTTCCATTGGAAGAAATGGTTACCTGGGATTTCAATAAGCCCAAAGGTGGATTGACTGACGAGCAAATCCGTAATGCCAAGATTATTCTTTGGAACGGTTATTGTTCTGTTCATCAAGTCTTTAAGCCAGAGCACATTGATAACTTTCTGGAGCGTTTTCCTGAAACTAAAGTTATTTCTCATCCAGAAGCCTGTTTTGAAGTCTGTGAGAAAGCCGAGTATGTGGGTTCAACAGAATACATATTAAAGACAGTGCGAGAAGCGGAACCCAATACCCGTTGGTTAGTGGCGACTGAATTAAACCTGGTCAATCGTTTACATGATGAATGTAAAGGGGAGGGCAAGAATGTACATTTTATGTCGCCTACCTTATGTATGTGCTCAACCATGTTTAGAACAGATCCCCAACATTTAGCCTGGGTCCTTGAGAACCTGGCTGCAGGTCATGTCATTAATCGTATCAGTGTTCCAGTTGAAGAAGCCCGATTGGCTAAACATGCTTTGGATAATATGTTAGCGATTCATTAAGGGGTTCGATTTAAAGCTTTGTTAGCAGTAGCTCATGTGATAAGTCACCAGAGTTGCTGCTTTACAGGACAGCTGTTTTTAGTAATTAAACGTTAATATAAGTCGGCGAGTCAGCCAAATTGATCTATCCAGATAAATAGTCACATTTAGCAATGATTGATAATTTGTTTGCTCCATTTCCTTAGTCTCCTCCATCAATAAGTTCCTTAATCGTTGCATAATTTTTGCTCGATCATCCGTCATGATTTGTAATAATGGAATGCTTTCAAGATCCCCCTTGGTAATACAATCTATAAGCGTTAAAAGAATAAAATGCAGGCCTTCAATCACACTGGTACTAATTTGCTGCATGCCGGTGGTTTTAGGTAAATCCTTCAAGGTAATCCCAATTTGCAGCGTAATTTCCATGATTTGTTTAATCAGTTCGCATTGGGTTTGGAGCTTTAGATTACGCTCTACAACGCTTAAGTCAGGTTGATAGTCCAACATTTCAACCAGAAACGCGTTAATGTCCCGTAAGACAGAAAAGCTGGCATTGAGTAGAGTTTGTCTCCCTTCATTATCTAAGATTGCTCCATCATAAGGTATTAGCTCGGAGATGCGACTAACAATTTCTTTGGCTTCGCATTCAGCGAGTGCAATTGCTGTTTGAGGGTCTTCTAACGCTTGATCATAAAGAAATTGTGGGCTCGATAATTCTTCATGTTTAGTCGGTGGTGAAAAGCGGTGACAAAGCTTCGCTATAATGGGGCCAAAGGGCAATACTCCAATAACGCCAGCCAATTGCATGGCAAAATAGACAAATGCAATCTGTGCGCCCAGCTTAGTATCAATTTCATTCAGTCCAGCTTTAAGTAGGGGCCAGTGATAACCGTTTTCAAGATAAAACAACATAATCAGTAATAAAGAACCAATGATTTTGAATATAAACTGAAAATAAGCCAGTTGTCGGCCAGTGCCACTTAATTTAGCAGCCATGAGCGCAGTACTAATGCCTGAGCCAATATTGGCACCAAACACCAGTAACAAGGTTTGATCAATTCCGAATAGCCCTGACTGTGACATTCCAATAGCGGCTACAGCGACTGTTGAAGTGCTTTGGGTAAACACGGCTAGCGCCATTCCAATAAAAAGGGACAGTAGTTGCGATTGAGCGCCAAAAGCAATTAAATTCTTAAAGTCTTCAACATCCTGTAAAGGCTTGGCGCCTATCTTGATTAGATCGGTACCCATTAGCAGTAAACCCAAACCCATCAATCCCGTCATTAAGTAACGATAGCGTGATTTCTCATTGCTTAAGTGCAATCCGATTCCTGTTGCTGCGAGTAAAAATAGTGCAACCATCCTTAAATTCATTGAAGCCAGGAAAACTAAGGCAGACGTACCCACGTTCGCCCAAGCCAAAATGGGTTGTCCACGACGAACGTCCAGCGCTTTAGTGCTGATTAAGCCGATAAGAATAAAAGTGACTGCATTCGAGCTTTGTAGTAATACCCCCGCCATTGTTCCTGTGGTTGCGGCAGCGAAAGGATTATTACCCGCTCTGGCCATCAAGCGGCGAAAAGTAGAGCCTGTTAATTGTCTAAGGCTTTGGCTGACACTGGCAATGCCTATAAAAAAAAGGCCCAATCCTCCTAAAATGTTGATAAGAATTTCCATGTTACTTTTTGTCGGATAATAATGTTTTACGTCTTGTTATAAAAAACCAACGCTTATGTATTTTCAATGGGGAGAAGGCTTACTAATGAGGAGTCTGGGGTAAATTAGCTGGCTAATAGTATACCGTTAGAAATATGACAACATAGTTACAGTTACTATTTTGAGGTTTTTGTTGATGTAGTCAATGGGAATCTGGGTCATTTCAATTTAAGAGTATTTACTTGGGTATAATAAAATTGTTACAATTAAAAAGTTTTTCCCCTTGTATTAAGGGTTGGATTAGTTATTTTTCTCTGTAGCAGGCATATGAGTATGTCTTGTAAATGCGATAGAAAGGAATATTAATGCCTATCGTATTGGGTTATGCACTTGTTATGTTCCATTCGTTTTCGATGGATTCGCAGTTTCTTCTGAAATGTTTAAATTTATAAAATATTAATTAATACGTTCAATATTTACCTTTATGCGCCTGACAACCAAAAAATTTAGTAATGCCTTTATCAGGAAACTCATTGTTACCCTGATATGTTCGCATTTTTCGATACACTCTGCTCATGCAAATGAGACATTTGATGCCTTAACCAAAGATTTTCGGTTTTCGGGTTTCGGAACACTGGGGTTAACCTATAATGATAATGGAGGAGCAGGAGCTATATACAATTACTCCCAAACGGTTCCTGCTGAACAAGGATTTTCTTTAAATCTTGACTCTGTTCTGGGCTTACAGCTTGAATGGAAGCCCCTTGAAAAGACCTCGTTCCTGGTGCAGAGTGTAGCTCGTGCTGGTCAAAGAATGGAGCCTTTGTTGCGTATGGCTTACATTCGACAAGAATTGGGTAGTGAAGTATCAGTGCGTGGTGGACGTTTCCGTAATCCCATGCTATTTGATTCCGATGTTAACGAAGTGGGTTACGCTTATATGATGTCTCGCCCACCCATAGCGTTGTATAGTATTGCTAATAATTTTCCTTCGATTGATGGTGTTGATTTGCAATGGCGGCATTCATTCCTGAGCACTGCATTCATGTTGCAGGGTTATTATGGCAATACAAGCTATCAGCATCGATTTTATAATCTTAACCCGGTTGTTAGTGCGGATGCACAAATCAACAATATGATGGGAGTAGCGCTTAGCGCTTCTCGATCAAACATTACCATTCGCGCTTCAAGAACCTGGGTTGATAGTTACACGATGCGGTCCTCTGCTATTAGCCAGCTTGATTCAGGATTGGGTTCATTGAGTGGTGGCTTGTTGGCCATGACTGCCTATCCTCAATTAGCCGCAATGTCCCCAGCACTTATTAGCCAAGCCAATCAGATCTCAGGTCTTAAGAATCCTTTTGATAACCGACCTATCTATACCAGTGTTGGATTTGATGCCTATTGGGGTTCTTTTCGATTCCTGGGTGAATGGGTGCAGTTAAATTCTCAAAATGCAATGGTTGGTAAATACGAAGGCTTTCAAACGACTATCGGTTATACCTACAAAGATTTTACACCGTATGTCTCATTTGCCAATTTATCCAGGGATAAAGGCAGTATAAATACCAGTTCTCTAAATGGAACAGGGCTTAATCCTATGTTGGATGCTGGCTTGGCTCAAATGCAGGCGGCTATAAACCAATCAGCACAATTTGCAAATCTAAGTAGCCAGTCTATCAGTGCAGGTACACGTTGGGACGTTATGGAGAATTTGGATATGAAGCTGCAATATGACTTTGTTCAAACACCTAACTCTATGACACCGGGTAATTTTGCTGTTTCTACCCTGCCATTTAATAATCATGTGAGCTTAGTCACTCTCGCACTTGATTTTATTTTTTAAGAGTAACAAGATGAAATTTTACTTTTTAGTTATTTGCAGTGTCTTATTGATACCTGGCGTCGTGCAGGCTGAAGAGCCGCCAGTAGTTGTTGCCAATCCAGATGCAGGCGTAGACAAAATCGATAAAAGCCAAGCCACCCAGATTTTTCTTCGGCAGATTCAAACATGGCCGGATGGTAAAACTATTAAACCTATCGATCTTAAAGAAGGGTCAGAGCTTCGTACTGAGTTTTATAGCAAAATCACGGGGCGTAGTCCGGGACAGTTACGAGCTTATTGGGCAAGGCAAGCGTTTACCGGGATGGGAGTACCCCCAAAGGAAGTGGGTAATGTAGAAGAAATGAATAAGATAGTTGAAAGCACGCCCGGTTCAATTGGCTATGTGGATAAAAACGAAGCCGGACCGGGTGTTAAAATCATCCTGGATCCAGAAAAGAACTGATCTCTAATTTAGGCGGCTCCGACGCTATTTTCATAAATTATGCAAAACATCATTAGACGATTATTCGCTCCAGGTATTTGGCTATCAGACAGATTAAGCTTTTCGCTTAAATACTTGCTGATTGGTGTTTTAGTCTTAATGGCGTTGTTAGCGTTGAGCGTTCCTATGTTTCAACATGCGCATGATGATAGCGAGCTTGCCAATGTTGAACGAGAAGGTCTAAAAGTCTTTATTGCACAAGCTGATGTTTTAACGACGTTGGTTATGTTGCGTAGTAGCTCAATTAATGATCAGAATGTGCTGCCTTCAGACGAATTAGGCGCCCATGTTGAGCAATTGATTCAGGAAGCGCATCAGTATGGTGCGCGTGAGCTTGCTGACCGTTTAAATCTTCTGTGGACACAAGTTAAAACTGAGTCTGTGGACAGTGACCCAAAACGGCGGTTTGCAATTCAAACCGCTGTTATCAATACGTTGCTGAATTTGATTCGAGAAAGCGCCAGTATTCATAGACTCAATGTTGATCAAAATCTGGATGCTACCTTTGATGTACTGACTAATCGTCTACCCTTGGTTTTAGAAACCCTGGGAAAGCAACAGGATGCGCTCACTCTCAATATGGAAGCAATGGAATCCTATGCATTAGGGGCCCAAGTGGTGCTGACCGAGTCAGTTCCCATTCTTTGGAGCGGGGTCAAACAACTGATCAATAACACCCCAAACTCAAACGCATTAAAAAATAAACTTGAACAGTTGTTGACCGGCATGTCGCAGCAACAGGATATTGCTGACAAGGTGTTAGGTGAACCCAATGCTATTGGAGAATTACGCCCACGAGTGTCAGAAAACCTGGAACTCGCACGTTCACTATTAAATGATTCCGTGCTGATTGCCGACGGCTATCTATTTGCCAGTATCAAACAATACTATCGGGTTCAATTAATTGTCGCCGGGTTAATATTAACCACAATTTTTATTATCTCCTATCTGTTTGCAGGTATTTATCTTTCTACACTGCGCTCTCTTAAAAGCCTATCTGAAGGGACGGATGCCTTTTGTCGTGGACAGTTAAGTACGCGCATTAAAATAGACACGCAAGATGAACTGGTCTTGGTAGCGAGAAACTTTAATACCGTTGCCAGTGAATTTGAGCAATTGCTGGAAGTTATCCGCGAACAAAACGAATCTCGTCAACGAGAGTTAGAGATTCAGGTACAAGCGCGTACGGCAGAGTTGGCGGATAGAAACGAACAATTAAGAGCCGCCAGCGAACGTGTACAAGAAGAGCTTCATCTGGCACGTAGTATGCAGCTCGCTATTCTCCCGCAAGAATTTCCTGATGAGAAGCATTGGGCGGTTTCTGCAAGCATGTTTCCTGCACGTGAATTAGGTGGAGACTTTTATGATTGTTTTTTATTGCCAGATGGTCGTTATGGCATTGTCATTGCTGATGTATCAGGGAAAGGGGTTGCGGCTGCTTTCTTTATGGCTGTATCTCGTACCGTGCTGCTTGATCAAGCGATGTCGGGGCGACAACCTTCCGATGTTTTAGCCTGTTCAAACGACTTGCTATGTGAAAGAAACCCAATGGAATTGTTTGTAACGGCCAGTTATGGTATTTACAATCCCCACAACGGTCATTTTATCTATGCAAGTGCGGGGCATCACGCCTCGTTGTTAAGAAATTCAAAGGGAGAGGTTAAGGCATTACCCTGTTCGCATGATATTGCCTTGGGCGTTATCTCTGAGATGACTTATGTCAATCACACTACGCATCTTGTCCAGGGAGATACGTTACTGCTTTACACAGATGGTGTAACAGAAGCATTTTCAGAAAGTAATGAAGCTTATGGAGATGCCCGATTATATGCTTGGCTCTCATCAACCTTGTCAGAAGATAATCCTTCTACATTGGTGAGCGGATTGGTTAAGGACGTTGCAGATTTTGTTCAAGGGGCAGAGGCCTCAGATGATCTGACATGTTTGATACTCTGTTGTAAGAATGAGGAAATTATTTTGGATACGCTACCTAAAGAACTAAGCAACAAAACATTACTTCTGGATTATCATTTGCCAACCAGGGTGGACGAAATTTCTAATCTTGCGGAGGCTGTTGATAATGCTTTGCTTGACCGCCCTGATCTCGCCTTCTCTGCAAATTTGTGCCTTGAAGAGTTGATTACTAATATCATTCAACATGGTTTGAAAGGTGCAGGTGACCGATTGATTCGAGTTAGAATGAATATTTCTGAAGAATGGCTGGAAATCATCCTTAAAGATGATGCGCCACCCTTTGACCCATTTGCAGAAGCCCCTGAGCCTGATCTGGATCTTGATGTAGAAGATCGTCCTATTGGGGGGCTGGGTGTGCATATGGTTAAAATGATGATGGATGATGCCAGGGCCTATTATGATGGCAGTGGCAATCTAATCATATTGCTTAAGACACTCAGTAAATAGTTATAAGAAACTTACAAACACTTCTTTTTTAAAAGGTTATAAAATGACATTTCAATCTGAAATAGTAGAAACCGATGGGATCCAATTAATTAATTTATCGGGACGTCTGGATAGTGCAACTTCAAATGTATTTGAGAGTTCTTTACAAAAACTTTTTGAAAATCAAGGTAGTCTGGTTACGATGAATTTCTCGGGCCTGGATTATATTTCCAGTGCGGGTCTCCGAGTTATATTGATGGTTGCAAAGCGGGCCAAGCAGGCAAAAGGACGTTTAGTTTTGTTCGGCTTACAGCCACATGTCAAAGAAGTATTTGAAATCAGCGGGTTCCTGAAGATACTCGAAGTTGTAAACGATCAAGCTGAAGCGCAAGCCTTAATCAAAGCTTAATCAGTCAGTCTTTTATCCCTCTGTGCGGCACTATTCTGGTGCTGCACTTTGCTTTTAAGTGGTGCGTGATTATTAATAGTTGATAATCTTATTGCTTAACTCACTGTTTCTGTTTAACATCAATCTATGGCATACAACGTGCTTTTATTCCGAATTAATTAAAAATTAATTCGGAATCTAAAATTATGGTTGATGTCGCAAGCAATATAAATTTGTCCCCTACTGATAGCAAAGATGCTATACAAATGGCACTTGATTTAGCCTATAAACAAGCATTAAGTCATACAGAAGGCCATCTGGCTGACTATATTCCAGAGTTGGCGCTGATAAACCCTGATCGATTGGGCTTAGCAGTCATGACAGCCAAAGGACGGCTTTATACAGTCGGCGATGTTAATGAGCCATTTACCATCCAATCTATTTCTAAAGCTTTTTCTTATTGCCTTGCGCTCGAATTAGTGGGGGCTGAGGCTGTGCGTGCACGAGTTGGGGTAGAACCCAGTGGTGATGCTTTCAATGCTATCGAGTTTGATCCCGTCACCCGTTGTCCGTTTAATCCAATGGTCAATGCAGGAGCAATTACAGTGGCGGGTATTCTGCGTGATGTTTATCAGCAAGATGCTTTTGAAAAGGTACTTGAGCGCTTTTCTAAAGCCGCATCTCGCCAGCTTGAACTGGATGAAAGTGTTTATCTGTCAGAAAAAGCAACCGGCCACCGTAACCGTGCCATCTCCCATCTTCTCTGTGCCTCCGGGGTATTAATTGAACCCGTAGATGAAGCTGTAGACCTGTATTTTCGCCTTTGTTCTATTCGGGTAACTGCGACTGATCTTGCAATTATGGCTGCGACCTTGGCAAACATGGGTGAAAACCCTGTGACAGGCGAAGAAGTCTTTGAGCTAAAAGCCATTCGCGATACCCTGGCAGTTATGTATTCATGTGGTATGTATGATTTTTCTGGAAGCTGGATTTGTGATACAGGGATTCCTGCAAAAAGTGGTGTGGGTGGAGGTGTGATTGGCGTGGTAAACCGTCAGTTGGGTATTGGATCATTTGCGCCAAGACTGGACGAAAAAGGCAACTCTGTCCAAGGTGTTATCGCTATTAAATCACTCTCGGACGAGTTGGGGTTACATACCTTCGAATGCTCAAATACGGGTTCTTCGTTTGTTGAGCAACTAATTCGTTAACGTTATTACGAGAGCGTGAGTAAAATATCTGTCTTGCTAATCTCACCCATTAACATGCGATTGCCATCAACAACAGGCAATCGATCCGCGGTTGTTTTAGCAAAGGCGACCAACACATCAGTTAGCGCAGCATCCGAGTTTACGGTTGGAACATCATCCTCCATAAACACCACTGAAGCACTTAGATGCTGCAGCGTATCATCACCCAAAAAACTCTTCATGTTTTGCAAGGAAATACACCCTTGGTAACATCCCGACTTATCAACTACCCATATATTTTGAATGGGTGAAAGACAGAACATTTCACTGACTGTTTCAGCGGTAACATCTTCATTCACTACGGCTTTAGTGGGCACCTGTAGCTCAGAAACCAGCATTAAATACGGGAGTTTTGTGTTGATTTCGCCAAGTGCACGCGCATAGATTGATTGTGGACGAATGGCAGCGGAAATATAACGGGCCGTGATCGTGACAACAATCAGCGGAAATAAAAGATTTGCATCCATAGTCATTTCAAAGATCATTAAAATAGCCATGAGTGGAGCATGTGAAGTACCCGAGAGTATAGCTCCCATACCTAATGCAGTATAAGTTACCGTATCTAGCGGAAGTAATGCATGCAATTGATTACTATAAAGCCAGCCAACAGCCGCACCTATGAGTAAGGTAGGGGTAAAGACTCCGCCGACTGCACCACTGCCAACCGCAGCTGAAGTAGCAACAATTTTCAACAATAACAGACTGAGAACAAAGCCTGCTTCAGGGTGTTCACTCAGTAACAGCTCTACTAAAGCATGGCCGTTTCCCCATACTTCCGGTTTATAGACTGAGATAACACCCACTATAAATCCACCTAGGCCCAAGCTGATAGGTAATGGCAATCGTAAATACTGAAACGCCTGTTTAGTGAGGTCCAGGATTTTAAGAAACAAAGGAGAAATAAATCCAGATAGAATGCCGAGACCCAGCACAGGAAAAAATTCAAATTCTAAGGGTGCAGTAAACGAAGGTAGGGTAAAGATTGGATTGATTCCTATCCAATGCCGAATGGTTAGGGTAGCCATGACAGATGCCACCAGTAAAGGACCAAAAGCCTCAATAGCCAGTGACTGCAGAACCACCTCTGCAATAAAAAGTGCGCCAGCCAAGGGGGTGTTATACGCAGAAGCCATCCCCGCTGCTCCACCACAAGCGACTAACAAACGTAACTTGGGTCTTGATAAATTAAAAAAACGACCGACACTGGATGAGACGAGCGCAACTAATTGCACCATACCCCCTTCTCGACCAATTGATGCCCCAGAACTGATGGCAAAGAGTGATGAAAGTAAGCGAGCCAGTGTGGGTCTTATTGAAATAACCCCATCACCTAAACGAATGACCTCCAGGTACTCCTGTGACCGCATTCCTTTAAACAGGCGGCTTCCTAATACAAGCATTATGCCGCCTAATACACCACCAAGAGTCGGAATCAACAATCTCATTTCAGGTGAGAGGTTTTCTGCAATAGCCACGATATCATCAGTACTTCCTGTCAAAAGCCATTTCAAGCCAATATTGGCTTCACGAAATAGAGCTGATGCCGCGCCCCCTAATACACCGACTATGGCAGCTAAGACCAGCATTCCATCTTTTGATCGATAGCCTAAAGATTCTCCAATACGGATTCGAATGAGAAGAATAAAGTGAGTCAATAATTGGATCATAAAAATTTAAGCAATAAGTTAATAGGGTTTTTAAAGCCCATAACAATGAGCTAAGTTAATTCTTGGATGGAAGCAGTTAAATATAAAAAAGACCGAAGATTATAAAGTAGAATTTTATTAATCAAATAAAAAATACAGGTCCTGAACTAACTCCATGGTTACCGGGTTTGATAATGACTGAATAAACTTGATATCTGTTTATGTAGTCAGATATCCACAAGAAAATCGATGTAAATGTAGAAATGTGTTAAATTCTTACCGGGTTATAATTTTTTATCATAACCAAACTTCTATGAATACTTCAAATCAAATATAGGGCAATTATGAACAAAATAAGAGCTACATTAATCGCTACTGTCCTGACCCTGCCAACGTTAGCAACAGTCAATGCCGCAACTGCACCTATTTGTAAGGAGCTTACCAATGCGGCGGGTAGTAACATCGTGGGTTTTATAGACCCAGTCGTTTGCAATACAGACCCATCCATCAAACAATTAGTCAATAGTAACCAGTTTCCTGATGTCAGTTATCTTGGTTTGTGTTTTGTATCGAGGGGAGCGATAAATGTTTTATGGGGAACCAAGGAACTTACCGTAAAAACAGCCTCCGCCTGGACTGATAGCTCCAGTACCTTTGGAGTACCTGTTATCTTTCCACCTACAAACCCACCATCACTTTATGGGGTTGGATATATTGGAACAGTTGCCACTCAGTGGGCTATTTCTGACAATGAAGGCAAAGACTTAGGGGTAATTTATACCCGTGACACCATCAACCTAGGCGAAAATCTAGCAACTGCAGGTAGTGAAGATGATGTTGTTATCGGAGGCTCTAAGCTTTTTGAAGGCGCAAAAGGGACAATCAAGTTAAGATCAGTTCAGCTACAGTCTGGAAGCGTTGAAGTCGGTACGCTAGGCGGTAAGCTTTGCATTAATAGTCAGGAGCAAAATAAAAACTAATCAAGAGTTAATCCTGAAGTGTTGTTTGGGTAAATGACACTTCAGTGGTTGTCGGTTGCACCAGTTCAATTCAAATAACGATAACTTGAAAAGCTTGCCAATGCTGACTTTACTGGTTAAAGTGAGGAAACTAACGACAAGGAGGTTTTTTCATGACATCTATTTCACAACCCAATATCCCCATTAACATCTACCGGTTTTGTTTTAGAACCGATAGCCCACCTCGTTTGCCTGATTTCCCGGGGTCTGCCTGGCGCGGTGCCTTTGGTCATGCACTTAAGAAGACTGTGTGCGTAGTGCGTAATCAAGCCTGTAATCAATGCATGTTAAAAAATGCTTGTGCTTACAGTATTGTCTTTGAGACACCGCCACCGACTAATACCGAAAAGATGCGCAAGTATCCGGCTGCGCCTCATCCCTTTGTTTTACAATTCCCCGTTATCACAGGTCAAGCCAGTACAAGTTACAGTTTAGATGTGATCTTGTTTGGACACGGTCAACGCTACTTTCCTTATATTGTTCATGCTTTTAAACTAGCCGGTCAACACGGGATTGGAGGGCGCCAGCAAGTGTTTAATCTGGAAAGAGTTGACGAGATTAATCAATTGGGCGAAGCTGAAACAATCTTTGAATACGGAGTGCTTACCCCCCTAAATCCTCCTGAAAAGATAATGATTCCCCTAATACCTCAACAAATCAAAATAACCTTTCATACACAGTTACGTCTTAAACAGGATAACAAGAATCTGGGCGCTCCAGGCTTTAACTTTGGCACCTTCTTTAATATCTTGCTCAGGCGGATTTCTATGATTAGTTACTTTTATACGGATTCACCCTTAGAGACTGATTTTGCTGCCTTGACCGCTAAAGCAAGAACGGTTCAGTTTAGTTCACAACAACTCGACTGGTACGATTGGACGCGCTATTCCTCACGGCAACAAACTGAAATTATCATGGGCGGCGTGATGGGGTCTGTAGAGTTAAGTATGCAAGACCTGGAAGACTTTTGGCCTTACTTGTGGCTAGGGCAATGGACACATCTGGGTAAAGGAACCAGCATGGGCATGGGGGCTTACCAGATTGAGATGACAAGCTTGTCAAATACCTAAGTCTTTATTTAAGAGGCTAAACTTTCTACTGGCACAATCATCACAGACCTATGCAAAGCTAATGAGTATAAAAACAATTTTACTGGCAGTGACCGGGCTGACTCCACAAGTGATCACGGAAACCTTATATGCTTTGCATCAACAAGGTCAGGCGATGCCAGAACAAATCCATATACTCACGACTGCCGAAGGTTATCAACGGGCGCGTTTAACTTTGATTAATGATGGTTGGTTACAACGTTTTTACGATGATTATCAAATAACCAAACCTGACTTTGATGAAAGTAATATACATATCTTGCAACAAGAGAATGGCGAGCCTTTAGCCGATATTCGTACCCAGGCAGATAATCAAGCCATGGCCGATGGTATTACTGAATGGATTAGAGTCTTAACGGCTGATCCCTCTACGGCTTTGCATGTATCTATTGCGGGGGGGCGTAAAACAATGGGCTTTTATGCGGGATACGCACTGTCTTTATATGGGCGTACCCAAGACCGTTTGAGTCATGTGCTGGTATCGGCTGATTATGAAGCACATCCACAGTTTTATTATCCGACGCCTTATTCACAGGTTATCTATGGTAATGATCCGACCCGCAAGCCCCTGGATACTCAAAACGCAAGCGTGATGATTGCTGATATTGCCTTTGTACGCTTACGTCATGGTCTGGATACTGCCTTACTGCAAGGTAAAAGTAGCTTTAGTCAATCGGTTAACAAGGCTCAACAAGCCTTAGGTGCGGCTTATTTGCGTATTGACTTAAAGGCACATAGGATTAAAGCGCACGACACACTGATTAAACTGATACCGGCTGATTTAGCGTTTTATAGCTGGTTACTTAAACGCCAGTTGGCAGAGCAACCCTCGCCCAAATGTCCGAGTGAAGGAGCGCCAGAACTGGACTATGCAGAACAATATCTTCAGGAATACCGCTTAATCACCGGTGAGTTAGGGGGCACAGATAGAACCCTGAATACGTTAGAACAAGGTATGAGTAAAACTTTTTTTGAACAGCGTAAATCGCGTATTAACAAACTATTACAACAAACCTTAGCACAGGCCGCCTCTGCTTATTTGATCAGTCCGGTGGGTAAACGCCCGAATACCCGGTATCAAATACTATTGGCAACTGATCAGATTGAATATTTATAGGAAAAACGCATGGCTATTACCCCATTACTCGAACAATCCAGTCGTATTGCCTTAGCCGCTTTCTTACATGATTTAGGGAAGTTTGCTGAACGGGCAAAGATACCTGTTAAGCAAGACGTGCTGGATGCCAATAAGCAACTGTATTGCCCTCATCATAAGAAATTTACCGATGATAAGGGTTGGTTTAGTCATGTTCATGCGGCTTATACCGGCTTGGCAATGGATCTGATAGAAGATTACCTACCAGATTTAACGGGTGCAGATTTTGCGCCTTTTGGTTCATGGAAAACTAAAGGAGCGGATGATTCATTTATCAATGCCGCTGCCATGCATCATAGACCAGATACTTTTCTGCAATGGGTGATTGCGACAGCTGATCGTGTTGCCTCTGGTTTTGATCGTGAAGAGTTTGAGAAATACAATCAAGGTGAAGATGTTACAGAAAAAGGTAAAAATCACTATACCGCTCGACAATTACCCTTGTTTGAGCAAATTCGCTTAGACAGCAAAGACCAGCAGGACTATACCTATCGTTATCCGCTTAAGCCTTTATCACCGAACAGTATATTTCCTGTGATCGCTAACCAGTGCGAAGGGAATGACGATAAAGCCGCGCAAGACGAATACCTAAAGCTCTGGCAGGGTTTTGTTGATGCCTTAAAGCTAATGCCTAAGTCGCACCGTAATAATTGGTCTTTATGGTTAGATCACTTTGAAACTTTATGGGGTGTTTATACTCAAGCCATTCCTTCGGCGACGGCGTTTAATATTCGGCCTGATGTATCACTCTATGACCATTCTCGTGTTGCAGCAGCGATGGCAACCGCCTTGTGGCGTTATCACTATGAGCATAATGAAACCGATGAGGTAACGGCTAAAGAACTTAAAGCCCAGGAAAAGAGCTGGAAAGATAAAAAGTTTTTACTGGTACAAGGTGACTTCTTTGGTATTCAGGATTTTATCTTTGCCAGTGGTGGAGAGACCAATAAGCGTGCCGCTAAACTTCTACGGGGCCGGTCATTCTATGTGTCTTTGCTGAGTGAGTCTGCAGCATTAAAGGTTTTAGATATTCTGGATTTACCTTCTACCAGCCAAGTGATTAATGCGGCGGGTAAGTTTATGATTGTGGCGCCTAATACCCGAGCAACGGTTAAGAAGTTATTGGATGTTCAACAAGAACTGGATCAGTGGTTTTTAAAGCACAGTTGGGGACAAGCGGGCGTGGGCTTAGCTTGGACAGAAGCTTCTTGTAATGATTTTAGACGAGGTAAGGAGGGTAAGTCCAGTCCTTATAAGGCGTTGATAAAGAAACTCTTTGAGCAGTTGGAAGTGATTAAGAATCAACGCTTGAATCTATGTGCAGGTTCAACACCGATTATCTTTAAGGAGTTTCTAGATAGTTTTGATAACAATAAAGGTGTGTGTAAGGTGGATGGTAAATCACCGGCTACGATATTACACGATAATGAAATTTGGATCAGTGAACTCGCTAATGATCAAATAAATATAGGGACTTGGTTAGCGAAGTTAGATAGGGAGCGAATATTCATAACTCGTCATTCTTTGGGGATGGGTACTGCTTTAAAACTGACTGTTTTTGGTTATCACATCAGTTTTGCTAAATCAGAAGAGGAACAAGGTAAATTTGGAGAGCAAGCTAAAAATGGCAATCTATTAAGAGCTTGGGACTTTTCTTTACCGGAGTCTGTGGACGGAGCTTTATGGAAAGGGTATGCGCGACGCAATATTAATGCGTATGTGCCTTTTGCCAAGCCCAAGGATTTGACAGAAGAAAAATGGGATAAATACATTGGTATTGATGAAAAGTTGGTAGAAGGTCAAGCTAAAACGCTTAATCATTTAGCTTGTGGTGATCGAATTCAAAATGAGTTGGGGAAATGGCAAGGTATTAGCGCCTTATCAACTTTAAAAGGTGATGTTGATAATTTAGGCATGATATTTCAGTCGGGTTTAGGTGAAGATGTTAGTTTTAGTAAAACAGCGGCCTTATCCCGACAGATCAATGCCTTCTTTACGGTGTATTTACCTTGGCTGTGTGAGACAAAGTATCCCAATACCTATACGGTGTTTGCGGGTGGCGATGATTTCTTTTTAATAGGCCCGTGGTTATCGCAAATTAAACTAGCCAGTGAAATGCGACAAGCTTTTCAACGTTATGTTGCCAACAATAAAGAAGTACACTTCTCGGCAGGGATTAGTACCACAAAACCTGGCTTACCGATTGGTCAATTAGGTGAAATGGCAGAGCAGGCACTGGATCAGGCTAAAGTTCATAATCCTAATGGAGCCAAACTAGCACCTAAGAACGCGGTAAGCTGTTTTAATCAAACTATGTTTTGGGATGAGTTTAGTGCATTAGGCTTACGCCGTGAACGCTTACAAGAGTTACATCAAGAAATGAATCTAAGCACTGGTTATGTGTATGGCTTATTAACTTTGATAAATATGGAGGAAAAGGTCAGCGAAAGACCTGAAAATGCCATTTGGCACAGTTACTTTTCTTATCGTACTGTGCGAATGTTGGAGCGTAAAGGTCTTGATAGAGATCAGCTAAAACGCTGGCAAGAAAAACTTGCAAACGATATCGCTAATGCTGGCATTAAGGTGCATGTTGGTAATTACCGGGTCGCGTTGTTTTGTCATTTATATCAGCAGCGTTAAAGATGTTTACAGTAAAAAGTATTATGAATTTTGGAAAGTAATATCAATCTTAAGAGGAAGTTGTATGAGTGTATTCAAGTTTCAAATTGCACCACCAAATTGCGAAATGCTTGCTTCGGCTATTGATTTAAGTCACCCCGATATCAATTTATTTAATGAAACTGCTCAATCTTTTGCTAAAGAAATGGCTTATCCTGAGTTATTGCAATGGAATAAAAGGGATAGAACTTGGGAAGTTAAACACGATAAAAATGTAAATAAAATTACCCAGCTCAGAAAGTTCTATGATGAGGTCTGTATGTGGGAAGCGAAAAGTAAAAACCTCCAAGTATTTTCAGAAAACTTGCCATTTATTAAGATGCTTAATGCTAAAGTTGCATACGCAAGAAGCCGAGAATATGTTGATGATAAATTTGTAACGATGATAGCTGGATGTTTATCTCAAATTAACGAAACTAATGAAGATGGTATGAAAAAATTCAAAAACTTTAAAACGTTTTTTGAAGCTTTTTATGGCTTTTATCGTGCCGAAAGAATCAAAGACTAACAAGGAATCAATTATGCAACTTACTAAAATCCAGAAACTTACCGGTCAAATCGAATTACTTAGTGGTTTACATATTGGTAGCGGTAATACTGAAATACATATTGGGGGCACTGATAATCCGGTAATCAAAAATCCAATCACCCAAGAGCCATATATTCCAGGTTCCAGTATTAAAGGAAAGATTCGCAGTTTATTGGAATGGCAATTGGGTGTGGTTGCTCAAACAGCAGGCAACCCTTTAAACTTCAATCATATTAGTGACGGTAACATTCAAGACCATCAGGTATTACAAGCTAAAGAAATTTTAAAATTATTTGGTGGTGCTCCAGTGAGCAATCCTGATGTGAAATTAATTGAAGAAATTGGCCCCAGCAGATTAGCATTTTGGGATTGTTCTTTAGATAAAGAATGGGCCAATGACATGCTTAATAATAAAAGTTTAATGCTCACTGAAGTAAAAATGGAAAACACCATTGACCGTATTTCCGGAACAGCAAGTAATCCACGCAATACTGAGCGTGTTCCTGCTTCTGCGAAATTTGATTTCAATCTAACTATCCGCGTACATGATAAAGAAGATTTGATTAAGACTATTTTGGTTGGTCTAAAATTGTTGGAGTTTACGGGGTTGGGTGGATCAGGTTCGCGAGGTTACGGAAAGATCGCTTTTCGTGAATTAAAACTTGATGGTCAAGATATCCAGGCAAAACTCGATCAACTTAAATTGGAAGAGGCAGCTTAATGCAACCTATACGCCAGATTTACCAAGATACGCCTAGTGTCATTCATATTAGTATTCCCGAAGCGTTTCAACATCACCCTGTTGAGGTAATTATCAGACCGCTTGAAGAGACTCTCAAACAAGAACTTGATGCTAATGGTTGGCCAATAGGCTTTTTTGAAGAGACTGTTGGTGCATGGGCTGGCGAACCCTTGGAGCGTGAGTCTCAAGGCGAATACGAACAACGTTTGGAGCTTGAATAATGTGGTTGTTGGATACCAATGTATGGGTACGTCACCTCAATCCAACCCCATCCTTGGTCAAGGAGCGATTACATCAACAAAGACCGCAAACCATTTGGTTTTGCGACATTGTTAAAGCCGAACTGTATTACGGTGCCTACAAAAGTTCGCGACAAGACCAGAACCTTGTCCTGCTGGATAAATTATTCGGTAAGTTTCAATCGTTGGTTTTTGACGGCCATGCTGCGAAGCTGTTCGGTCAAATCCGTGCTGATCTTCAGCGCCAGGGATTACCTATTGGTCCCTATGATTTACACATTGCCGCTATTGCCATTGCGAATGACTTAACATTAGTCACCCACAACACGCGTGAATTTAGTCGCGTTAAGGGATTAAGACTTGTTGACTGGGAGGTTTAAATGCAAGCCTATAAACTTACTTTAACCCTGCAATCAGCCTTTGCTACACCATTAAAGGGTGATACCTTGTTTGGTCAATTGTGTTGGGCTATTCGTAATCGCTTGGGTGAAGATGCTTTGACTGATTGCTTAGCAGGTTATATCAACAGCCAACCGTTTGCCGTGGTTTCGGATGCCTTTCCTGAAGG
>SESB01000285.1_pt1 | contig 37431 bp, 27 predicted proteins | sample 3171441 | NCBI WGS metagenome assembly SESB01 (sample SAMN06051867, study PRJNA518727) | freshwater metagenome | biome: subpolar coniferous forest; feature: holomictic lake; material: water; isolation source: holomictic Lake 227, 6 m depth | place: Canada: near Kenora, Ontario | collected... | reverse complement strand
TGCCGCTCGGCCCTGTCGCGCTACACACCGCGCGACTTTGTCGCCCTGCTGGATAAACACCAGATCCCGTTCCATGAAAAGCACAAAGGCCAGCTGTTTTGCGACCGCTCCGCCGAAGACATCATCCAGATGCTGCTGGCCGAATGCGCTGCCGGCGGCGTCACGCGCTGGCAGCCCTGCAGCGTTAAAAATATAAGGTTTTTGGCCTCTAGCCCAAGTGGATCCAGCGCAAGCAGCTATGAAATCGATAGTTCCATGGGAACCATCCAATGCGCTGCCGTTGTGATCGCCACCGGGGGTTTGGCGATTCCGAAAATTGGCGCCACTGATTTCGGCTACCGCATCGCCCGCCAGTTTGAGCTGCCCGTGGTCACGCCGCGCCCGGCGCTGGTACCCCTGACTTTTGATGACGCAGCCTGGGCGCCGTTTGCCTCCTTGTCGGGTTTGTCGCTGCCAGTGCAAATTGCCACCGGCACCAAGAAAACCAGCACCACTTTCTCGGAAGACCTGCTGTTCACCCACCGCGGTTTGAGTGGCCCCGGCGTGCTGCAAATATCGAGTTACTGGCAGACCGGCACGCCAATTCGCCTGAATCTGGCGCCGGGCACGGAGGTGAGTCAACTCCTGAGTCAAGCCAAATCCATCTCACGCAAGCTGATTGCCAACGAACTGGCCGCGCTGGTGCCGTCCCGTTTGGCCGACACCTGGGTCGCACAAGGCGCAGCGCTGGGTCACAACTGGCAGCGCCCCATCAGCGAGGCCTCCGACAAGACCTTGAATGCACTGGCCGAGCGCCTGACGCGCTGGGAGCTCACCCCGACCGGCACCGAAGGCTACAAAAAAGCCGAAGTCACCGCCGGTGGCGTAGACACCAAAGCGCTGTCCGGGCAAACGATGGAATCCAGGCAACCCGGCCTCTATTTCATTGGCGAAGTGGTCGACGTCACGGGCTGGCTGGGCGGCTATAACTTTCAGTGGGCCTGGGCCAGCGGCTTCGCCTGCGCGCAGGGCTTGGCGGCTAAATTGCGCCCTGCTTTGGCGCCGGCCTAAAATCTGGCTTGACAAAAGTCATTTCACCCGATTGAAGTACCGCTATAATCCAAGGCTTTGCTGGCAAACCCCCGCTGCCTGATCAACTTTAAAGCGGGGAAAATCGCATGATGTTCGTCAAACGGCTCGATCTCCTTTTGATAGAAGTCTGCACAATCTGGATAACTTTACGTAATGACAACGATCCGTGTTAAAGAAAACGAACCCTTCGACGTAGCGCTTCGCCGCTTCAAACGCACCATTGAAAAATTGGGCTTGTTGACTGACTTGCGTGCGCGCGAGTTCTATGAAAAGCCAACCGCCGAGCGCAAGCGCAAGAAGGCTGCTGCCGTCAAGCGCAACTACAAGCGCATTCGCGCCATGCAGTTGCCCAAGAAGATGTACTAAAAATACATGAGCCTTGCGAGACAGACCCTCGTTACCTGTAACGAACCCGTTCTGCCCTCAACAGCTTAGAGCCTGCAAAGGCTCAAAAAAAGCCCACCGGGGACGCTCAGGTGGGTTTTTTTACGTCCTATCACTTTTCACCCCTCACGCAATAAGGACCTCTCCCAATGTCACTTAAAGACCAAGTTACCGAAGACATGAAAAACGCCATGCGTGCCAAAGACAGCGAGCGCCTGGGCACCATCCGCCTGCTGCTGGCCGCGGCCAAGCAAAAAGAAGTGGATGAACGCATCGTGGTGGACGACGTCACCATGGTCGCCATCGTAGACAAACTCATCAAGCAGCGCAAAGACTCGATCACCGCGTTCACGCTCGCCAACCGCATGGACCTGGCCGACAAGGAAGCCGCCGAGATCAAGGTGCTGGAGGTGTACTTGCCCCAGCGCCTGAGCGCCGACGAAGTGGCCACTGAAGTCAAAGCCATCGTGACGGAATTAGCCGCTGAACTAGGCCGCAACGCAGGCCCCGGCGACATGGGCAAGGTGATGGGCGCCGCCAAGGCGCGCCTGGCCGGCAAAGCTGAAATGGGTCAGATTTCAGCCGCAGTCAAAGCAGCACTCGCAGGCTAATTAGCTGCCTGCCACCTTCATGCGGTTGATCAGGATCGAACCAATGGTCTTGGCGCCGTAGTTGTAGGTGTCCGCCCCCACTGCTTTGATGCCTTTGAGCATGGCCTTCATGTTGCCGGCAATAGTGATTTCATGGACCGGATAGGCAATGCGGCCTTTTTCGACCCAGAAGCCGCTGGCGCCGCGTGAATAGTCGCCGGTGACGTAGTTCACGCCGCTGCCCATCAACTCGGTCACAAACAAACCGGTGCCGAGTTTTTCGAGCATGGCATCCAGATCGTCGCCGGGACGGGTCAGACGCGATGTCAAACTCAAATTGTGCGAACCACCCGCATTGCCGGTGGTCTTCATGCCCAGCTTGCGCGCCGAGTAGCTGCCCAGAAAGTACCCCTGCACACAACCGGCTTCGACCACTTGACGCGCCTTGACCCGGACGCCCTCGTCGTCAAACGGCGAACTGCCTTTGCCGCGTTTGACAAACGGGTCTTCCAGAATATCAATGTGCTTGGGCAACACCTGCTTGCCCAGCGAATCGAGCAAGAACGAACTCTTGCGGTACAAGGCACCGCCGCTGATGGCTTGCACAAAGCTGCCCAGCAAACCGGCCGCCAGTGGCGACTCAAACAAAATCGGGCACTCGGTGGTGGCAATCTTGCGCGACTTCAGTCGACTCAAGGCGCGCTCTGCGGCGTAGCGCCCCACGGCGACGGGGTCGGCCAGGTCATCGGCGTTGCGCATGGAGCTGTACCAGGCATCGCGCTGCATGTCGCTGCCCTTGCCAGCAATCGGTGACACCGACAGCGAATGGCGCGAACTGGCATAACCACCGCGAAAACCGCGTGTATGGGCGCTGAAAAAATGTGATTGCTGCGCCGACACGCTGGCGCCTTCGCTGTTGGTGATGCGTTTGTCGGTTTGCAGGGCAGCCGCTTCGCAGACCATGGCCAACTGGGCCGCCTGCTCGCTGTTGATGGCCCAGGGGAAGAACAGATCGAGGTCAGTACGTTGTTTGGACTCGGGTGCCACGTCTTTGGCGCTGGGCAAACCCGCCATCGGGTCGGCGGCGGTGAAACGCGCAATGTCGTAAGCAGCCTGCACCGTTTGCTGGATGGCCGCATTGGAAAAATCTGACGTACTGGCATTGCCGCGACGCTTGCCCAGGTACACCGTCACGCCCAGCGACTTGTCGCGGTTGCGCTCAACGTTCTCCAATTCCCCCTTGCGCACCGAGACGCTCAGGCCACAGCCTTCAGAGGCTTCTGCACCGGCATCGGTGGCACCCAGCTTCTTCGCATGGGCCAAGGCGGTGTCCACCAGCCCCTCAAAATAGGGGCGGCTGTAGCTGAAACCGGCGTCAGCGGTGGACGGTGTAGGGGTCGTTTTGGATTTTTTCATATCGGCGGCTATGATACTTGGCTCTGCGGCACGCTGTGCCCGTCTCTCTCATTTTCCCTACCATGTCACGCAAATTCAAAAAAGGTTACTTCGTCAGAGGTGAATTCGTCGCCGAAGGCAGCGAACGCGACCTCGAGCTCAAACGCGAACTCAAAGGCACCGACGACCAAAGCCGCACCGATCTCAAACGCGAAAGCCTGGAACTGCAAAAGCTGGGTGAAGACCTGCTGACATTGCGCGCATCCTGGATGCAGCGCCTGCCCTTGACCGAAAAACTCAAGGATGCCGTGGTCGAAGCGAACCGCATCACCAACTTTGAAGGCAAACGCCGCCAGATGCAGTTCATCGGCAAGCAAATGCGCCTGCTCGACCCCGAAACGCTGGAAATTGTGCGCGCCGCCCTGACCGATCAATTCAGTGGCTCCGCGCATGACAACCTGGTGTTGCACCTGGCCGAAACCTGGCGTGACCGCCTGCTGGCCAATGATGACGCGTTTGGTGAGTGGATTCTCAAGTGCCCCGACACCGATTCTCAGCAACTGCGCGCCCTGATTCGCCAAGCGCGTAAAGACGCTGTGCCAGAGAAACCCGGTGAGGCCGTGCGCCATGGCCGGGCGTACCGCGATATTTTTCAAATAACGCGTGAACATCTGGCGAACGAAAAACCTGCCGAGTAACTCCCTGATTCAGAAAATAGCGATGAACACACCCATCACGGCGATCTTTGACGCCGTCAAAATTGGCATCATCTCGGTCAGCGACCGCGCTTCTACCGGTGTCTACATTGACAAAGGCTTGCCCGCCCTGCAAGACTGGCTGACGCGCGCCTTGAAGAACCCGGTGCAATTTGAGCCGCGCCTGATTCCTGATGAGCAAGCCACCATCAGCGCCACCTTGATTGAACTGGTGGATGCGGGTTGCTCGCTGGTGTTGACTACCGGCGGCACCGGCCCGGCCCTGCGCGATGTGACGCCCGAGGCCACGCTGGCGGTGGCGCACAAGGAGATGCCGGGGTTTGGGGAGCAAATGCGCCAGATCAGCCTGAAGTTTGTGCCTACCGCGATTTTGTCGCGCCAAGTGGCCGTGATTCGCGACCAAAGTCTGATCATCAATCTGCCGGGACAACCGAAGGCGATTGCTGAAACTCTTGAAGGTTTGCGTGACGGCGAAGGCAAGTCGGTCATGGCCGGTATTTTTGCTGCTGTGCCCTATTGCGTCGACCTGATTGGCGGGCCGTACCTGGAAACGCATGATGAGGTGTGCAAGGCGTTCCGTCCTAAAACGGCGATTCGACAGACGCCCTGACTTGGTCAAGAAATGATGTCGGGTGACGCTGCGTTAACCCGACCTAATAGTCAGGCGTTATTTTCCGACCAGTTGATTGAGCTTATCGGCCTCAAAGTGCTCACTCAGGGCGGCATCGCCAGGCACGCAATCTGTCGCTGAGCGGTTGCCCTGTAGCGTTTCAATCGCTTTCCAGAGCAACGAAATCTGGTGCTCTTGCGAGCCAGCGTTGTCAATCAACCCGCGCATCGCCTGGCTCAACGGATCGTCATTCTGAGTGACGCCATACGCTGAAAATCCCATTTTGGAAGCCGCTTCTTCGCGCTTGACGTCCAGTTCAGCCTGAATGATGCGTGCCGGGTTGCCGACAGCGGTAGCGCCTGCAGGCACCGGCTTGGTAACCACCGCGTTGGAACCCACCTTGGCACCATCGCCCACCGTGAAGCCGCCCAGGACTTGCGCGCCCGCCCCCACCACCACGTTACACCCCAATGTCGGGTGTCGCTTGGCGCCTTTGTAGAGCGAGGTGCCGCCCAGCGTAACGCCCTGGTAAATGGTACAACCATCGCCAATTTCGGCGGTCTCACCCACCACTACGCCCATCGCATGGTCAAAGAAAACCCGCTCGCCCACCTTGGCGCCGGGATGAATTTCAATGCCGGTCAAAAAACGGGCAACATGGGAAATAAAACGGCCGAGCCATTTCAAACCATGACGCCAGCACCAGTTGGCTTGCCGATGAAAAATCACGGCGTGCAGACCGGGATAACAGGTGAGCACCTCCCAGCGCGTGCGCGCCGCCGGGTCACGGTCAAGAATGCATTGAATGTCGGAACGGAGTCTTGAAAACATCGGCAGAGTCTAGCCTTTTGAAGGTGTTGCTGCAGGCGCCAGGGACTTTTCCGGCGCGGCCGTCTGGTCCATCATTTTGGCAATACCGCGCAAGATATGAATCTCGCCCTGTGTGAGGCCAGCCCGGTTGAACAGCTGATTCAGTCGGGGCATGAGTTTCTTGGGGGCCTGCGGGTCCAAAAAGCCAATCGAGATCAGGGCGCGTTCCCAATGCGCCAGCATGCCTGCCATTTGACTGGCATCGGCCAGCACATCAAAGCGGGCATGGCCCGTGGGCGCCTGAGCCTCCTCAAGCAACGCTGGAGGCGCAGAAGCAGGCGCAGCAAAGCCGCCCAAAGCCAGTCGCCACTCATAGGCCACGACCTGAATCGCCGCGGCCAGATTGAGCGAACCAAACTTGGGGTCGCTCGGAATGTTCAAAGCCACATGGCAGCGGTAGACGTCTTCGTTGCTCATGCCAAAACGCTCGCAACCAAACAAAAATGCGACGCCTTGTTGAACCGCAACTTCAGCACCAAGTGCGGCGCCATCCTCTGAATTATTAGCCAAATCAGCCTCTAGCCCCCGTGCTGCTTTCGTAAGTAGCTCTTTTTTAGATAGCACCTCAAAATGCTCGCGGGGCGTCACCGTGGGCGGTCCAAAGTCACGCGGCGTCATGGCGGTGGCGCACAAATGGGTCATGCCCTCAAGCGCCTCGTCCAGCGTGCCAACGATGCGCGCATTTTTGAGGACATCAAGCGCCCCACTGGCGCGCTGGATGGTTTCTTCGCGGTTCAGCACATTGGCCCAGCGCGGTGCCACCAGCACCAGATCGGTGAACCCCATCGTTTTCATGGCGCGGGCAGCCGCACCCACATTGCCGGCGTGGCTGGTGTTGATCAGGATAAAACGTGTTTGCATGGCTGAAATTTTGAGAATTGACCGGGGCGGTTAAAATCCCACCATTGTCGCTGCCCGCATCGCCGTGCAGCTCCTCCCCCTTGTTCCTGGTTCGTTGCTTGCAGACCTCACCGTCTGCATTACAAACATCTAAAAATTTATGGCATCCCCCAATCTTCACCCAATGATCAACGTGGCCGTCAAGGCTGCCCGCGCTGCAGGTTCCATCATCAACCGTGCCGCGCTCGACGTCGAAGCGGTTCGCATCTCGCAAAAGCAGGTCAACGACTTCGTCACCGAAGTGGACCAGGCCGCTGAAGCCGCCATCATCGAGACGCTGCTCACCGCTTACCCCGACCATGGCATCTGGGCTGAAGAATCTGGCCGCGAACACGGCGATCAAAGTTCAGAATTTATCTGGATCATCGATCCGCTGGACGGCACCACCAACTTCATCCACGGCTTGCCGGTGTACTGCGTCAGCATTGCACTGGCGGTCAAGGGCAAGATCGAACAAGCGGTCATTTACGACCCAAGCCGCAACGACCTGTTCACAGCCTCCAAAGGCCGGGGTGCCTACCTGAATGACCGGCGCTTGCGCGTTTCCAAACGAGTGCGCTTGCAGGAATGCCTGATTTCTACCGGCTTCCCGTTTCGTCCTGGTGACGATTTCAACACCTACCTTCTCATGATGGGCGACATGATGAAGCTCACCACCGGACTGCGTCGCCCCGGTTCTGCTGCACTGGACCTGGCCTATGTGGCTGCAGGTTATACCGATGGCTTCTTTGAGTGCGGCCTGCAACCTTGGGACGTCGCTGCGGGCTCGTTGCTGGTGACCGAGGCCGGTGGCTTGGTGGGCAACTTCTCAGGCGACTCCGACTTTCTGGAACAAAAAGAATGCATGGCCGGCGCACCCCGCATTTATGGTCAGATGGTCAGTGTCTTGGGCAAATACAGCAAGTTTGCAAGTGCTGGCGAAAAAGCCACGGTGCGCCAGACCTTGCGTTCGCCGTCAGCTCAGGCTGAAGCCGCACCGGTGGTTGACAGCCCCGACAGCGACGCTGACAACACGGCGGCTGACGCGCCGTTCTAAGACCCTGCAGCGCCTTGGCAAGGCGCTGGCGTCATAAAGTTGCTTGTGACGACAAATCACCCAATTGCAGCTGCTCAATGGGTACCGGCTTGCCAAATAAATAGCCCTGAAACAAGGTGCAGCCGTTTTGCTTCAAAAACTCGCACTGCCCCACTGTTTCTACGCCCTCGGCGACCACTTGGAATCCCAGACTTTGCCCGAGTGCCAACACAGTTCTGGCAATAGCTGCATCATTCGGGTCAGTCAACACATCACGAACAAACGACTGGTCAATCTTGAGTTGTTGCAGCGGCAGCAACTTCAGATAGGATAAGGATGAATACCCGGTTCCAAAGTCATCCAGCGAGAAACGCACGCCCACACCACGCAGTTCTGCCATACGCAAAATGGCGTCCTGCGGATCGGTGAGCAACAAACTCTCGGTGAGTTCCAGTTTCAACAGATGCGGATTAGCGCCGGTCTGGCGCAACAAGGCCAGCACTTGCGGCACAAATTCTGCGTGCCTGAACTGTCGTGCACTCACGTTTACTGCCATGGTCAGGCGCGCCGTGTCGGTCTGAGTTGACCAACTCACCAGTTGCCGACACGCCACGTCCAGCACCCAATGCCCCAACTGCAAGATCAGCCCGGTCTGCTCTGCCATGGGAATAAATTCAGCAGGAGACACCATACCGCGCCGGGGATGCTGCCACCGCACCAGCGCCTCCACCCCAACCACATGGGCACTCATGTCCACCACGGGTTGGTAAAACAAGCGCAACTCCTGGCGTTGCAGGCCTTGGCGCAATTCCATTTCAAGCGCGGTCCGCTGGGCCACCAGCGCTTGCATAGCAGGGTCAAAAAACCGCAAGGTATTGCGCCCGGCGGCCTTGGACTCGTACATAGCCAGGTCAGCCTGCTTGAGCAATTCATCCATCGATTGGTGATGCCCCTCAAACAGGGTGACCCCGATGCTGGGCGTGCTGTGGTGCTCCTGCGACCCCAGCAGGTAAACCTGATTGAGCAATGCCATGATTTTCTTGCCGACCTGCACCACCTGCGCGGTCGCAGCAGCCATGCCACTGTCCAGGTTTTGCAACATCACCACGAACTCATCACCGCCCAGGCGGGCGACGGTGTCGATCTCGCGAACGCAGGTCACAAGGCGTTGCGCCACCTGCTTGAGCAGCAAATCACCTAAATCGTGACCCTGCGTGTCGTTGAGATCCTTGAAGTTATCCAGATCGATGAATAACAAGGCGCCAGTTGCCTTTTCGCGATCGCTGACGGCGAGTGCTTTTTGCAGACGGTCCATCAACAAACGACGGTTGGGCAACTCGGTGAGCACGTCGTAAAACGCCAACTGCTCAATTTTTTCTTCGGCCTGTTTACGGGCTGAAATGTCTCGACCCACACCGCGATAACCCTTAAAGCGGCCTTCTGCGTCAAAAATGGGAGTACCACTGATGGCAACCCACATCAAGGAACCATCGGCGCGCAGCCGCTGCATCTCAAAATCATGAAAAGTTTCGTGCGCCAGCATCCCAGCCCGGTGCGCTGCCCATTGCGCCGGACTCACACCTTTGGCATCAAAGTCCCATCGTGTATTGCCGATGTAACTATCAGCGGACATGGCATTGGTCGATGTCAAATTACCGTCCACCCGCGTGAACCGGAACTGCTCATCTTGCTCCAAAAAACCAGTCTGACGAGAGTTCGGTCAGGGCCCGAAAGCGGGCTTCGCTCTCACGCAAAGTAGCCTGTGAAGCCTTGTGGTCGGTGATATCCGTGACCGAGCCGTAGGTCATGAACTGACCATCGGTTTCGCGCGCCGTAATGGCTTTGCCAAACACCACCCGAGCACTGCCGTCCTCAAACTGAAGTCTGAACTCGTGGGCCCATGTCATGCCATCGCCACGCGCATCGCTGATGGACTGAAGCACCGTGGACAAATCATCTGGATGAATACGCCGAAAAATAGACTTGGAATTGCTTTGTGCCTCTTGCGGACTTACCCGGAAGATAGACTGAACTGCTTCACTGACAAAAACAAACTCGCCGCTTTGAGCAGAGTGTTGCGAAAATTGAAACACCATTTCAGGCAAGCGACGGGTGAGCTGCTGAATCAGGTTCAGGCGGTTTTTCAAGATCTGATCGGCCAGGTACTCTTCGGTGAAATCCTGCACCACCCCTAAATCGGTGTAGGAACCATCGCTATTGGTCAGCCGGCGCATTTGGGTCCGAATCCAGTGATAGCGCTGGTCAGGAAACAGCCAGCGATAGTTCAATGTCGAGCCATCCAATGCCCGACGTTTGGCCAGGTAGGCATCCAAGTCGTCTGGATGAATACGATCCCGTGCCTCTTCGATCGGGAATATTTTTCCGCCGGGCTCTTGGGTAAGTTGGTACAGGCCCTTGGACCACATAAAAAGTGGCTCGTCGGCGGGATTGGACATCCAGTGCCCGGCCTTGGCCAAGCTCTCGACCAGCTCAAACATTTCAACTTGACGGCGGAGTTTCTCGATTGTTTGGGCCAGCACCCTTTCACCCGCCCGCAACGCCTCTTGCGCGAGTCGTTCGGAGGTCACATCATGCAGGGTCATCACGATTACGGGTTCACCCTCCATGACGACCAAAGACGCATTCAGGCGCACCAAACGCGCGGAATGGTCCTTCATCAACAAAGTGACATCCGCATCCTTGACCCGGCCACAAGTCTTCAAGGGCGCCAGCAGCAACTCAAGTGCGTCCAGTTGATCGGGCCAGTGCCCAAACTCCAACGCTGTTTGCCCGATCACATCCAGACGCGAAAAACCAGTCAACGAGACCCACTCTTCGTTGACATCAATGATTTTCCCGTCTTGCGCGCTCGCCAGCACCATCGCTTCAGGATTTTTGTGAAAGATAGTCTGAAAAAAATCGTTGGCACCAGCAACCTTATCAAGCAAGGGTGTCACCACATTGACCCCAGGAGGGTCGTTGTACGGAATTTCAGGGTTTTTCTTCACAGGTGGGTGGTCAAGGCATTGCAATATAGCGATTGCACATGATAGGGCCTGAATGTGGCACGCCCAGTTTCCTCTGGAAAAGTTTGGAAACTTCTAACATTTATCAACAAAATTGATTGCCCTAGTTGGCTTCGCCGATGGCATCACTTCTGACGTAACGGACATTATTTTTTAATTTATTGAATCTGGTAATAATGTCAGCAGAAATGAAAAAACCCTAAGTGAATCAATCACTTAGGGTTTTCATTTGGCGGAAACGGAGAGATTCGAACTCTCGAGGATATTTAACGTACCCTACTCCCTTAGCAGGGGAGCACCTTCGGCCACTCGGTCACGTTTCCAAAAACAGAAGCTGGATTATGTCACGACTTCAGGCCTATTTAGGCTGGAGGCTGGTCCAAATCAAAAGCTTTGTGCAATGAGCGCACGGCGAGCTCCATGTACTTCTCGTCAATCACCACCGAAGTCTTGATTTCACTGGTGGAAATCATCTGGATGTTGATGCCTTCTTCGCTCAATACACGGAACATCTTGCTCGCAACGCCCACATGGCTGCGCATGCCGATGCCGACAATCGAGACCTTGCAAATCTTGGTGTCGCCCACTACTTCTTGTGCACCCAAACCAGGCAACACTTTTTCACGCAACAGTTCTACCGCTTTGGTGTATTCGCTACGATTGCAGGTGAAGCTGAAGTCGGTCTTGCCGTCTTTGCTGATGTTCTGAATGATCACATCGACTTCGATGTTCGCGTCGGCAATGGCACCCAGAATTTGGTAGGCAATACCGGGCTTGTCGGGCACGCCCAGCACGGAGATTTTGGCTTCATCGCGGTTGAATGCAATGCCGGAAACAATGGCTTGCTCCATGTGTTCGTCTTCCTCAAAAGTAATCAGGGTGCCAGAGGCCGCCTCTGTGTTGATATCAATGTCCCAAGGGGTAAAGCTGCTCAAAACGCGCAGCTTGACCTTGTATTTGCCAGCAAATTCGACTGAGCGGATTTGCAGAACTTTGGAGCCCATGGAGGCCATCTCCAGCATCTCTTCAAAGCTCACGGTTTGCAGGCGGCGGGCTTCGGGCACCACGCGTGGGTCGGTGGTGTAGACGCCGTCCACATCGGTGTAGATCAGGCATTCTTCAGCCTTCATCGCGGCCGCTACGGCAACCGCTGAGGTATCTGAACCACCACGACCTAACGTGGTGATATTGCCCAAATCGTCAATCCCCTGGAAGCCGGTGACGATGACCACCCTGCCCGCTTCCAGATCAGCGCGCACTTTTTGATCGTCAATCGACTCAATGCGGGCTTTGGTATGGGCGCTGTTGGTGCGAATCGGCACTTGCCAACCGGCGTAACTCACCGACTCCATTCCTTCGGCTTGAAGTGCAATCGCAAGCAAGGCACTGGAAGCCTGCTCGCCGGTGGAGGCCAGCATATCCAACTCGCGGCTGTAGGCGTCCGTGGATTTGGCAGGCGCCAACTCTTTGGCCAAGCCCAACAAACGGTTGGTTTCACCGCTCATGGCGGAAGGAACGACCACCATTTGGTGGCCGGCGCGTGCCCATTTGGCGACGCGCTTGGCGACATTGCGGATGCGTTCGGTTGAACCCATCGATGTGCCGCCATATTTGTGAACGATCAATGACATTGGTGGTATTTTTTAGCTCAAAACCGAAGGATTGTACCAATGCAACTCAGGCCCCCGACGCTCGCAGAATCCAGCACCCACCTTGATGCAAATCTTGTGGCCACGCGTGGTGCAGGCGTCTATCTGGTCCAGCAACTCCGCCAATTGCGCAGCGCTGGGGATGGCCCCGTAGGTCGATTTGAGCCAGTACCGCAACACATTGGCTTGCCGTGGTCGACTCAAACGCTGGAGGGATTTGATGGCGGGCGGCAAACCCAGCGTCTCCAAATCTTCGAGCGCCACTTCATGCAACACCAACTGCGCTTGAGCTGCATGCGCAGAACTGCGGGCAAAGGTATCGCGAAACTGTGGAAACGCCGATTCCAAGGCAGGCAACAAACGGGCTCGAATACGGTTGCGGGTGAATTGTTCATCCACGTTGGTGGGGTCTTCAATAAAGCCCACACCGCGGTTGAGCAACCAGGCCCGGATGTCTGAGGCACGCACGGTCAGGAGGGGGCGATGGTAAGTGATACCAGAGCGCTGCCAGGTGGCAGGCATGGCACTCAAACCCGGCAAACCGCTGCCTCGACTCAAAGCCAGCAACAGTGTTTCAACTTGGTCATCAGCGTGCTGCGCGACAGCTATTGTTTTAATAGCTATCTGCGCATATTCAGCGGGGGCTAGAGCCTCAAAAGCCTTATAACGTGCACGGCGGGCGGCATCTTCCGGGCTTTGACCTGGGGCATGACGTCCATCCACTTTTCGGACCACCAAGAGCACTTTCAAGCGTTCGCAAAAAGCCCGGCAGTGGCGCTCAAAATCATCCGCAGCAGCCTGCAAACCATGGTGAACATGAAGGGCCTGGACCTGGCCTGGCCACTTCTCGGCGCAGGCCAGCAACAAGGCCGTGGAATCGGCTCCGCCACTGAACGCCACGGTGAGCGGCAATTCCGGTGAAAAATGGGCGATGGCGTGAGCCAGCGTCGTGGTCATTGACCCATTTCCCGAACGCCAAACGAGGGCAAATTACTTGGTCGCGGCCTTGGTGTCTGTGAAACGGCCATAGCTTTGCAGGCGGTCGTAACGACGGTCCAGCAGTTCTTTCGTCTTCAGATCGCTGACCTGACGGAAAGCGTCATTCAGGGCACGCTTCAAGAAAGCGGCCATCTGTTTGTGGTCACGGTGAGCGCCGCCGACCGGTTCGTTAACGATCTTGTCAATCACGCCCAGTGCCTTCAGGCGATGCGCCGTGATGCCAAGCGCATCAGCGGCTTCCTGCGCCTTGTCAGATGTTTTCCAGAGAATCGAGGCACACCCTTCAGGGCTGATCACCGAATAAATCGAATACTGGAGCATCAGCACTTGGTCACCAATCGAAATCGCCAAGGCACCGCCTGAACCACCCTCGCCAATGATGGTCGTGATGATGGGCACTTCCAGTTGCGCCATCTCGAAAATATTGCGCCCAATCGCCTCGGACTGACCGCGTTCTTCGGCATCAATGCCGGGGTAAGCGCCGGGCGTGTCAACAAACGTGAACACCGGCAGCTTGAATTTCTCGGCAGTTTTCATGAGGCGCAAGGCTTTGCGATAACCCTCAGGCTTGCTCATGCCAAAGTTACGCAGGCCACGCTCTTTGGTGTCGCGTCCTTTTTGCTGGCCCAGCACCATACAAGGCGTGCCATTGAAACGTGCCAGGCCACCCACGATGCTCAGGTCGTCCGCGAAATGCCGGTCGCCATGCAGCTCGACAAAATGGGTGAATATCTCGTTGATGTAATCCAGCGTGTAGGGCCGCTCGGCATGACGGGCAATCTTGGTAATTTGCCAAGGCGTCAGGTCGCTGTAGATATCTTTGGTGAGCTGCTGACTTTTCTTGGCCAACTGGTCAATTTCAGCCGAAATATCGACGGCCGACTCGGTCTGCACATAGCGCAGTTCTTCAATTTTGTTTTCGAGATCAGCAATCGGTTGCTCAAAGTCTAGAAATGTTTTTTTAGCCATAAATCCTTCGAAGCGGTTTGTCCCGCAAGGTCAACTTCCAACATCCCGGTTCCATTAATATTCCACCGGCAGTGGATCCAACGAGCGCCAAATATACCAAGTTGCCACACTGCAATAGGGAGCCCAGGCAGCGGCCACTTCTCTTGCATCACTGCGACTGACCACTTCGCCCGAAAAATAACTCTTGCTAATGCCGTTGATCAGCCCGACATCGTCCAGCGGCAAAATATTGGGACGCATCAGATGAAAGATCAAAAACATCTCGGCGGTCCAGCGTCCAATGCCCCGAATGTCAGTCAATTCGTCGATGATAGCTTCGTCGTCCATGGTCTCCCAAGCCTTGACATGCACAGCGCCATTGTCAAAGTGAAGTGCCAGATCAACCAGATATTCGACCTTGCGCACACTTAACCCCGCGGCCCGCATGTCGTCGACCTTGAGTTTGAGGACATTGCCGGCTGTCACTTTGGGGGGAAGGAGCGCAAAGCGATCCCACACCGTCTGAGCGGCCTTGACGGAGATTTGCTGACCCACAATGCTGCGCGCCAGCGTGACGAAAGCATCGCCGCGAGTTTGTAAGCAGGCGTCACCAAACTGAGGAATCAGCCGCTTCATCACCCGATCTTTTTTCATCAAGTGTTTGCAGGCATCTTCCCAATAGAGGGGAGTGGCCAGCTCAGATGCTATTCTTTTAGTATCTATCATCGCACTAAGCACGGGGGCTATAGGCCAATTTGATATTTAAAAATATCACGCTACGACCTCCCAACTGGTGCCCGTTGGCGAATCTTTCAAAACTATTCCCTTGGCCAATAATTCCTGACGAATCCGATCTGCCTGAGCAAAGTCCTTGCCCGCTTTGGCGGCGGCACGTTGAGCGATCAAGGCGCTGATGGCAGCTTCATCCAGGGTCGCGCCCGCTTGCAAAAACTTCTTGGGGTCGCTTTGCAGCAAACCAAGGCAAGCCCCTAATGACTTCAGCAGTCCGGCCAACTCAGCCGATTGCGTCCTATTGACTTCGGTCGCCAACTCAAACAGCACCGCAACGGCCTCGGGCGTGCCAAAGTCTTCGTCCATGGCCGCTTTGAAGCGTGTGGCAAACGGCTGCGACCAATCAATATTTACATCAGCAGGCGCCACCAGCGCCAACACGTTGTACAAGCGTTTGAGGGAATTGCGGGCATCGTCCAAATGTGCGTCGCTGTGATTCAGGGCACTGCGGTAATGCGCCCGGATGATGAAAAAGCGGGTGGTCTCGGCGTCATACTGGGCCAGGATGTCGCGAATAGTGAAGAAATTGCCCAGACTCTTGGACATTTTTTCGTTGTCGCGAGTCACAAATCCGTTGTGCATCCAGATGTTTGCCAAGGGCTTGCCGGTGGCACCTTCACTTTGGGCTATTTCGTTTTCATGGTGTGGGAACTGCAAATCAGCGCCACCTCCGTGTATATCAAAGGTATCACCCAGCATCTGACCGCACATGGCCGAGCACTCAATGTGCCAGCCAGGCCGACCTTGGCCGTACACACTGTCCCACTTGGCATCTTCCGGTTCGCTGGGCTTGGCTGTTTTCCAAAGCACGAAATCCAGCGGGTCATCTTTGCCATCCAAAACGGCGACACGCTCGCCGGCCCGCAACTCATCAAGTGATTTGCCACTGAGCTTGCCATAGCCCTGAAACTTGCGCACGGCATAGTTGACATCGCCATTGGGCGACTGGTAGGCCAGACCTTTATCAGCCAAGCGGCCAATCAGACTCAACATTTGTGGCACAAACTCGGTCGCCCGGGGCTCAAAATTGGGGCGTTCAATGCCGAGTGCATCAGCGTCCTGGTGCAAAGCATCCACCATACGGTCCGTCAAAGAACGAATGGTCTCGCCATTTTCAAGGGCACGTCGAATGATTTTGTCATCAATATCGGTAACGTTGCGCACGTAGGTCACCTGCATGCCGCTGGCCTTGAACCAGCGCTGCACCACATCAAAGGCGACCATCGAACGAGCATGCCCCAAATGGCACAGGTCATAAACGGTCATGCCGCAGACGTACATCCGCACATGGCCCGGTTCAATCGGTGAAAAAGTTTCAAGTGCACGCGACAGCGTGTTGTAAATGCGCAAACTCATGGGTGTAATTAATGTTGTCGTCAGGTTGTTGAACCGGAAGAAAATCTCGGCAAAGCTTGAGGTAAGTGGGTAATTGCGAGGGCGTTGAAAACACCCCCTACGCTACAATTAAACCCAGTATATAGCCCTGCCAGTCAGCCTGCTGCTGCTGTTTGTCACCCTGTACAAATCAAAAGGCTTCATGAAGCACACCCGATCTGCCATTTATTCCACCCTTCGCCTTCTGACCGTGGTGGCGGCCTGCGCCACCCTGTCTGCCCACGCCGATGACTATGACGATGTCAGTCAATTGCTGCGCGCCGGCAAGATGAACGAAGCCACGATCAAGGCCGACGTATTTCTCTCCGCCAAGCCACGCGACCCACAAATGCGATTCCTGAAGGGTGTCATTCAACGCAACTCGGGCAAACAAGCTGAAGCCATTGCGACCTTCACCAAGCTCACTGAAGACTACCCCGAATTGCCCGAGCCCTATAACAACCTGGCGGTGCTTTACGCCGGGCAAAGCCAATTTGACAAAGCGCGAGCCGCCCTCGAGATGGCAATTCGCACCAACCCCAGCTATGCCACTGCCCACGAAAACCTGGGTGATGTCTACGCCCGGCTCGCCAGTCAAGCCTATAACAAGGCTCTGCAGCTTGATGGCGCCAATGCCGCCGTGCCACCAAAATTAGCGCTGATCAAAGAGGTTTTCAAACCCAACCTCAAGAGTCAATCCGTCGCTGCACCCACTGTTCCATCGCAGCCCGTAGCCCAAACAAAACCAATACCTGCGCCGCCTGTGGTGGTTACCAAGCCTGCGGCACCTGTCGCTGCGCCCGCCCCGGTGATCGCACCTGTCGTTCCGGCAGCGCCACCCGTGGTCGCCGCCAAGCCACCCGCCGTCGCTGCGCCTGTGGTCGTATCTGCCAAACCGGCAGCCATTGACAGTTCCGTAAAAGAAGTCGAAATGGCCGTTGAAGCTTGGGCCAAAGCCTGGGCTACCAAAGACATGGCCGCCTACCTCGGCGCCTACGGCAAAGAATTTGATCCGCCCGGCAAACAATCGCGCAGCACTTGGGAGCACGAACGCCGCAGCCGGATCGTTGGCAAATCCAGCATCAGCGTCAAGCTGGAACACTTGACTGTCACGGTCAGTGCCAACAAAGCGGTCGCCAAATTTAAGCAAGACTATCGCGCCAATGAATTGGCTGTTTCCAGCCGGAAAACGCTTGACCTCATCAAAACTGGTGACCGTTGGCTGATCGTCAAGGAATCCACGGGTAACTGATGATCGTTTGCGGGTCACAGAAGACCGTTCTGTATTCATTGATCGCCTGATGCCCATATGAAGCGGCATTTCATTATTTTTTCAGCCTTGTTCGTCGCCTTGCTGGCTTCGAATGGAACGGTGTTTGCCGCTCAAAAACAAAAGCATAAAGCCGCATCCAAATCAATCGTCAAACCCAAAAAAGTGGTTGATGCGGGTTTGGCTGAAGCGCGCTTGATTGAGGTCTACAAATTATTGGCGCAATCACAGGGGCGCGATGCCCTTGCCAAGGCTGAAAACCTGGTGCGCGACTATCCCAACTTCCAGTTGGCCCAATTGGTTTACGGCGACCTTCTTTCCGCACGGGTCCGGCCGGTCCATATCTTGGGGGACGTTCCGCCAAACCTGCTCAAGGACGCCGCCCCGGCCTTGGCCGAACTGCGCGACGAGTCCCAGATGCGGCTGAAAGCGCTTCGCGAACGCCCGCCTCAGGGCTCAGTCCCTTCGCAATTTCTGGCACTCTCTCCTCGCAACAAACACGCCATTGCCATTGATGCATCCCGCTCGCGGCTGTACCTGTTTGAAAACCGGGCCACCGGTCTGACGCTGGTGGCTGACTTCTACATTTCAGTCGGCAAGTCAGGGTTGGAAAAAAATATTGAGGGTGATTTGCGCACCCCCATGGGGGTGTATTTCATCACCAGTAACCTGGATCCGAAATCCCTGAAAAATTTTTACGGATCGGGTGCACTTCCTCTCAACTATCCCAACGTTCTGGACAGCAAGCGCGGCAAGACTGGCAAAGGCATCTGGCTGCACGGCACACCGCCCGGCCAGTTTTCACGCCCACCGCAAGCCACGGACGGCTGTGTCGTTTTGGCTAACCCGGACCTTGACCAGATTATTCGCACCGTCGAAGTCCGTACCACACCCGTGGTCATCTCACAGCAACTAAACTGGATCACGCAAAAGGTAGTCCGTTCAGAAAGCAAAGCGTTTGAAGATGCTTTAAACGCATGGCAAACCGCCAAATCCAGCGGAAATGTGGACCGGGTACTCAGTTTTTACAGCCCCGACTTCAACAACAACGGGCAAACGCTGACCGAGTGGACGCCAACCTTGCGCACCGAACTCACCAAGGGGCGTGGGCGCGCTATCCAGCTTAAAGATCTTTCGTTGTTACGATGGACGGATGCCAACGACACCATGATCGTTACCTTTGGTGAAGTGGCAGTCGGAACCGTCACTGGCCCTACCAAGCGCCAGTACTGGGGCCGACAAGGTAGTCGATGGAAAATATTTTTTGAAGGAGTTATTGGATGAAATTTACACGTTTTTCGGCTCTAGCCCCCGTTGCACTTGCGCTAGCAGCTATGTTTTCAGTAGCAAGCACGGTACATGCTGAAGATGCACCCAGGGTGAAATTTGCCACCACGGCGGGCGACTTCACCGTCGAGGTTTATCCCGACAAGGCCCCCAAGACGGTTGAGAACTTTTTACAGTACGTTAAAGACAAGCACTACGACGGCACCATCTTTCACCGCGTGATTGGCAACTTCATGATTCAAGGCGGTGGCTATGACGCCAAATACGCCGAGAAGAAAACCCGCGCCCCGGTCGTGCACGAAGGCCGTGAAGCCTTGGCCAAGGGCGGCCCGAAAAACGTCGAAGGCACGCTGGCCATGGCCCGCACCAATGACCCCAACTCTGCCACGGCACAGTTCTTCATCAACGTCAAAGACAACTCGTTTCTGGACCCCAGCGTTCAGCAACCTGGCTACACCGTCTTTGGCAAGGTCGTGGGCGGCATGGACATCGTCCAGAAAATCAGGACCACCCCCACGGGTGCTGGCGGCCCCTTCCCAACCGATGTCCCCAAAACCCCTGTTCTTATCAACTCTGCAACCCTGGTGAAATAAATCATGAGCAACCCCCAAGTCGAACTCCACATTGCCGATTACGGCGTCATCACGCTTGAACTCGACCAAGAGAAAGCCCCCAACACGGTAGCCAACTTCTTGAGCTACGTGAACAAAGGCCACTACAACAACACCATTTTTCACCGCATCATTCCCGGTTTCATGGTCCAAGGCGGCGGCATGGAGCCCGGCATGAAAGAGAAAAAGGGCGATTCCCCCATCAACAACGAAGCCAACAACGGCCTGAAAAACCTGAACTACACCGTGGCCATGGCCCGCACGGGCGACCCGCACTCGGCCACCGCGCAGTTTTTCATCAACGTGGCTGACAACACCTTTTTGAACCACACCGCCATTTCAGCCCAAGGCTGGGGCTATGCCGTGTTTGGCAAAGTGGTGTCGGGCAAAGAAGTGGTCGACAAGATCAAAGCCGTCAAAACCAGCCGCAAGGGCTACCACGATGACGTGCCCGTGGAAGACGTGATCATGGAAAAGGCCGTGGCCCTCTGACATGACACCGGCAGTACCGCCGATCATGGCGCACCCGGGTGCGCTGACCGGGCCGGTACTGCAAGCGCCACCACAGTGGCGCCAGATTGATTTCATCTCCGACCTGCACCTGCAGGCCAGCGAGGCCGCCACCTTCATTGCGTGGCAAAACTACCTGCAGACCACACCGGCCGATGCCGTTTTTATTTTGGGCGACTTGTTTGAAGTCTGGGTCGGTGATGACAGCATTGAAGGTCTATCGGCCGAATCAAAGCCATTGGCTGACTTTGAAGCACGCTGCGGCCACGCTTTAAAGTCCGCAGCAAAGCGACTGTCTATTTTCTTCATGCATGGCAACCGCGACTTCCTGCTCGGTCCGGCCTTTGCAGCCTCTTGCGGCATGACGCTACTCAACGACCCCACCCCATTGGATTTTGGCGGCCAACGCTGGCTGCTTTCGCATGGCGATGCACTGTGCCTTGCAGACACTGATTACATGGACTTTCGATCGCAGGTGCGTAGCGCTCCATGGCAGCAGGCTTTTTTGGCCAAGCCCTTGGCAGAACGCCAACACATTGCGCGCGCGCTGCGGGATCAGAGCGAAAACCGCAAACACAGTGGCGCGGTGTATGCGGACGTCGATAGCCAAGCCGCTCGCGACTGGCTGAACTCCGCCCAAGCCAACACATTAATTCACGGCCACACCCACCAACCGGGTGACCATGATTTGAACCAAGATTCATCCACGCCATTGCGCCGCCTCGTGCTGAGCGACTGGGATGCCACAGCCACACCACCGCGACTGGAAGTTTTACGCTTGACGACGTGCGCCCGGATGGGCTGCCAGATTCAACGCTTACCGGTCTAAAGTTCGCGAGCGCCCAACCGGGCAACCCCCTTCAAACGAACGGGCTAATTCCGTTTCCAGATCGATACGACATTAGGCGCGAAGCCGCAGACAGTACGGACGTACGGCAAGGCGAAGCAACAACATATCGGATTGATTTGGAAATGGAATAGCAGGGCAGCTTATGGCGGCCGCCCTGCTGTGGTTCAAGGCTTCAGCAAAGCCTTCAACACATTCTGCACACGGCGTGCCAGGCTGGCATCAAAGCCACTGGCCAACACGGTGGCAGCGTCCTGGCCCCATGTTTGTGCCGGTGGCGGATCGTTGCGCTTGGTCAGCAACTGCAATTGCAGGGCGCGACGGGCATTGATGTGCTCGGCAGGTGTTGGCACTTCAGACGCCATTTCCAGACGCAACAAGGCGATATTGGCATCACCGGCTGGCGCTTGGGCCAGTGCTTTGGTCCAGGCGCTGCGGGTGACAGGCGTCACACGGCTGCCCAACTCTTGCGCCGAAGGCACCTGGGCGGCATCACGATGCTCCCAAGCGGCCATCAACTGGATCAAGGACTCACCGTGGGCTTGAGCGGCCAACTTGCGAAGGGCAAACTGGGCATGCTCCAGCGCATCACGCTGGGCACGGAAAGCGGTGTCGCCCAAACGCGGTGCATCGGACCAAGGGGCCGACGGTGCATCACGGCTGTCGCGACGGGGGCCGCGGTCATCCGGACGACCGGCAAAGCCGCCTTCGCGAGGGCCACGGTTGCTGTCACGGCCGCCATCACGGCCACCGTCTTTGCGGTCACCAAACTTGCCACCGCGTCCCATGACGACGGGTTCGGTCTTTTTCATGCCCGGACGGTCATCACCGCGAACGGCGATCACCGGCTTGGGGGCGGGCTTGGGCGCGACCACTGGCTCCACCGGTGCGGCCGACTCGGCCGCAGCGCCTTCTTCAGCGGCATCGGCTGGCTCTGAAGTTGCTACAGTTTCAGTAGCATCTTGCGCAGATTCAACGGGGGCTACAAGCGGATTCACCTCAGAACTAACCACTTGCACCGCAGCTTTGGCCTGGGCCTGGCCACGCAAGGCTGCTTCAAGGGCATTCATGGCGCTGCGAATGCCTTGGGCATCACCAGCGGCATTGGCGGCTTCGAGCGCCTTGGCAGCATCCAGCACGGTGCGGTCACGTTCACCCAAGGCGGCATCGGCTTTTTCGCGTTCCACAGTCTTGCGGTTGAAGGCTTCGTCGATCGGTTTGCGAAACGCGTCCCAGAGCTTTTGTTCCTGGCGGCGGTCCATCGGCACGACGTGGGTTTCGGCTTGCCAGCGGTGCTGCAAAGCCTTGACGGCATCGATGCGCAACTCAGGCTGGGCGCCCAACACTTTGGCTTCTTCGATCAGGGCCTGTCGCGTGGCGAGGCTGATTTTTTGCAGGGCTTCAAGTGGGGCAGCTGCGTTGTTGATGGCGGCTTTAAAGAGCGGTTGCAATTCGGCAAAGGCTTTTTCGCCGACATGGCCGCCTTCGCGCCAGCGGTCACCAAACTGATGCAGGATGCGGTTGAAACCCTTCCAGTCGTTGTCCAGCGCAGTGGTGTTGGCGGTAGCCCAGGCGTTGACTTCTTCTATCAAGGCCAGACGTTGGGCACGGTGCTCAGCCGACTCGGCCTTGACTTTTTCAAGCCAGACTTCGACCACTTTGTGGGCTTCGTTGCAGGCGTCGTCAAAGCGTTTCCACAAACCGTGGTTGGGCACACCGCCCTGGTCGGTTTGTTTCCACTGGTCACGCAGGGTGCGCAGGCTTTCTTGCAGTTTGCGGCCGCCCATGGCCTGACCTTCAGGGCGCTTGAGCAAGCCTTCGGCCTTGGCGACGAGTTCTTCGCGCAACTGGTCGGCACGCCAGCGCTGCCAGCCTTCCAATTCACCTGCAGCGGCCAGCGCCGCGTGGGCCTGGTTTTCGAGTTTGTCGTCGATGACTTTGCCGAATTCTTTGAGCGCATTGCGCAAGGCATTGGCAGCACCGGCACTGGCTTTGCCGTGGCCTTCGCCAACTTCTTGCTCTAGTTTTGTGAGCGCCTCACGCACGATGGTAATGGCTTTGGCCTTGATTTCAGGATCAATCGGCGCTTTCTTGGGCTTGGCCACCGCTTCCAGCGGAATGCCACGCGCCAGGCGCAATTCATCAGCCCACACCGGCACGGGGGGCAAGGGCGCCGCAGCGTCTGCCGCAGCCGCCGCCGCTTGGCCCAATGCGCTTTTGAAAGCATCCCACACCACCAGCAACTGCGCACGCGAACCATCCAGCAGCGGCGGATATTTGGCATCAACACTGGCCCAATTGGCGTCACCCAGCAGGGCGGTGGCTTGCGCCTGCCAGTGGTCGACATCGGCGTGCAGGGCTTCAACCACGGCCTGCGCATCGCGCCAGGACTTGGTGGACAGCACTTCAATGCGCTGGGCCAGCAACACAGCGGCTTCGCGCTGAACTTGAACCCGGTGTTGCAGGTCTTCAATCACCTTAACCCGGTCGCTGAGCTGGCCACGCAAAGTAGCGAGCGGCTCTTTGCTCAGGGGCGCGCCGGCTTTGGCGGCATCACGTTGCCAAGCCATCGCATCGGCAATATTGAGTTTACCGACGGCCAGCAGCGCTTGCGCCTTGTCGGCCCACTCTTGGGCGATGGATTCCTGGCCCTTGCTGCGCTTAATCTCATCAAGCTTTTCGCGCAACAACTTGGCCGCGCCTTTGTCTTTGCCACCCATTTCCTTGAACACGGCCTGCAGGTTGTCGGCAGTGGGCTCAGTGACCAGCCATTCGCGAATTTTCGCGGTGCGCTCGGTGGAGGTATGGGCAGAAAATGCCCCGCCCGTCAGCGCGTCCAGCGGATGGGGTTCGTTAGTTTTGGCGGGGGTTTTAATCACTTCGGGGGCTTTGGCAGTTTTATTGAAGACAGAGAACATGAGTCGCGCATACATTGGGGGAGGATCCCCACCGTCAAGCGGACAGGGCTGAACCCGCTATTTTCGCCCAAATTTCTCATTCGGCAAAAAGTCTCGGGGACGAACTATTGAGTCGTTAAATTCAGCTCCGCGCGGGGGCTCCATTTTGCCTCAGGTGGAACCGCTTTTGCGGCACCTAAAAAGAGGCGCTCAGTGGGCAGTTTTTGACTGGCCAGATAGTCCCGCACATGCACCCCGCGCTGCACCGCCAGCTCACGCATGGCGTCCTCGGTGGCGGGCAGGTTCGCCAACATCAGGGCTTCCATCTCTGCAGGGGGAATGTCCTTGACCAGACCAATCAGGTTGCGCGGTTTGGGAAAATCGGCGCGCCGGTAAACCGCTTTGAGCAGCACCGGGTATTCCGTCGCCGAGACAACGCCCTGTCCATGGGCTTCATTAGGGGGGCTCGCAGGCGCCCCATTGACAATCGCGGCACGGCGTTTCTCGGCTTGCACCAGCGCTTTGAGTTGTTCGTGCTTGAAAGCCTCGCGCTCGACTTCAAGGCTGGCGGTGCCGATCACAGTCATCTTGAGCGCCGGACGCTCGATCAGGGCTTTCACGACTTTGTCCAGACCCGGTTTGGCCTGCTCACTCAGAACGGCAGAGCCGGGTGCAAAGTTCACCATACTGAGTTCGTCAGAGCCGCCGCCAAAGGCACTGGCCAGCAAACTGAACGGCGACGTAATGGCCTTCACCACGAGATTCAGAATCAGCTTGAACACGATCGGCGCCAGCCTGAACTGCGGGTCGCTCAAGGAACCGCTCACCGGCAGGTTGATATCGATCACGCCGTTGCGGTCGGCCAGCAGGGCCACCGCCAGCTTCACCGGCAAAGAAGCTGGCGCGCCGTCCACCTTCTCGCCGAAAGTGAGTTGGTTGAGCACGATATTGTTGCTGGCGGTGAGTTGGCCATCGGGCGCAATGACGTAACCGACATCGACACTGAGCTTGCCGCGCTCGATGCCATAACCCGCATAACGCACCGAATACGGCGACAGCGGCGGCAACTCCAGGTCGCGCACGCGGCCTTTGATGTCGAGCGCCAACGGGGTCGCCAGCGGATTGACCTTGCCGGTGATCTCCAGCGACGCCGTGCCCTCAGCGCGACCGCGCAATTCCAGATCAGCCAGATTGACGACACCCGGCTGGGTTTGCGACGAAAACGCACTGAGCTTGCCGGTCAGTTCCGTCAAACTGGCCGAGTAGTTGGGCTGGATGAATCGGTCCGAGAAATTCACCCGACCACCAATCACGCTGATCGGCCCGAAGCTGATCTCGGGCGCCAACGTCGGCTTAGCATCTATTGGGGCTGTAGCCCCCGTATTACCTGCGCTAGTAGCTATTAATTTAGAAGCATCTGAAGCATGACTAATCGGCGCTGAAGAAGCCAGGGCGGGTGCAGCGGCTTGGGTTGGCACTTTCATCACGTCCTGCAAATTGAGACGCCCGGCCTCGCTGAGGATCAGTCGGGCAAAGAAATCGCTTAGCACCGTTTCTTGAACTGACACCCTGGTGGCGCTGCCGGGCAACAGCCCCAAGTCCAGCCCACGCAAACTGAGCAGTTTCATGCTCAACAACTCATCACCTTGCGGCAAGGTGTTGGCCTGAAACTCTTCGATCGCGGCGTCGCCGTTGACCTTCACCACCGGGCCTGCTGCCGTCTGCGCATAGCTGACCCGGCCTTTGAAACTGGCTTCGGCCTTGAGGATTTCAATAGCCAACGTGTCGGCCAAATAGGGCTCGAACGCGTGCACCGGCACCCTGACGGCGTCCAGCTTGCCCTGCACCGTAAGTGGACTCAGCCCCAAGGTGCCACGCCAAGCCAACCGACCCGCTTCGGTGTGACCGGCTCGAAGCTGGGTCGACACGTTCAGGCCGAAAGGTTTGGGACTGGTGGTGGAAAAGTTTTTCAACTGAACCGACACGCCTGCCAGGTCCACCGCCACCGGTTTGCCGGTTGATTTGTCCATGAAACTAAAAGCGCCACCCTCCAGCGCCACATCCTGAATGGCGACGCCCCAAGGTTTGGCTGGGGTGACAGGTTTCTTGTCCGCTGGACGTGCAGGCGTGGTGTCAGGCACGGCTTTAAGCCAACGCTCAAACATCCATTGCCCATCGGCTTCGCGCTGCACCCCGGTTTTGGGCTGTGTCACGTTCAGTTTACCGACTGTGACGCTTTGTTTCGCCACGTCAAGCAGCGCTTGTTCGACCTGAATTTTTTTGATGCTGGCCAGACTCGCCCTGCCCTGCGTCAAGGCCACGCCGTCGAGCGTCAACGTTTTGGCATCGAGCAACAATTCGGCCGGTTTTTCGGGGTCCACGTTGGCTTTCCAGGTCACGCCAAGGTCTGCGTTGAGCATGCCGCTCAACGAAGGCGTCATGAATTTCGCCAGATAGGGCCCGGCGATGCCGAGCGGCAACTCAGCCAGCGTGGCGTTCAGCGTGGCTGCCTGGTCGGTGGCGGAGCCTTTGAAGCTAAAAGCGGCCACCGGGGCGGGTTTGACGGCCGGGCCCGGCTTTCCCTCGGCCAAAGTGGCCAACTTGGCCGATCCGCCAAACTGCAAGGGTTGAACAAATGGAACGGCAATACCTGTGGCTTCCAGTGCAACATCGTTCAAGCCCAGCCGCGCCACGGGTGCGGTGCCCTCGTCCGTCCAATGAAGCGCGCCATTGTTCAGGCGCACTTGGGCGATGTCGAGCTTCCAGGCACCCTCTTTTGAGTCATTTTTGGCTGTAGCCCCCGTGCTACTTGCGTTAGTAGCTATTTTTTTAGTAGCATTTTGCGGTTTTGACAGCTGCGCCAAATTAATCTGGCCCGACTTGTCGCGGTGAACACTCAGCGTAGCGCCGGTCAATTCCACCGCCGCCAGCCGTGCCACCCGCTCCAGCGGACGCACATCGGCGAGCGTGAGTTTGAGCAGGTCAAAGTCCAGCAACTCCGGCGACTTGACAAGCGGGCGCTGGAGCTTGACTTTGCCCGCCTGCAGCGTGCCGCTGAGTTTGACGGCCATCGTGGGCGACTGCTCAAACGCCACCTTGAGGTCAGCATTCAGCACCGCTGACATCAGCTGAACCGGCAAACCGGCGGGCACATAGGCCAAGTACGGCGCCAAATCCAGATCGGTGATTTTGAAGGTGGCATCCGTCTTGTGGGTTTGTGCAAAAGGCGTACCATGCGCGGCAGAGTCAAACTGGCTGCCATTGAGCCGAAACGCGAGTTGCGGCTGCACCAGCACGGTCCGTTGCGAGTCCAGATTGCTCAAAAAAGGCAGCTTGATCTGCAAATCCTGCAGGACGTGGGACTTGTTCACCGCTTTGTCGGTGAAATCCATCGCGCCACCGCTCAAAGCCAGGTTGTAAAGTGCAAACCTGAGGGGCGCTGCGTCGGGTTTGTCGGTGGGTTGAGTCAGTCGCGCCAGAATATCGTCCACATCGTAATGGCCCTCGCCCAGGTGCGTCAGGCTCAAACGAGGCGTCGCCACCTCGATCGCGTCCAGCACCGGCGCCAGTCGCACCAGAGACTGCAACTCTGCATCTATATAGATACGCTGGATACTGAGCTGCGGAGAGGTTTCGGTAGCGCCGGCGGCACGGGCCACGGCCAGGTCTTGCAGCGTGAGTTCGAGCGACCAGGGCTTGAAATCGACCGCGCCCAGCGTGACGCGTCGCCCCAACTGCGCAGTCATTTCTTTCTCCAACTGACTTTTAAGAATCGGCGGCACTGCCAACCAAGCCAGCACCCACAACGCCAAGACACCCGCCATGGACCGCAGCGCTCGTTTAAACCATTTATTCTGTTGCAAGGTGATGACATTCATGGCGTGGATTTTCAATGGAAATCTAATAACGTCAATATCAGACTGTATGAAATAGTCACGCGCGGCCAATGGCGCGCCTACACCGGGTTAAATCAAGACAGAACGGAATCCCTATCCTGCAATGAACAGGTGACTATCGTTGAAAAAGTACTCATTCAACTGGCAATAGAAGCCAGATCGGCCTGTGTCAACCAGCGCCACTGCCCAGGCGCCAAATCATCAGGCAAACGTAAACCGCCAATTTGCGAGCGGCTCAAGGCCTCCACCCGGTTGCTCACCGCCGCTACCATGCGCTTGACCTGGTGGTATTTACCTTCGGTCAAGGTCAGCCGCAGATGGTGGCTTGATACCGCCTCGCATGCTGCTGCCCGCACCGGCTTGGGGTCGTCGTCCAGCACCACGCCAGACAGCAACTTGTTAACCTGCACCTCATCCAGCGGATGCTTGACCGTCACCTCATACACCTTGGGGACATGGTGGCGCGGCGAACTCATGCGGTGGATGAACTTGCCATCATCGGTCAGCAACAACAAGCCGGTGGTGTCCTGATCCAGCCGCCCGACCGCCTGCACCCCTTGAACAGCGCCCTTTTGGGGGCGAAGACGCAAGGGCGAGGGCAACAAGGTGTAGATACTGGGATGGGTTGAGGGTTTTTGCGAGCACTCGGTGTTCATGGGCTTGTTCAGCATCACGTAGGCCTTCTCAAAGTAGGGCCAGTCCACACCCTGAACCCGAAAACGCAAGCCATCCGCTACAAAATCAGTAGCTGACTGCGAACAGGGCACGGGGGCTAGCGCCTCATTTGACTCATAAACCTGAACCAAGCCCTGTTGAATCAGGCCAGAACACACACGGCGGGTACCAAAACCCTGAGAATAAAGAATATCTTGTAACTGCATGCACCGAGTATCGCAAAGCTGGGACGAAAAAAAGGCACCATGACGGTGCCTTGTTCAGACAAGGTGGCGACCAGTGCCGCCTCCTTGAAAGGGGCAGACTTAAGCCTTCTTGGCGTAAGCGGAGCACCAGCCTTTGGCAGCCACTTGTTTGCCAGCAAACAAGGGGCAAGGACCGGAAGCAGCGCCAGCCTTACCTTGGAACAAAGCGCAAGAGGTGCAGTTTTGGCCTGCAGCAAACTTGGGGAATTTCACTTTGTCAGCTTTAGCAGCGTCAGCCACATAGCCGAGCGCTTTACCTTGTGGATCAGCATCAGCAACCATTGGCAGGTCAGCAGCCATGACGTTACCAGCCAACAAGGCAGAGCCACCCAGGCCGATTTGAGCAATGAATTCGCGACGGTTTGTCATAATATTTATTCCAGAGTTGTTAATAATTAACACGCCACGCACAACTGTGCTTTTGTGTCAGGCGGTATTGTGATGCATTCGCACAGGCTTATGTAAAACCTGTGTAAATACCGCGCTAAAGTAGTCAAATGATGTTTCAAAAAACAGACAAGCCGCCCCAAGGCGACTTGATTCTGCTAGTGAAATGACGTTTATTTGCTACCAGGCACCTTGCCTTCAACGCCCTTGACAAAGAAGTTCAGGCCACCCAGAAACTTGTCATCCGCGACGGTGTCCTTGGCGATCTGCACCTTGCCGGTGTTGTCGGTGATGGGGCCTTTCCAGATTGAGAAACTTCCATCGACGAGGCCTTTCTTGACTTCATCGACTTTGGCTTTTGTCTCGGCAGGCACGTCTTCAGCGATCGACACCAAGTCGATGGCGCCTTCTTTCACGCCCCACCAAGTATGCGTACCACCGACCCATTTGCCATCCAGTGCTTCCTTGGTGGCCTTGATGTAGTAAGGACCCCAGTTAATCACGGCGGATGCCAAGTGGGCCTTGGGGCCGTAAGCGGTCATATCGGAATCCCAACCAAAAGCGCGCTTGCCCTTGGCCTCTGCCGTCTTGAGCACCGCGGGTGAGTCGGTATTCTGGAACAACACATCGGCACCGCCGTTGATCAAGGAAGTAGCCGCTTCGGTTTCTTTCGGTGGGTTAAACCACTCGTTCACCCATACCACCTTGGTCTTGACCTTGGGATTGCTCGACTGCGCGCCCAGCGTGAAAGCGTTGATGTTGCGCACCACTTCAGGAATTGGCACCGAAGCCACGACGCCCAGCGTGTTGGATTTGGTCATCTTGCCCGCAATCACACCCGCCATGTACGCGCCTTCGTAGGTGCGACTGTCATAGGTGCGCATGTTCTCGGCCTGCTTGTAACCGGTGGCGTGTTCAAACTTGACGCCCTTGGTGTCGGCAGCCACTTTGAGCATCGGCTCCATGTAGCCAAACGTGGTGCCAAAAATCAGCTTGTTGCCTTGACCCGCCATATCGCGAATGACGCGCTCGGCATCGGCCGACTCGGGCACGTTTTCAACAAACGAGGTTTTGATCTTGTCACCGAATTCTTTTTCCAGGGCCTTGCGACCGTTGTCGTGCGCGAAGCTCCAGCCACCATCACCGACCGGGCCGACATAGGCAAAGGCAATCTTCAAGGGCTCGGCCTTAGGCGCTGGTGCCGAAGCGACAGGCGCAGGTTTTGGAGCCGGCGCTGGTTCTTCTTTTTTGCCACAACCGACCATCGCGGCAGAGGCCACGGCGGTCAGTGCTGCAATTTTGAGGAGCGAGCGTTTTTGGAGGTCGGTCATGTCAGGTCCTTTTGGAGTGAGGTGGTTGAGACAGGGTTGAGAAAAAGTGAAATTATGAACGGGAAATCAGGCGCCGGGGTAGAAAGGCTTACCAATCGATGTCGGCATATTGATACGAATCCATTGGGGATTTCTTGAAATGAGTGCCAGCACTACGATGGTGGAGACGTAAGGCAACATGGTCAAAAACTGGCTCGGCACTTCCACGCCGATACCTTGCAAGTGAAACTGAAGCATGGTCACACCCCCAAACAGGTAGGCTCCCAACAAGACACGGGCCGGCCGCCAGGTGGCGAAAGTCGTGAGCGCCAGGGCAATCCAGCCCTTGCCCGCCACCATCCCTTCCACCCACAAAGGCGTATAGACAATAGAAATATAAGCACCCGCCAAGCCGCACAGCGCACCACCCGCAACCACGGCCATCAGGCGAATGCGACGCACCGGGTAGCCCAGGGCATGGGCTGACTCAGGGCTCTCGCCGACACTGCGCAACACCAACCCACTGCGCGTGCGGTACAAAAACCAGATCAGACCCAAGGCAAACAAAACGGTCAGGTAGACCAGGGGGTGGTGCCGAAACAAGGCCGGGCCCAAGAGTGGAATGTCCGACAGATAAGGAACGGCAAAGTGAGGGCGCTCCGGGATTTTTTCCTGCACATAGGCAATGCCGGCAAAGGCTGAAAAACCGGTACCAAACAAACTCACCGCCAGGCCGGTAGCGTACTGATTGGTGTTGAGCCAAATCACCAGTCCGCCAAAAATCAGCGCCAGCAAAGCACCGGCACCGATGCCCGCAGCGAACCCGACCATATCGCTGCCCGAGTGAACCACCGCCGCAAAACCGGCAATGGCCGCGCACAACATCATGCCCTCGGCGCCCAGGTTGACGATGCCGGCCTTCTCGTTGATGAGCAGCCCTAGAGATGCCAGGGCCAGCACGGTGCCTGCATTGAGGGTGGCAGCAATCAGCAGTGCGTAGGATTCCATCATTTCTTCCACCTCAATCGGTAATTCACCAGTGTGTCGCAGGCCAGCAAGGTGAAGAGCAACAAGCCCTGAAAGACGCCGGTGAGCGATTTGGGCAGACCCAAGCGCGACTGCGCCAACTCACCCCCGATATAAAACATGCTCATCAACATGGCCGAGAAAATCATGCCGACCGGGTGCAAGCGCCCGACAAAGGCAACGATGATGGCCGCAAACCCGTAACCTGCCGGCACATAGGGCGTGAGCTGTCCAATCGGGCCCGCGACTTCCAGCGCGCCCGCCAGACCGGCCATACCACCCGACACCAGCATTGCTACCCACAGGGCCCGACGCGAAGAAAATCCGGCATAGCGGGACGCCGCTGGTGCCAGGCCGCCAACCTGCTGAGCAAAGCCGGAGCGGGTGCGAAACAAAAATATCCAGGTGCCCAACGCACCAACCCAAGTGAAAAACACACCAATACTGACCCGCGAGCCCTCAAACAGACGCGGGATGCGGGTCACCAGATCAAAATTCTTGGTCTGTGGAAAGTTATAGCCCTGGGGGTCTTTCCATGGCCCTGAAACCATGTAACTGAGCACCTGCACGGCCACATAGACCAGCATCAAGCTGACCAAAATTTCGTTGGCGTGAAAGCGGTCGCGCAAAAAAGCGGTAATGCCTGCCCAGAACATGCCGCCCAACACGCCTGCCAAAACGATGGGAATCACGATCCAGCCACCGGTGGTTTTATCCGCCATCATGGCCACGCCACTGGCGGCAATAGCGCCCAGCACATACTGACCCTCGGCGCCAATATTCCAGACGTTGGACCTGAAACACACTGCCAGACCGAGCGCGATCAGCAACAACGGTGTGGCTTTGACGGTCAATTCACCCAGGGCATACACGCTTTTGATGGGTTCCCAAAAAAACACCAACAAACCACTCACGGGGTCTTTGCCCAAGGCAACAAACAGCATGACACCAAGGATGACGGTGATGAACAAGGCCAGCAGCGGCGAGCCATAGCTCCACATGGCCGAAGGTTGAGGGCGGGCTTCAAGCTTGAGCATGATTCACATCCCATAACCCACTCATCCACTCGCCAATCGTCTCAACCGTAGCCTCGGCAATCGGCACCGAGGGAGATAGGCGGCCGTTGGCGATGACGTGCAGTCGATCACTGACCTCAAACAATTCTTCAAGTTCTTCACTAACGACCAGCACGGCACAACCGGCATCGCGCAGTTCCAGAATTTCACCGCGAATTTGCGCGGCAGCGCCGACATCGACGCCCCAGGTCGGCTGCGACACGATGAACAGCTTGGGGTTGGCGTCAATTTCGCGGCCCACAATGTATTTTTGCAAATTCCCCCCCGACAGCGAACGCGCTACGGCGCGCGGTCCCCCTGCTTTGACGTTAAAGCGTTGGATGATGTCGGCGGCATGTGCTTCCAGTTGACGCACCCGAATCCAGCCCCCGGCGAAGCGTGGGAAAGATATCGATTCATTACGCGTCAGCAGCAGGTTGTGCGCCAGACTCAAGGTCGGCACGGCACCCCGGCCCAAACGCTCTTCTGGCACAAAATGCAGCCCCAGCTTGCGACGGGCGCCAGGGTGCAGGCTGGCGGCATCCACCTCACCGATGCAAATACTGCCCGACGGTGCACGCATGTCTTCACCCGACAAGGCGTAGAGCAATTCCTTTTGGCCATTGCCTGAGACACCCGCAATGCCCACCACCTCGCCCGACTTGACCGACAGGCAAATATTTTCCAGGTCCATGCCAAACTGATCTTCGCGCGCGAGACTTAAATTTTGCACGCGCAAGACGGGCGCGCCAGTTTTTTGGGTGCGCCGGGTCAGCAGCGGCGGCTCGGCACCAATCATCATTTTGGAAAGCGAGGCGTTGGTCTCTTGTGCCGGGTTGCAGACCCCCGTGACCTTGCCGCCGCGCAGTACGGTGCAGGCATTGCACAACTCGCGGATCTCATGGAGCTTGTGGCTGATGTACAAAATGCTGCACCCTTGGCTGGCCAGCTTCTTGAGCACCACTAACAACTTTTCGACCGCTTGCGGCGTCAGCACCGAGGTGGGCTCATCCAGAATCAACAATTGCGGGTTGGTGAGCAAGGCGCGGATAATTTCCACACGCTGCATCTCGCCCACGCTCAAGGTATGCACCGGTCGGGCGGGGTCAATATCGAGCCCATATTCAGCCGCTTTGGCGGTGATGCTGTGGGTAACTTCGAGCAGGCTCAAGCGCTTGTCCAGACCCAGCCAAACGTTCTCGGCCACCGTGATGGTGTCAAACAAACTGAAGTGCTGAAACACCATGCTGATCCCCAGCACGCGGGCTTCCTGCGGATTACGCACATGCACCACCTGGCCATTGAACATGACCTTGCCCGCATCCGGCTTGACCGAGCCATAAATGATTTTCATCAGGGTCGATTTGCCAGCCCCGTTTTCGCCCAGCACCGCATGCGTCTCGCCTGGCATCACCGTCAGGGACACAGCGCTATTGGCTACCACGCCCGGGTAGCTTTTGGTAATGCCCGCAAGTTGCAGTCGGGGAGTTGTCATGCTGTTGGTATTGTTTTTTGACACGTAGTGAGCGGATGGCATTCACATGCAAAGTTGATGCCAAGAAGGCACGATTTATGCTGAACTGAACGCAATGAACAAATTAGAGTGACTCATGAATATTTTCACGTCTTATGCTAGCCTAAACAACTTAGAACGCCCTGCTGTTTTACCCTGATTCAGTCTCACACGCCGTCCAAGGAACTGACCATGAAGAACCGAGTCATTCAATTTATCAAGCGCGGCGAAATTGTCACGCTGTGCAATGTACCACCCACCCGCACCCTGCTGGAGGTGTTGCGTGAGGATCTGAACTGCACCGGCACCAAAGAGGGGTGCAATGAGGGCGACTGTGGTGCCTGCACGGTGGTGCTGGGCGAGGCAGACGGTGGCAAGCTCAAATACAGCGCTGTTAACAGCTGCATCCGGATGGCGCATTCCATCGACGGTCTGGCACTGTGGACGGTCGAAGATCTGGCAGCCGACGACGGCACACAGCACCCAGCCCAGCAAGCGCTGGTGCAGTCTCATGGCAGCCAGTGCGGCTTTTGCACCCCGGGGTTTGTGATGAGTTTGTTTGGCATGTACCAGAACCATGTCGTTCAAGGCGAGCCCATCAGCCGCGAACTGGCACAAGCGGAGCTCTCGGGCAACCTGTGCCGCTGCACCGGCTACCGCCCGATTCTGGAGGCAGCACAGCAAATGGAAAAACTGCCGCAGGTGCGTGTCGATGAACCCGATTTGCTACAAAAATTAGAGCTACTTGCGCAAGCAGGACGAGGGCTAGAGCCTGATTTGGCTTATATCTCTCCCCGAACGCTGACAGCCCTGCTCAGCGCTCGTGCCGCCCATCCTGACGCACAGATCGTGGCCGGCTGCACCGACGTGGGGCTGTGGATCAACAAAATGCACAAACAGTTCGACAAGGTGCTCGATGTCTCCAAGGTCAAGGAACTGCGGCTGATTGAAGACACCCCAAGCCACCTCTCGATTGGCGCCGCCGTGACATTGACCGATGCCTTCGCCGCGCTGGTGGCGGACCGACCTCAGTTGCACACGTTTGCCAACCGCTTTGCCGGGCTGCCAGTTCGTAACTCGGGCACGCTGGGTGGCAATGTGGCTAACGGATCACCGATTGGCGACTCGATGCCGCTGCTGATTGCACTGGGTTCCCGCGTGGTGCTGATGAGTGAAAAAAGTGGCCAGGTAGTGCAGCGCGAGCTGCCGCTGGAGACGCTCTACACCGGCTACCGCACCAACGTGATGACCGCCGACGAAGTGCTGGCCTGGATCAAGGTGCCAAAAGCCGTCGAAGGAGAATGGTCGCGCGTCTACAAAATATCCAAGCGCTTTGACGATGACATCTCCGCTGTGTGCCTGGCCCTGAATCTGCACCAGGAGGACGGACTGGTAAAGCACATTTCCATCGGCGTCGGGGGTGTCGCCGCCACCCCGGTGCGGGCACTCCAAACCGAAGCGGCCTTGCTTGGCCAAGCCTGGACACAATCCACCGTGCAGCAAGCCATGGCCTCGCTACGAGAGGAGTTTCAGCCAATCTCCGACATGCGCGCCAGCAGCACCTACCGCACGCTGGTGCTGGGCAATCTGTTGCAACGCTTCTGGCTGGAGAGCCAGGGCGAGCAACAGATCAACCTCGAATCCTTCACTCTGGAAGGCGAACCAGCATGAGCCCCAGCACCCCGGTTGCCGCGCGTGCCAGCGGCCAATCCCACCCGCATGAAAGCGCCTTCGCCCAAGTCGCTGGCGCCGCCACCTACGTGGACGACATTCCCGAGGTGCGTGGCACGCTTTACGCCGCGCCCATTCTCTCGACCGTGGCGCACGGCAAACTGCTCGGCGTTGACAGCCGAATCGCCTTGGCCATGCCGGGCGTGCGCGGGGTCATCCTTACCCAGGACATTCCCGGTGACCCGATGCTGGCGGCTTTTGCCGGTGATGAACCCATTTTTGCGATCGACACGGTGCAGCACATCGGCCAAGTGGTCGGTGTGGTGGTGGCCGACAGCGTGGCTCAAGCTCGGCACGCCGCCCGCAAAGTAATTTTGGCGATTGAGGCGCTGCCCGCCATCCTCACGGTCAAAGACGCGCTAGCCGCACAAAGCTATGTGCTGCCTCCGGTTTTCGTCAACCGCGGTGATGCCACACGGGCGTTGGCCAGAGCGCCCCACACCTTGAGCGGTACGCTGGAGGTCGGTGGACAGGAACATTTTTATTTAGAGGGCCAGATTGCCTACGCGCTGCCGCAAGAGCAACACCAGTGGCTGATTTATTCCAGCACCCAGCACCCCGGCGAGGTGCAGCACTGGGTAGCGCACGCATTGGGGCTGGACAACCATGCAGTTCGCGTCGAATGCAGACGCTTGGGCGGTGGTTTTGGCGGCAAGGAAACCCAAGCCGGGCACTTGGCGGTGTGGGCGGCGGTGGCGGCCGCCAAGCTAAAACGCCCGGTCAAGCTGCGCCTGGACCGCGACGAAGATTTCATGGTCACTGGCAAACGTCACCCTTTTAGCTACGCGTACACCGCCGGCTTTGACGATACTGGCCGCCTGTGTGGTCTGAAGCTGATGATGGCGGCCCACTGCGGCTTTAGCGCCGACTTATCAGGCCCGGTGGCAGACCGGGCCATCTTCCATGCCGACAACGCCTACTTTCTGGAAGATGTTGAGATTTCCTCTTATCGCTGCAAGCTCAACACCCAGAGCCACACTGCATTTCGGGGCTTTGGTGGGCCGCAGGGCATGATCGTGACCGAAACTATTTTGAGTGATATCGCCCGCCATTTGGGGCTGGACCCGCTTGATGTGCGCCAGCGCAATCTTTACGCCGACGAAGCCCTGAGCAGCCCGACGCTGAACAGCAACAAACGCGACACCACCCACTATGGCATGCAGGTTGAAGACAACATCCTGCAACCATTGCTATCAAAGTTAGAGCTGACTGCGCAGTATCGACGGCGGCTAGAGGCCATTTCAACCTATAACGCCAAGAGCCAGGTGATCAAACGTGGCATCGCCCTCACGCCCGTCAAGTTTGGCATTTCGTTCACCGCCACGCTGTTCAACCAGGCTGGCGCTCTGGTGCATGTGTACCTGGATGGCAGCATTCAGGTGAACCACGGCGGCACCGAGATGGGTCAGGGCCTGAACACCAAAGTGGCGCAAATCGTGGCCGACGAACTGGGCGTGCCCTTGTCGCGGGTGCTGACGACTGCCAGCGACACCAGCAAAATCCCCAACGCCTCGGCCACCGCCGCCTCGGCCGGCACCGACCTGAACGGCCGCGCTGCCCAGTTTGCAGCCCGCCATGTGCGCGACAACCTCGCTCAATTCGTCGGCGGTCTGGACGTCTGCGGCGCTGGCGCCATCCGCTTTGACGGTGGACTGATCTATGGACCCAACAGCACCCGCCCGTTCGATGAGGTGGTGAAACTGGCCTATGCCAACCGCATCCAACTCTGGAGCGACGGTTTTTACCGCACGCCAAAAATCCACTACGACAAAGCAACCCTGAGTGGTAGGCCGTTTTATTACTTCGCCTACGGCGCCGCCTGCACCGAAGTG
>SESB01000282.1_pt1 | contig 37702 bp, 31 predicted proteins | sample 3171441 | NCBI WGS metagenome assembly SESB01 (sample SAMN06051867, study PRJNA518727) | freshwater metagenome | biome: subpolar coniferous forest; feature: holomictic lake; material: water; isolation source: holomictic Lake 227, 6 m depth | place: Canada: near Kenora, Ontario | collected... | reverse complement strand
ATATGGATCTATATGAAAAGCGAGTGCTTCAGATTTGTGTAAAAGTCCTTCTTCACCTGAAGCATTAGGATTAAGTTGTCTTTTTTCTACGAAATCAACCATTCGATGCGCGTTATAAATTAATAAGACCCGATTGGTGTTTTTATTCTGGTAAATTTGGTAAGCCACGTTGCTTTCATCAAATGATCTGTTTTTGTTAATTAACACTTGAAGTTTTTCGTCATCATCGCCCACTAAATTTCTCAAGAGAGAATCTTTACGCTCTTTAATGACTCTAGTTAGGGTCTCTAGTAAAGTGCCAGAGAGTTGGCTTTGTTGCAGTTCTTTCACTTCTTCATCTGAAAAGTAAAAGCTTTCTGCGACTAAGTAATGGGTGCCTTTTTCGCCATCATTGGCATATAAAGAGATTTTATCCAAGGCATCATGTTCAAGTGCATTTAAAAAAGAGCGGGGTGCGCGAATATGTTTATCGACAGTGACCACCCAAGGGAGTGCACGACCGCTTTTCTCAAAGCGCTTCTTTACACTGGTGATGACATTGGATCGAACCAATTCATTTTCTCGGCCTTCTGGTTTAGTAATAAACGCATCGACGCCAGTGATCTGGGTATAGAAGCCTTCGTCTTTAAAACGCTTGACTATGTTGGAATATCGGGGCTGATAAGGAATACCCGTACCATCATAGAGAATGTTGATATGATTTAATCTCGCGTGTTCTGCAACAGCATCACGCAATCTGTTTGCAAAAGGCTCAACATAAACATAATCGTCACTGTGGTGGCTTGCGGCTGTGAGTACTTGATAAAGATCACTTTGTTTACGAAACTCATCCAGTGAGGCTACGACAAAGTTATCACCGCAATAGGCATTTGCTATTTGTTCTACGGCAGTTTTTCCTGAACCAGCACCGCCCATTGACATAAATAAATGGGGGTGACGTACAGGTGCTTTACCTTCAAATACGCTGTCTCTTGCTTTGTCTAATTTTTTTGTGATTTTGCTGAGTCGTTCGTATGCAATTTCAACGGCGCGCTGTAATCGGTTGTCGCTAATAGCTGCTGATAGCATGCGATCTTTTAGTCTTTCATTGTAGACTAAGTCAAAGATCAGAGCACTTTCACCCTCACACTGCTTTAGAAGTTGCACGACTTCGGTATGTGCCGGAGAGCGTAATCCAGTTAACATATTAATATCAAGACAGAAGAGAGGGGCGGCACCCTCTTTCCCGATGCTGATGCCATCAATTTCATAACTACCGGTTTGGCGTAAGGACTCTGTATTAGGTAAATAACCAATCATGTTTTCGGACGCACACATGGGGTAATCTGCCAAATGTTTTCCCACTACAAATATTTCTTGGGATATGCGATCCAACGGCACAAGCCCCCCATTGACTGAGACCACACACAATACGCCTGTTTCGGTGGTATGAGATAGAAAAGGGATTCCGTGTATAAACAGTTTGTTCTCTGGCCATTTTCCATAAGCGTTGGGTATATTCTGTAAGCTTTTACAACGCGTTGGATCTAGTGCATGTTCAAAAGCAAGGGTGATTTCGCGTAATGAACTATTAGGATTGTGTAGTACTGATGCATCGTAAGATTCGATGCGTCTAAAGTCGATACCTTGCTCATAAACGCTTTTAATGGCGGGCAATTTGCCCAGCATGGTAATAAAAAAATCCAGAGTTAAGCGGTTTCCATAAGAGTAGGGCCTTACACAGCGCATTTTGTAGTAAAAACTGGCGAGTCTTTCGGCAATATTTTCTGTTTTGATAACGAACCCATTATTATCGAAAATGGCCGTATCATTATTTACGTCGCCATCCAGAACTAAACTTTCAATGGTTTCTCGAAACTGTTTTCTTTTATCCGGATCAATCATGGTTCCGGGACGATGACAAACGGTGGGTTGGTCTTTCCAGTCTTGATACATTTCTCGATGAATTCGAGAAAATAGCTCAGTCAGGTAGGTTACTCTTTTAGTTTGGTCATGAGAGACAGTGCCTTCTGCTTCTTGCTGCAGTGTTGATAAGAGCTTTGTGCCTTGAGAAATAGCCAGTGCAGTACGCAATTTCTTCAGTTGTTTGTAGCCAATTACTTTAGGGATAGTGTCTTTGCTCATGAATTTAATTTTTAATTCTATGTGTTTAACTATTGGGACTTATTGTAATTAAATTTTCTGAGTTAATTTAATAATTTTCTTGGATTAGTCTATTTTAACTCTATAAACCCCATTCTTAGCTTCTTTCCAAACCCTACTACAAAGCCATTTTTAAGCTATAATTACGAACTTTTTACTGCCTAATGTGAAGATACCGTGTCGAATAAAAATAATGATTCATCAACTTTTCAGGGACTCATCCTGGCATTGCAAGAATATTGGTCAAGTCAGGGCTGTATTTTATTGCAACCTTTGGATCTAGAAGTAGGCGCCGGTACTTTTCATCCAGCCACTTTTTTACGAGCTATAGGGCCTGAGCCTTGGAACACTGCTTATGTGCAACCCTCGCGTCGTCCAACGGATGGTCGTTTTGGTGAAAACCCTAATCGCTTACAGCATTACTATCAGTTTCAGGTGTTATTAAAACCGTCGCCTGATAATATTCAAGAGTTATATCTGGGGTCTTTACGGTATTTAGGTCTGGATTTACTGGAACATGATATTCGTTTTGTTGAAGATAACTGGGAATCGCCGACCTTGGGTGCTTGGGGACTAGGCTGGGAAGTGTGGCTCAATGGTATGGAAGTGACGCAGTTTACTTACTTTCAACAAGTAGGTGGCTTGGAGTGCCGTCCTGTCAGTGGTGAGATTACTTATGGTTTAGAACGAATCGCTATGTATTTGCAAGGAGTTAAAAGCGTTTATGATTTGGTCTGGACAAATGGACCAACGGGTGTGGTGACTTATGGAGACGTGTTTCATCAAAATGAAGTTGAAATGTCGGCCTATAACTTTGATCATGCCAATGTTGATTTTCTATTCCAATGCTTTAATACTTATGAACAGGAATGCCAAAAATTGATTGATCTCAATCTCCCTCTACCCGCTTATGAAATGGTATTAAAAGCTTCACATACGTTCAACTTACTGGATGCACGTCATGCTATTTCAGTTACAGAACGTCAGCGCTATATTCTAAGAGTGCGTACCTTATCGAGAGCAGTGGCAGAAGCTTATTACGCACGAAGAGAATCATTGGGTTTCCCGATGTTGACTGAGCAAGGAGCATAACATGACCACAAGCAATCATTTATTATTTGAACTGGGTTCTGAAGAACTACCTCCAAAAACCTTGGTGAAATTGAGTCATGCCTTGTCAGACGGCATAACTAGAGGCTTACAAGACGCTGGAATTCCTTTTACAGGAATCAAAGCATTTGCTACACCTCGACGTCTAGCTGTGTTAATTGAAAACCTCTCTGTGGCTCAACCTGATAAAACAGTTGAAAAACGCGGGCCAGCAATACAGGCGGCTTTTGGGCCTGATGGCGCTCCCAGTAAAGCGGCAGCAAGTTTTGCTCAAAGTTGTGGAACTACCTTTGAACAATTAGACCGTTTAAAAACAGATAAGGGTGAATGGTTGGCCTTCACTCAAGTTGTTAAAGGCCAAGCCACTGAAAATCTGATTCCAGATATTATTCGTCAAAGTATTACTGCGCTTCCCATCGCTAAAAGAATGCGTTGGGGTAGTTTCAATACCGAATTTGTCAGACCTGTGCATTGGGCGGTTTTACTGTACGGTGATCAAGTGATTGATACCGAAATATTAGGCTTAAAAACCAGTAATACCACGCTAGGACATCGTTTCCATGCGCCAACCAAGCTGGTCATTAATAAACCTGAAGATTATCAGGACGTGTTGTTGACGCAAGGCAAAGTCATTGTGGATATAGAACAGCGTAAAGAGATTATTAAAGCAGCGGCTCAAAAAGCAGCGGCAGCGGTGGGCGGCATTGCGCATATTGAAGAAGATCTATTGGAAGAAATTGCGGCGTTAAATGAATGGCCGGTGCCCATTACGGGGGGCTTTGATCCGCGTTATTTAGAATTACCCGCAGAAGTACTGATTACGACCATGCAAACGAATCAGAAATACTTTCCTGTTAAGAATGCACAAGGGGGTTTATTAGCGCATTTTATTACCTTTAGTAATATTGAAAGCACTCGACCCGAATCGATTCAACAAGGTAATGAGCGGGTGGTTACGCCGCGTTTATCAGATGCTGAATTCTTTTGGAATCAGGATAGAAAGAAAACCTTGGCAGAAAGAGTCGATAGTTTATCAAACATTGTGTTCCAGGAGAAACTGGGCACAGTGGCTGAAAAGACCGACCGGGTCATTCAATTGTCGGCGTTTATCGCAGAGCGTTTGAACGCTAACGTTGAATGGGCGAAGCGAGCAGCGCTTTTAGCAAAGACCGATTTAATGACAGAAATGGTCGGTGAATTTGGTAACTTGCAAGGTTTAATGGGGCGTTATTATGCTTTGGCTGAGGGTGAAGCGCCAGAAGTAGCCTGGGCATTGGAAGAACAGTATTTTCCCAAGCAATCAGGTAGTGAGACGGCTTCAAGTCAGATTGGTCAAGTGCTGGCACTGGCAGAAAAAGTAGATACCTTAGCGGGTATTTTTAGTGCGGGTTTAATTCCAACCGGTGATAAGGACCCCTATGCATTAAGACGTGCAGCTTTGGGGATTTTACGTACACTGATTGAGAATAATTTAACCCTCGATCTTGTTGAAGCCATTACTTTCTCTCTATCATTATTTACACATCCTTTTGATAAAGCAGCGACACAATCGGCGGTGATTGAGTTTATTTTCGATCGTTTAAAAGGTTATTGCCTGGATAAGGGATATAGTGCTGATGAATTTGATGCGGTGATTACCGTTAAGCCAGTTGATCCTTTAGATTTTATCCAACGTCTTGTTGCTGTTAAAGCGTTCAGGCAGCTACCCGAAGCTGAAAGCCTAGCGGCTGCGAATAAACGGATTCGCAATATATTGAAGAAATCGGATACTCAGCCCGCTGATAAAGTGGGTGCATTAATTGAAAGTACAGAAATTCAACTATTGGAAGCGGCGAACTTGTCTGGTGAAGACATTAAACCCTTGTTAGCACAACGTGATTATCAAGCTACTTTAAATCGCTTAGCGCAATTAAGAGGTGCAGTGGATGCGTTCTTTGATAACGTCATGGTCATGACAGATGATCTTGACTTACGCGCTCATCGTTTAGCGTTGTTAAACCTGTTATCTGAGCAGTTTTTAACGTGTGCAGATATTTCTAAATTACAAGCGTAGTATTCAATTAATAAAATGTCCAAACAACGCTATATCTTATTAGATCGTGATGGTGTGATAAACCAGGATTCCGATGCGTTTATTAAAACGCCTGAAGAGTGGTTGCCCGTAGAAGGTAGTCTTGATGCTATCGGGTTACTGACGAAGTTCGGATATAAAGTGATTGTCGCGACCAATCAGTCAGGTATTGCAAGAGGCTTGTTTGATGAGGTGATGCTAGAAAAAATTCATGCAAAAATGAATGCATTAGTCGCCGAGAAAGGGGGACAAATTACCGCTATTTATTTTTGCCCTCACGGCCCAGATAGTCATTGCGATTGTCGTAAACCGAAGCCCGGCTTATTAAAGTCCTTTGCACAGGATTTTAATGCTGATTTATCGGGTATACCGGTTATCGGAGATTCTTTACGTGATTTGCAGGCCGCTGAAGCGGTAGCTGCAGAGCCGATTTTAGTAAAAACGGGTAAAGGTCAGAGCACGCTATTAAATAATCCACAACTTAATATTCTTGTTTTTGAGAACTTATATGACGCAGCAAAATATATCACAGCAAGACCTTAGACCTAAAAATTATATAGGGTCTACCTTATTGTTTATTGGTATTTTTTTAACCGCTACCGTGGTCGGAACCTTGATACTTCTAGGGCTATTTACCACATTTAAATTTCGATGGAAGTTAGGCTATGTTTGGTGTGCTGTTATTGGCTGGATGACAAAAGTTTTTTGTGGTTTGACATTTGAAGTAGAAGGGTTAGAACGGGTTAATGCCCAACGACCGACCATCTTTTTCAGCAACCATCAATCAGCTTGGGAAACGTTAGCTTTACGGTATATTTTACCGCCTCATTCTGTGGTAATAAAGCGAGAGTTGCTTTATTTTCCTATTTGGGGATGGTCATTACTGGCTTTAAAATCGATTGTTATTAACCGAAAAAATCAACGGGCTTCTTTAAAATCTTTGCTTAAACAAGGTTCACGCTATTTAAAAGAGGGTTTGTCTGTGTTGATTTTTCCAGAGGGAACGCGGGCAGGGACCAGAGATGTTCTTAAATTTAATATCGGTGGTGCAATGTTAGCCCATAAGACTGGTTATCCAGTTATTCCTATTGCTCATAATGCGGGTGACTATTGGCCGCGTTACAGCTTTTTTAAATATCCGGGTGTGATTAAAGTAAAAATTGGTCCTACTATAGAAACTAAGGGACGTAAAGCGGCCGATATCAATGCAGAAGCGGAGGCTTGGATAAGACAAGCTATGAAAGAGATGGGATAACTTAAAGGATACCCAAGCATTTATCTTGATCTTAGTGTAACTGCGTATAATGCGATTAATAATAACTCAATAAAATAAATAACGGTCACTTACCCCATGAAGAAAATTTTACTACTATCCTTAGCAGCCTTATTGTTACCCGCGTGTGCTGATAAAAATCAATATGAGCAGGCTGTCCTGGAACAAATGAAAAAAGAAACGGATATAAAGGATTATAAAATCACCCCGGAATATATGACTAAATGTGTTGTGGATACGACAGCTCAAAATATGCCAGGGATTTTTGCCTTTGATCCTAATCGCTTAACGGCTTATCGTAACTATGCGAAAATGCTGACCTTAACTGAGTCTCAAGATCCTAAAAAGGTACTGGAAGAATTGCGTACTGATTTTGGTTCACCTAAAGATCTGGCTGAAGCGCGGGCTAACTACACGGAAAGTGTAATGGAGTGTTATACCGCAGTGATTTCAGAATCTGAAAAGGTTGAGAAAGACAAGGCTGAAGATGCAAAAGAAGAAGCAGCGCCTGTAGCACCTGCTCCAGAAGCAGCACCAAAATAAATAATAAATACCCCTCGTTTCTCTTTAAGAGAAACGAGGGGGTTAAGTTGTGGGTAAGATGCAATAAACCGCCTCCTCACTTTTATAGGAGTAAAACAGTTTTAGCTGTTTTTACAGACAATATCTGAAGCTATTGCACTCCTGTTGCTGAACAACTTGTGCTCTTATTTAACTCTCATTCCTGCAACGGCGCCTTCATCAGGACTCAAAATCCATATATCTTTGCCCCCTGGTCCTGCTGCCAAAACCATACCCTCAGATGTGCCAAAGCGCATCTTTCTAGGCGCAAGATTAGCGATAACTAATGTTAATCTGCCTTCTAAATCTTCAGGGGCATAAGCTGATTTTATACCTGCAAAGATAGTGCGAACCTCATCACCAATATCAATGGTTAAGTGCAATAACTTATCTGAGCCTTCGATAGCATCCGCCTTGATGATTTTAGCGATACGTAAATCAAGCTTAGCAAAATCATTAAAATCAACCAGTTCTGCAATAGGTTCAAACTGCTTTTCTTTAACGACGGTGGCTTGAATCGGTGAGGCCGTTTTTTCCAGGTTTTCTTTAGAGGCTTCAACAATCGCGGCAATCTTATCGGCATCAACACGGGTCATCAACGGTTTAAAATCATTGACCGTATGATTTAAAAGCGGTTGGCTGTTAGTGGGCCACATTTGAGATTCGATGTTTAAAAAGCGTTCTGCTTCTGTTGCTAAGGCCGGAATAACAGGCTTTAGATAGACGGCTAATAAACGGAATAAATTGATACCCACTGAGCAAATTTCATGTAGGAGGGCATCTTGACCTTCTTGTTTTGCAACTAACCAAGGCTTCTTTTCATCAATGTACTGGTTTGCTTTATCCGCAAGCGCCATGATCTCACGCATGGCTTTACCAAACTCGCGGGCTTCATAAAAGGCGGCTATGGTTTCGTTAGCATTGACAAACTCTAAAAATAAATCAGTTTCAGAGCATTCGGCTGATAGGGTGTTAGCAAAACGTTTGTTAATAAAACCGCTACAACGACTGGCAATATTAACGACTTTGCCGACCAGGTCAGAGTTAACACGTTGGCTAAAATCATCAAAGTTTAAATCAATATCATCCACGCCAGCGCTGAGTTTCGCGGCGAAATAATAGCGTAGATATTCAGGGTTTAAATGATCTAAATAGGTGCGGGCGGTGATAAATGTACCTCGCGACTTAGACATCTTTTCACCATTAACGGTTAAGAAGCCGTGCGCAAAAATAGCCGTGGGCGTTCTAAAGTTTGAACCACTCAACATGGCAGGCCAGAACAAGGCGTGGAAATAGATAATGTCTTTACCAATAAAATGGTAGAGTTCGGTGTCATTTTCAGTGCTCCAGAACTCATCAAAATTGAGTGATTGTTTGTCACACAAGCTCTTAAAGCTAGCCATGTAACCAATAGGCGCATCCAGCCAGACATAAAAGTACTTGCCGGGAGCATCAGGGATTTCAAAGCCAAAATAAGGCGCATCCCGTGAGATATCCCATTGCTGTAAGCCGCCATCTAGCCATTCTGCAAGCTTGTTTCTGACTTCGGGTTGTAAATGACCGGCTTGAGTCCAATCCGAGAGCATGGCGGTAAAGTCGGCCAGATTAAAAAAGTAGTGTACGGAATCTTTTTCAATAGGTTTTTCACCAGAAATAGCAGAGACAGCATTCTTTAATTCAGTCGGTGAATAAGTGGCACCGCAGGCCTCACAACCATCTCCATATTGTTCAGTCGCTCCACACTTGGGGCAGTCGCCTTTAATAAAACGGTCCGGTAAAAACATATTTTTAACTGGATCATAAGCCTGAGTAATGGTGCGTGAGCTGATATGACCGGCATCTCTTAAACGAGTGTAGATCAACTCTGAAAAAGTTTTATTTTCTTCAGAATGGGTGCTGTGATAATTATCAAAAGCGACACCAAAGGCTGTAAAGTCAGCTAAGTGTTCTTTACCTACTTGCGCAATCAGTTCTTCGGGTGTGATACCTTCCCGATCTGCTTTAAGCATAATAGGTGTGCCATGTGTGTCATCAGCGCAGACGAAATAACAGAGGTTACCACGTTGTTTTTGAAAACGAACCCAGATATCAGTTTGGATATATTCAACCAGATGACCTAAATGAATAGGGCCGTTGGCATAAGGAAGGGCGCTAGTGACAAGAATTTTTCTATCAGACATTGTTAAAAGATCATGGTATACGGAAACAAATAATGCATGAATTATCTCATAAAATGAGCGGTTCAACAGAATAGAGGTTTGCTAAACAAGGAATTTTATAAAAAAAACTGTAGAATGCCTGTTATTGTGTGTCTTTAGGTGTTTAATAGGAATGTCTAAAGAGGGCTTGTTAACTAAACTATCAATATGGAATTATCATGGCGCAACTAGAAAAGACCGATGTAGAAAATCTGTTAAAGACGTTTATCGATCCTAATCATGGTGTCGATCTGGTCACGGCAAAATCAGTTAAATCAATTGTAATTGAAGGTTCTCGGATTACTGTTAAGTTGGAACTGGGATATCCAGCCAAAAGTACTATTGACGCATTAAAAGCCGCTGTCGAGCAACACCTCAGTGTCCTGGAAGGCGTCACTCAGGTGACTGTGGAAGTGAGTGTAAAAATCCTGTCACATGCGGTACAACAAGCTTTAAAACCGCAGCCCAATATAAAAAACATTATCGCGGTTGCTTCAGGAAAAGGTGGGGTAGGCAAATCGACAACCTCGGTTAATCTTGCGCTAGCTTTAGTTGCTGAAGGCGCTAAAGTTGGCATACTCGATGCCGATATTTATGGGCCCAGTATTCCAACGATGCTGGGATTGTCTGGCCGGCCCGAAAGTGAAGACAATAAAACCATGTTGCCCAAGATCGCTTATGGCTTACAAACCATGTCTATTGGGTATTTGATTGAGCCTGATCAGCCGATGATCTGGCGAGGCCCTATTGCAACCAATACCTTGCAGCAATTATTAAGAGATACTAATTGGGTCGATCTGGATTATCTTATTATAGATTTACCGCCTGGTACTGGTGATATTCAATTGACACTTGCACAACAAATTCCAGTGAGTGGTGCCATTATTGTGACGACGCCTCAAGATATTGCCCTGATTGATGCTCAACGTGGCTTAGGTATGTTTGCAAAAGTTAATGTCCCGGTTTTAGGTGTCGTAGAAAATATGAGTATGCATATTTGTAGTCAGTGTGGTCATGCAGAAGCTATTTTCGGAGAAGGGGGTGGTATCGCGATGTCTGAGAAAAATAAGGTAGATTTTTTAGGCGCTTTGCCATTGGATATCACTATCCGGCAATATGCTGACTCAGGAAAACCGACTGTCGTTGCTGATCCTGATGGAAAAGCTGCGCAAATTTATAAAGCAATAGCGCGTAAAACAGCGGCAAAGTTAGCCTTAAAAACAAAAGATTACAGTACTCGCTTTCCTAATATTGTAGTGCAAAACACCTGAAGAACAATCTACGCCGTCGCGATCTTGTAGAGGTTGATGTTTAAGGTAATTCGCAATAAATAAAATGCCATCGTATAGGATGGGGTGGTTTATTATTGCGTCTTACCTTGTGTCGTTAGCAACTCTATGTAAAAATTAAACAATTTAAAACAATAGGTTTAATAGTTAATGAGCATAAAGTCGGACAAATGGATACGCCGTATGGCGGAGCAAAAAGGTATGATCGAGCCCTTTGAAAGTGGTCAAGTCAGGAGTTCTGAGCAGGGCAAGGTTATTTCTTATGGTACCTCCAGTTACGGTTATGACGTTCGATGTTCTGATGAATTTAAAATCTTTACCAATATTAACTCAGCGATTGTTGATCCGAAAAACTTTGATCCCAATAGCTTTGTAGATGTTAAATCAGATGTGTGTATTATTCCACCCAACTCCTTTGCGTTAGCGCGTACCGTAGAATACTTCAGGATTCCACGTGATGTGTTGGTTATTTGTTTAGGTAAATCAACCTATGCGCGTTGTGGCATTATTGTTAACGTGACACCCTTGGAACCTGAATGGGAAGGTCACGTTACCCTGGAGTTTTCTAATACTACGACCTTACCTGCAAAAATATATGCAAATGAAGGCGTCGCCCAAATGCTCTTTTTTGGCAGCGATGAAGTCTGCGAGACGTCTTATAAAGATAGAGAAGGTAAGTATCAGGGGCAGACGGGGGTTACTTTACCTAAAGCTTAAAGTTATTGCATTTCTTTTTGGGGTGGTAATTGTATAAAGAAACCTTTGGTATTGAGGCTCTCAATGACTTTTTTAGCATCTTCCTTAGCTAATTTTTTATCTTCAGTTAATGCTAGCTCCATGACAAATTCCAATTTCCCAAAGTTGTTCAATAATTCTTCTGGCACCTTTGAAAAATCATCTCGGTTAACGAGGTACAAATACAGGTAATCTTTTTTTAAGCTTTTATAAATAAAGGATTGCATGGTGTTAAACGGTAGTTGAATAAAGATGGCTATTTTAACTGCTTTTTAAGAACGCCCCTCCCAATTTTACAATGACTTCTTTCTAACCATGGATAAATCACCTATTAAGTTCGATGACTTTTTTAAATCAGCCTGTGTCTTTGAAGCTTCCCTGATTCTGGTTGCGGTCGGGTTAGGCTGGATTGCCTCGATAAATCCGTTTGAAAATATTCATTTTTCAGAAATGGCTATTCTTTACGGGGTGATAGGGACGATGCCCTTGTTTTTAATGTTTCTTGCCTTAGAAAAAATTCAAGGCGATTCGGTCGTTAAAATAAAGAATTTGCTGCTTAATACCTTAGGGCCTGGCTTGCACAGTTACCATTGGACTGATTTATTGATATTAGCATCAATAGCAGGGGTATCAGAAGAACTATTGTTTAGGGGCGTTATTCAACCTTGGATAGAAAATTCATGGGGAGCAACAGCCGGTTTAATTGCAAGCAATATTCTGTTTGGATTAGTTCATGCGGTTACGCCACTTTATGCGGTATTAGCCATGCTGGTGGGTATCTATCTGAGCCTATCTTTAACGTATGGCGGAGAAGCGAATGTATTGGTGCCCATTATTATTCACGGATTCTATGACTTTTTAGCGTTCGTAGTTCTAATGCGCATCTATCGTAGTAGCCTTAATAGCTGAATGCTCCATGAATTTATTGTATACAATAAGGAAACTATTCGTATATCCTTAGTGATATTGTCAACAATAGAGATCTTATGTATAGTTAACCTGCAGTTTAACGAAACATTTAATTTTTATTTACGAGGATACACTCATGACTGATTTACAAAAAGATTTTTTAACCGGTATCGTTTTTATGACTGGCTTGGTTGGCTTTATTTCAGGTGAATTTATAATTTCATCAACCCTGTTTGCTTCAGCCGCTATTGCTAGTAACTTAAACCTAAATCACAGAAGATCCAACGCAGGTCAATTCTGATGATTCACAACTTAACTATAAGTAAACCTGCATTAATTTAACCATTTATGGTTATGGAAAAGGGCAGGCTAGCCCTCACTTCGTCAACTATCAATAATAAGCCTAGAACGGAATCTTCGTTCTAGGTTTTTTTTTATAAAGCTCTCTTATTTTTGGCTTTTTCCTGAATTAATTATCTGCTCCTGTCAGATTATCTGTACACTCACCCGCCATACTTTTTGCCTTAACGCCTCTCTGAGATTCTGAAACAAATATATTTTGTTTACAAACTTTCTTGAAGTAATATTCTGTCAGTATTTTATGCCCATAGTCTGTTAGCATTGCTTATCAGTGCGTAACGCTGTGCCTTATGATCAGTATTTATCGTCATTCCATCCACTACATTGGTATTTAATCGGGTTAACCATGCTAAAAATTCGTGAAATCGTTCTTACTATAATCGTATTATTTTGGAGTACCCAGGGTTATACCGAGTCTCATAAAGTCGCTATAGCCAGTGCTCATCCATTAGCGACTGCAGCAGGATTTGAAGTGCTGGCTAAAGGCGGTAATGTTTATGATGCGGCGATTGCGGTAAGTGCTGCTTTAGCAGTTGTTGAGCCTTGGGCTTCGGGTTTGGGTGGTGGGGCTTATTGGTTATTGCATAGAGAAAAAGACAATGTAGATAATTTAATTGATGGCCGAGAGAAAGCGCCACTGGCTGCCCATAAGGACATGTTTTTAAATAAAGACGGTAAAGTGATTGAAAGGTTGTCACTTGATGGCCCATTAGCCGCCGCGATTCCCGGAATGCCAGCGGGGTTGGTACATTTATCAGAAAAATACGCGCAATTATCCTTGGCAGACGATTTGGCGCCGGCCATACGCTATGCACAGACTGGTTTTGCAGTCAGTGAGCGGTATATAAAGTTATTAAAGTTCAGAGCGGCGACGTTAAAACAATACCCTGAATCTGCACAAGTATTTTTACAAGAAGGTGAGGCGCCTAAACCGTTTTCAATACTGAGACAACCCGACCTCGCTAACACCTTAACCCGCTTGGCAAGCTCAGGCCGAGACGGTTTTTATAGTGGCACAACCGCCGATAAATTGGTTGAAGGTGTTAGAAATGCCGGTGGAATTTGGACTAAAGAAGACCTTGAAGCTTACCAAGTTGTCGAACGTAAACCCGTTACAGGACATTATAAAGGCATAAAAGTAACCAGTGCCGCACCCTCTTCATCGGGTGGCATTGTATTAATTGAAGCGCTGAATATATTAGCTGGTTATGATTTTCAAAAGCTAACTGAGCTTAATCGTAAACATATCATTATTGAAGCCATGCGTCGTGCTTATCATGACCGGAGTTTATATCTAGGGGACAGGGACTTTATTAAAGTCCCTGTTGAGCGCTTAATAAACGAAGATTATGCCGCTGGCTTGCGGAGCAGTATTCGGTTAGATAAAGCCTTACCCAGTAGTCAAATGTCTGGCCAAATTGAAATTCAAGCAGAAGGTATTGATACCACTCATTTTTCAATTATTGATGATGAAGGCAATCGGGTAGCTGCAACTCTGAGTATTAATTTCCCTTTTGGATCAGGGGTTGTAGCGCCGGGTACTGGCATAGTACTAAATAATGAGATGGATGATTTTGATAGCACGCCTGGCGCTATGAATAGTTATGGATTAATAGGTGGAGTGGCTAATGCAATTGCTCCGGGTAAGCGGATGTTATCCAGTATGACTCCTACCTTTTTAGAAACAGATAAAGAGGTCGCTGTTTTAGGAACACAAGGTGGCAGTAAAATTATCTCGATGGTATTATTAGGTACACTCGATTTTGCTGAAGGTCATGGCCCAGATTCGTGGGTTAATAAGCCTCGCTATCATCATCAATTTATGCCCGATGTGATTGAGTATGAAAATGGTGCTTTCTCGAATGAAGAAATAGCGAATCTGAAGAACCTGGGCCATGAATTGAAGCCGGTTCGTTATCCGTACGGTGACATGCAAGCGGTTCTATTAAATAAATCCACTAAACAATTATCGGCAGCCAGTGATAAGCGAGGCGAGGGTAGAGCAGTGGTAGGGAAGTAATGAATTCTGATAGTGTTGAAGTATGGCACGGCATCATAACGGCCGATGAGGCGCTTTACGAATCTTTTTTGGCTGTTTTAGATGGCGATGAACGACGTCAAGCCAACAGATTTACGAATACGCTATTGCATAAGCGATATGTCGAAGCGCATGGACGAGTAAGGCATCTGCTAGCTGAGAAAGTTAAACAAGCGCCAGAAAAGATTATCATCAACAAAACTAAACAGGGCAAACCTTTTTTGGCTGATTACCCTGAATTCGCTTTTAATTTATCACACTCTGCTGAACAGTTATTGGTAGCTGTTGCTTGGAACTGCCGGGTTGGAGTGGATGTTGAACACTATAAATCGAGAGTTAATTTAATCGGTTTAGTGAATAAGTGTTTTGCTGAAGCAGAAATGAGTTACTGGAATCAGTTGCCAGACAATGAGAAAAACCAAGCATTCTATCGCTTTTGGACACGCAAGGAAGCGTTTGTAAAAGCCACTGGTCATGGGATTGTGCTGGGTTTAGATCAATGCGTTGTCAATCCTGAAAAACCGGTTGAATTCATAAGCGTCCCTATGCAATGCGGAAAAGCATCAATATGGTCTATTCAAGACCTTGAGTTGGGTGAGGGGGCATGTGGTGCAATAGTCTCAGATAAAAAATTGAAAGATATAAGTCTAAAGCACCTTTAAGAGAGTTAACCCGATATAGGCAGAGAGTCGGCTACTCGCTCTTTTTTACACGAATTTTAAAGCCGGCAATGGCAATGCCGTTCAAGGAGTTAATGGCGGCTTTAGCCTCGCCGGGTTTTGGCATTTCAACAAAACCAAAGCCCTTTGAAAGCCCTGTATCGTTGTCTATTACCAGATTGCAAGATTGCACAGCGCCATGTCCCTGAAATAGAGTTAAAAGCTCTGCTTCTGTGGTTGTGCGTGCGAGATTGCGGATAAGTATTTTCATCAATTTACCGTGTAATTTTGTTGTGTGTAAATTATACAGCTTCTTAACCAATTCTATTGGTATATCAACGCAATTAGGTAGAGTATTTGGCTAAGCTAATTTCTCAGGCAATTTTTACTCCATTCACGCACGTAACTTGCTCAGCATATTTTAAATAAGGCCTTCTTCCTTTAGTGCTTGCTGTACCGCAGGCCGCTCTGAAATCCCTTCGACATATCGAGTTAATGCAGGCCATCTTGAAATATCCAGATTGACATAATGCCCCCAACTGAGTGTCACAAACAAATAAGCATCAGCAACACTAAATGTTTTACCTAGCAAAAACGGCTTATCTGATAAATGCTCTTCAACTGTTCCCAAGCGTGAGCTTAATCTTTCGATAGCTGAATCTTTAGCTGCTTGCTGTGCAGAGGGATCAAACAGGGGAGAAAAGTTTTTATGAATTTCAGTCGAAATAAAGTTTAACCATTGTTGTAATAAATACCGTTCGAACGTTCCTGCTTCAGGTGCCAATTTTTTTTCTGGCGCTCTGTCTGCAAGGTACTGAACGATAGCTGGGCCTTCTGTTAGCTTATTACCATCATCAAGTATCAGTGTGGGCACATAACCATTCGGGTTGATTTTCCAAAAATCATCGCCGTGTTCGGTTAGTTTGCTTTGTAAATCAACCTTTATCAGTTCAAGCGGTAGCTCTGCTTCGTTAGCAACTATGTGGGGTGATAAAGAGCAGGCTCCAGGAGTGTAATACAGTTTCATATAAAATCTCGTTAGTTATTTTCCAGTAAATGCAAAACATAAACTAAATCTGTTCATCTGACAATAAATGAATTAATTGCTCAGAACTTTGAAATCAGATGGTGCCGGACGCGATGCGATCGAGTACCAGTAAGCCACCCACAGCATGTATTGCATCTGCCACGGCTCGCAGGTAGTCATCGGGAAGAATCATGCCCGCCGAGGTTTCAACATGCGGGGCGAAGACAAAATCCGGTTTCTCACGGCTAATGGTAGTTAACACTTCTTTGATTGCAGCAGGAACAGTACTCGACTCTCTGGTGCCTGTCCCCGGACTGTGAGTGAGCACACTCAAAGCGCTGGTACAAAACTATCAGAACGAACGCACTTACCAGGACTCTGACGGCACTCATTTGGACAGCGGGTGCTTTAACTCAGACGTCGGGTGCCTTACCCAGCGCTTCGGGTGCCTTACCTCAGACGTCGGGTGCCTTACCTAGCGCTTCGGGTGCTTTACCCAGCACTTCGGCGGCAGTAACTTTAAGCATTAGTGTTTACACTGAAAGATCAAGCGACCGGACCGGGACGTCGGCCGCACTAGCTCTAACCTTCGGCACAAGCAGTGGGGACCAAAATAATGTGATTAAAACGACTTGAGTTGTTAACTAATAGTAAATATATCATTGCCAATCTATTGGCGGCTTTTAAAAATATGTTAGAGTCTGCTCACAAAATTAAATGACACACACAACGTAATGTTGCCTGAAAATGGCAATATAATAATCACCAGAACATGCGTATTATTTATTAAAGTCTAAGTCATTATTTAAGTAGTGTGATAGCAGGCTTAGACTACCCAGAGCGTTATTATGCAACCTACCGAATCGGCCTGTTTTTTGATGATGATGCCACTATCTTTCAGCCTTGCGACTTCCGGTTACATTCTTATTTTCAGATGTACAAGCGGTCGGAAAATATGCCATCGCCACCGGCACTGGCATAGAATTACTGATTGAAATCGGCGCCACCACGACCAGCAATGTAGTCTGGGAAATAAAAGATACCGCCGGGGTGTTTACCGCGATTGAATTAACGGGAGTAACGGTGGTGGCAGGTCATAATCTGGCCTTTGCTAACTTCCATTAGTTTTTGGTTGAGGGAGGATGCAACGTTGTAGCATCCTCCCAGCTTCCCAGTGAAGTAATTGTTACAATTATTTTCGTGACAAAATAACTCAAACCTTTATCATGATATCGCAATAATAAATGGTAAAAAGATTTGGTCATGGATATTTCGGAAGAATGGGCATCTAGATCTAAACCTTGGGTCAACCAAGGTTCTAGTTGTCCGGTAGATTTAACCCACTGTGATGGCGAGCAGGTGCAATTTCCGGGCGCCATTATACCGCATGGGGTTTTGCTCATTTTAACCCTTAGCGACTTTCGCATTTTGGGTGCCAGCGCGAACACCGGCTTTTGGTTCGGTTGCGACGTAGAACAGCTTTTGCATTGTCATCTTGACCGGATCGTTGCCCCCGACATACAGCAGACGTTGGAGACAAGTCTGGCACACATCACCGAACCAGAGCTTCCTCGCTATCTCGGCAGCTTTCAACCTGCGCAAGGCAACCATCGGTTTGATGTTTTCGCTCACCGATCCTGCGATGTTTTCATAGTTGAGTTCGAAGCCATCCCTGCTGAAGTGGCAGAAAATGGGTCGACTGGACGTATTGCCGAGGTCTCCGAGTGCATCAGTAGGCTGCATGCCGCTGAAACCTGGGAGGAAGGCATGGCTATTGGTGTCCGTGAATTAAAACGGCTGACCGGTTTCGATTCGGTAGTAGGCGCTCGTTTTCTCGATAATGGTTCTTTCCATGCCATCGCTGAAACGTGCGAATCTTATTTTCCTTCTGTTCTCGATAAACGCTTTCCGCGGTCCGATATTCCTGAGCCCGCACGCAGACAGATGCTCTTGATGCCGTTGCAGTATGCTCTGGACCTGGACTACGAGCCAGTACCCCTGGTTATTGCTGATCAGGCCCACGAGCCATTGGAGATAGACCTTGGTTTTGCTGTACTTCGCAGTATATCCCCGATGTGCCGCCGCTTTTATCGAAATATGGGTGTGCAATCACGACTGGTTATTTCTTTGGTGGATCAAGGAAAGTTGTGGGGCTTCTTTAGCTGCAAAAACGCGACGCCTCGCCAGGTGGTCTATTCTGACCGCCTTGTGCTTAAATTATTTGCAGAAATGTCTGCACTTTTGTTAGTCGAAAAAGAACGAGCCGAGCAGTTACAAGACGCGCTTCAGATCAAGCGCAGAATAAGCAAAATCGCTGCCGAACTGTCTTCTGCCGATGTATTCTCTGACGTGTTGATTCAGTTACCTGAACAGGTACTCGACAATCTCGACGTCACTGGTGTCGCGCTCTGTTTGGATAGTAAAATCCTCTGTGCAGGCGTTACCCCTGAAGCCACGGTCATTCAAGCCCTAATTTCATGGCTGGATGAACAGGGTCAGTCCTTGTTTACAACCGATAGACTGCCTACGCTGTTCGGGTCCACCGCCCAATCTTTGGGACAAGCGACCGGCCTACTTGCCGGGTGTTTGATGGAATCGGGTCAGTATATACTTTGTTTTCGGCCAGAACATGTGCATGAAGTCAAATGGGCAGGAAATCCTTTGAAGCAGATTGAGATTGATGGGGTCAGCGGTGAGGAGCGGTTTACGCCGCGTGGTTCTTTTGAGGTTTGGAAACAGGAAATGAGAGGGACAGCACGGGCCTGGCAATTTTATGAGATCGAAGCGTTCACCGATCTACAACAGGCTGTTATCCAATTGCAGTACAGTGAAAATCAGCGGGTCCTAAGATCCCAATTAGCACAAAGTAATGCTGAGCTCGAAGCATTTGCGTACATTGTTTCTCATGATCTTCAGGAGCCCCTTCGTGGTATTAGTAATTTCGCTCAAATTTTAGTGGATAGCTCTAGCGGGAAAATTGGGCAGCAGGAACTCAGCTGGCTGAATACTATTCTGAATCTGAGTGGTAGGATGAGTCATCAGATTAATGCCCTCTTGCAATATTCACGCGCGAGTCAACAACCACTGGTCGTGCAGTTAGTGGATCTTAATCTGCTATTGAATAGCGTTCTTGAGGATCTGTCTGCCACTATCAAAAACACAGAAACACAGATTCAAATCTCCCAGACTTTGCCTACCTTGGCCTGTGATCGGATCCGGTTGGCATCCGTGTTCAGCAATCTGATTACGAATGCCATAAAATATAACGATCAGGCTGAACGGCGGATCGAGATAGGATATCTCGAAAACCCAACGCTTACCTTTTTCGTTCGGGACAATGGCATTGGCATCCCAGAGAAATTTCATGATAAGATTTTTACTATTTTTCGCCGTTTGCACGGCCGCAACGACTATGGTGGTGGCACTGGGGCAGGTCTCGCGATAACGCGTAAGCATATCGAACGACACGGTGGTCGTCTGTGGCTGGAATCTACGCCCGGACAAGGGACAACCTTTTATTTTACGCTGGGTTCCGGCCTTGTATTTTCTGCCGATAATGAAGGGGACCCTCATGACTGAAGTGACCGTAAAGAACGTGGATCTAAGTAGTTGCGATCGCGAGCAGGTGCATCTTGTCGGAGCGATTCAGCCTCATGGAGCGCTCCTGGTTTTAGAAGAGCCGACGCTTCGAATCGTTCAGGCAAGTACCAACAGCGCTGATTTTTTGGGCACGCCCTGTGAACTGCTTGTGGGACAATGCCTAGATGAGTTGCTAGGTTTTGAAAGTACCGCCGCCATTCGCATTCAACTCGCTACAAAAAATCTGAACAGCGCTTTTACTCACTTGATTTCCGTGCCATTTCTATCGCATCAGGACAGTGTGGTTCATATATCCGGCAACCGCATCGACGGTTTGTTATTAATGGAATTTGAACGAACCACCGACACCATAAAAGTGAATCCCGCCTACGAGTACTCTTCCAGGTTGCAGGATATGATTCAGCAACTGTATGGGTGCTCCGGGTTACTCAGCTTTCTGTCTGTCGTGGTTGAGCAGGTACGTGTTTTGTCGGGTTTCGAGCGGGTTATGGTATACCGGTTCGACAGGGAGGGTAGCGGAGAGGTGGTTGCCGAAGCTAAGGATGCGGCTCTGGAAGCCTATCTTGGATTGCATTATCCGGCTAGTGATGTGCCTGAACCCGCTCGACGACTCTTAGAGTTAAGCCCGCTTAGACACCTTCCAGATGTAGACTATGTGCCCGTGCCCCTCTTTCCAGACCTGTCGCCTTTGACTGACGGACGTCCCGTTGATCTGAGCCATTCATTTTTACGGAGTGTTTCGGTGATGTATACCGGTTATCTGCTCAATATGGGTGTGAAAGCCACTCTGGTAATGCCCTTAATGAAGTTGGGCAAGCTCTGGGGCCTTGTTTCCTGTATGCACCATAGCGAGCCGAAATATCTATGCTATGAGCAACGTTTTCCGCTTGAGTTGTTGTCCCGGATGATATCACTGCGAATTGGCGATCTGGAAAGCCTGGATCAATTTGCCTATCGTACCCGCCTAGATCAGGCGCGTGGTCAACTCATTGGTGAAATGGGACGGGCCAAAACCCACTTTGAGGCCTTATTCGGGAGCAAAATAAACCTGCTTAACGAGATCGATGCCGGAGGGGCAGCATTGCTTGAGGACGGTAAAGTGACTCTACTGGGTAAAACCCCATCTGATCATCAGGTCGGCCTGCTCGCAAAATGGCTTGTGCAACAGGATGTGGAGGTATTGGCAACTCATTGTTTGCCTGATGATTTTCCCGCTGCCGTGAGCTTTTCAGCCGTGGCGAGCGGATTGCTGGCCATTCGGGTTTCTCTTGCGAGTTTGACTTGGGTAATGTGGTTTCGTCCTGAGGTGCTATCAGCAATACATTGGGCAGGCGACCCGAACAAACCGGTTATCATTAACGATGATGGTCAGGAGAGCCGGTTGCAGCCAAGGACATCTTTTGCCTTGTGGAAAGAAATCGTTCGCGGCCGTTCCCACCCTTGGCAGGACTGTGAAATCGAGCATGCAAGCAAATTGCGGCAAAGCTTGCAGGACATCCTCGTTGAACGGTTCTACCAGTTGATGCAGCTCAACACGGAGCTTGAGATCAGCAACCAGTCACTTAACAGCTTTGTCTATGCTTCTTTCCACGACTTAAAGGAGCCGCTACGCGGTATTCACAATTATGCTGAACTTCTAAAACTTGAAGAAGGCGAGCACGTGTCAGGGCAAGGTCATCAAAGGATAGAGACGATCCTAAATTTGACAGGTCGTATGCATCATTTTCTGGAAGCACTGCTACAATATTCCAATATAAGTAATATTGAGCAGGATTTTCAGGCTTGCTCGATCAATATACTGGTGGAAGAAATTATCGACATGCTCAAAAAGACCAACCCCGATGAAAACATTACTGTCGACATTCAACCAGCTATGCCAGTTATGCTGTGTAACCAGACAGGTCTGAGAGTTATATTCCAAAACTTAATTACGAATGCCATCAAGTACAATCGTGAGGTAGTGAAAGCAATTAAAATAGGCTGTTACACGACTAACGATACACCGATTTTTTTCGTGCAGGATAATGGAATAAGTATCTCACCCGAGTTTCATGAGTACATCTTTCAACCGTTTAAACGCCTGCATGGACAGAAAGAATTTGGGGGTGGAAGCGGTATTGGACTTGCGATCACTCAGAAAGCCATTATGCGTCAAGGAGGGCGAATCTGGATTGAATCGGGTGAGGGCAAAGGTTCAAGGTTTTGTTTCACGCTGACGCCTGATCGTGCAGTAGAAAGCCACTAACTATGCCATTAACAATGAAAAAAATGCATCCTCTGATGATCGTAGAGGATTCCGATGAAGATTTTGAAGTCTTTTGTTGGGCTTTAAAAAAAACGGGTTTTACACATCCAGTCATCCGTGCAGAGTCTGTCGAAGCGGCACTGACACATTTGTTTCCGGAATTGCCACAGGCCGACAGGATTGATCCGTTGCCGTGTTTGGTGTTAATGGACCTCAACCTACCGGGGATGAATGGTTTACAGTTGCTTGAGAAGCTAAGGAAGATGAAGCAGACGCTATCGATTCCCGTCGTGGTTATGTCCACGTCCAATAATCCGCTTGATATCGAAGCCAGTTATTGTTTTGGAGCGGCTGGCTATATCGTTAAACCCTTTAAGCTTGAAGAGTACATAGAAAAAGTAAAAGCGTTAACTCATTATTGGTTCAATACTGTTAGGTTGTCCGAGGGAAGTGATTGAGTCAAAAAATTTATACAGGGTAAGGCGCAATAATAACCCCCTCTTCATATGCAGTAAATCAGCTTTTGCTGTTTTTACAGGCAATAGCTTATACTATTGCATTCCAGATTTGTAGGGTACGAATAATTACATTTATTATACGATGAACACTGAAATATTAATCACACTTAAAAATGCCACTTGGCCGATGCATCAGCGCCTTGAGACAAATCTGAACTTACTGAATCCAAGTTTCTCACTGGAGGATTACCGGCGCCTGATCAAGGCTTTCTGGGGTTACTACCGTCCTTTTGAAGCAAGCCTTACCAGCGTTCCCGAATTGCATGGCCGCCTACCGGATATCGCTATGCGGAGTAAATTATTCTTGCTGGAGGCCGATCTTCACGTGTTGGGGGTAGACGTTGATTCACTGGATAGGCTTCCCGTTTGCCACGAACTTCCGGCTTGCAACGATCTTGCTTCAGCCTTGGGTTGCCTTTACGTACTGGAAGGCTCGACACTGGGTGGGCAGGTGATCAGTCGTCATTTTAAATCACTTCTTAATCTTGATGTCGAAAATGGCGCAGCCTTTTTTACGGGTTACGGTGAACAAACAGGGGCAATGTGGCAAACGTTTAGAGCCGTGTTGATGGCCGTGACGGTGGATGAGGATGCGCTGGTACATGCGGCTTGCGAGACGTTTACAACCTTGGAGCGCTGGCTGTGCTCAGCTATTATCCTGTCTGACGAATAATTATGACGATTGACATGTTGCGCGTACTGATTATTGATGACATTCCGGAAGACCAGGAGATTATGCTGCGCCTGTTACAGAAGGGCGCACCTGAGCGCTTCCGGTTTGACACCGCAGAAACGGGTGCCGCAGGATTACGCACTTGCCTGAATAGCGCGGCAGGACTGCCCGATTGTATCCTGCTTGATTATCATCTGCCTGACTATGATGCTCCGGAATTTTTGATGGCATTAGGTGCGCCACAATTGCTCGTCTGCCCAGTAGTCGTCGTGACGGGTATTACAAATGGGCTTAATGGCCCGAACATGATCCAGCTGGGTGCTCAGGATTTTATCAGTAAAAGCTGGATGAACCCGGAGAGTCTGGTTCGAACCGTCGAGAATGCTATCGAGCGATACAGTCTGTTTCGCACACTCCATGATAACGAAAAGCAGTTAGAAGACTATCGTTTTCACCTTGAAAAATTAGTCGAAGAAAAAACCACTGAACTTATGGCAGCCAAGGAAGCATCTGAAGCCGCAAATAAAGCAAAAAGCACTTTCCTGTCCACCATGAGCCACGAAATACGGACACCCATGAATGCCATTCTTGGTTTTACTTACCTTCTCAAGAATGATCTTAAAGACCCAAAACAGATAGACAAGCTTGAAAAGATCAACTATTCCGCCAAACATTTACTGAGTATTATTGATGATGTGCTAAGTCTGTCAAAAATTGAGGCTGAACTTATTGATCTGGAGCTGATACGATTTAATATCGGAGATACACTTAAAAAAGTCAGGATCTTAATGAGTGATCAGATTGAATCCAGAAAGTTGGAGCTAATCTACGATATCGATTCCATACTCATTGATTTAACCCTCATCGGCGATCCGTTACGACTTAGTCAAATTCTGCTCAATTATCTCAGTAATGCCGCCAAATTTACTAAACGAGGTCACATTACCTTGCGAGCCCAAGTGGAAAATGAGCAAGATGATAGCGTGACGCTGAAATTTGAAGTGCAGGATACCGGAATTGGTATTAGTGAAGATCAACAAGCCAAACTGTTCCAGCCATTTATGCAGGCTGAGGCCTCTACTACACGTCAATATGGGGGTACGGGTTTGGGTCTGATTATCAGCCGCAATCTGGCTCAACTGATGGGAGGGGATGCCGGTGTCGTCAGTAGTCTAGGCCAAGGTAGCACTTTCTGGTTTACTGTCTGTTTGAAACGAGGTAAGGAGCTTAAGCCGCAAGAAGTCTCCAATAAGCCTGAAGCGAAAATTCGTAAAGGTTCACGTATTCTGTTGGTGGAAGACAATGAAATAAACCAGGAAATCGGGCGTATGTTGTTGGAAGAATACAGTTTGTCGGTGGAGATAGCTAATCACGGTGGCGAAGCCGTTTCGATGGTTAAAGCCAATGTCTACGACCTGATTCTGATGGATATACAGATGCCGGTTATGGATGGTTTGGCGGCGACCCGTTATATCAGACAGCTTGACTGCGGCCAGTCCATACCGATTGTTGCCATGACTGCCAACGCCTTCGAGGATAATCAGAATGACTGTATCGAAGCCGGTATGAACGGTTTTTTAGCCAAACCAATCGAACCAGACCTTCTTTATAGTGAACTGGCACGCTGGCTTCCTGAGGTCAATTAAGCATTTATTCCACTTAACGAAGGACGTCTTTAGGTTGCTATGGATGGCTCTTCATTGCGATCCTTTACAGATACTATGTTAATGTCGTTAAGTACGTTCTTTAAGGTTTAGCAGCATATCGCTTGGGTCTCTATCGCTAGGACTTTTGAGGTGTAATTTGATATCTTTATAAAGCGGACTCAGTATTTCTTTTATCTCCTTCGCCTTTTCTTCACTTGAGTTTGAAAAATACGTGATTTCGTTTTGATCAATACTGACGCTATCAATAACATTGTTTTCATTAATCCGGAATCCTGAGTTAAGCAGCTTTTCCATCACTTCATTAAACCCTTGATTGTGTTTGTTTCCACCATGATCGATGAATAAATTAAATGTGGCGTTATCAGTTCGCTGAATTTTATTTATAAGCTCTTTTTTAAGGGTGAATAACTCCTTTTTAACTTGAGCTACATCGTTATCAGTATTTTCTTTTAGTTTTTTAAATTCTTCAGTGGTTTCCTTAGCATCTTTGGTAGCATTATTGACGATGTCAATTTCAGTTGCCGCAATTTCGGCTTTATTCGTAATCGATGAAATCTTATCATCCACTTCTTTTTTACTGTTCTCAAGCTTCTTCATCTCATCTTTGGTGTCGTTGACCAGATCAGCAATCTGTATATTTGCTTGTGTCGCATGGTCAGTTGTCTCTTTTATCTTGTCTGTCAGTATGCCCCATGCTGTAAGCCCACCTGCAATGGTAAAAATTGCACCTACCATTCCCCCAGTTCTTATCCAGCCGTCGATTTTTTTGATACTGTTTAATTCGATCCTGTTTTCTAAATTCTCAGCAAGTTTTTCCAATTGTTCTTTTTTGACATTGATTAAACTATCGATTTCATCATTTATTCTGTTATTTAAGGTTGAGTTGATAGCTTTACCACAGTGTTTGCAAAATAGGCTGTCCAGCGTGTTCAGTGTACTGCAGTTTGTACAAATATTTTGGTTGTCCATGGCAATAAATCACATTGAAGAAGTTAAAGATTAGTAATCTGTACGAAGAAATTGAATTCCACGCAAATCCAACAGCTTTTTAGATGATTGCTCCTGGTCGTCGAAAATAAGTTCTCCTAGTTTGTTATCGTCAGTTAACGGTTCATCCAAGCTGGATACTATATGAACATCATTGATCGCACGGTAGTCGATGCGATAAATGCTTTCTTGTTTCCTGGATGTATCAAACTTGATTTGATATTTGACGATCGAGCCGTTGGTATGTGTTATTTCGCCAGGGATTGTAGTGGTGTATAAATTTACATTGATTGATAATAAGCCATTGTTCAAGTCTGATATTTTAAAAGTTGTTGGTGGCGCGATGAAGTCCCCTAACAAAAGAATGCTGTTAGTCTTTTGACGGATCAGATAATATTTTCCTGTACCTTCCAGCAAAAATTGTTGGTGATCATAGGGGTCTATAGTTATATAGAACTGGGCTAAACCTTTAACATAAATTGATTTAGCGACCAACTCGTCTTTTATGTCTCTAAAACCATAATTATCCTTAATGGTTCTCCAGTCAGTTTCCCCCAAAAGTTTTTTGAAAGTGGTATCGATTTTCCGGTTGATGTCTGACGATGGTTGTACCCGATGGTTCGATGGTTCTTGGGCATCCTGTTGTATTGTTCATGATATTTCATATTGGTGTGGAGGCAGCGAACAAGAACGCAATGAAGCTGATCGCGAACTCAAGCAATGTGTCAATAGAAAGATGAATATGATGGGGAATATTATGTATGCAGTTGTCGATATAGGTGGACATCCATGGTTGCCAACGCCATGGCGTTGGGGTTATGGTTGGGATGATTGGCCAAAAAATTATGAAAAATCAGGGACTTCGTTGTCAGCTAAAGAACTAATTGATAAGCTCAAGATTTATGAAATTGTCGAAAAGCAATTAATTGATTTTAAAAAATAAAGCTTTGGTGGGGTATTGTTGAATATCAGTTGAAATTCAGAGTTGGTCCAAGCACTGGTCAATAAGTGTGTTTTATGCGTTCAACTTTAAAAAACTATACTTTTTCTGCTTGTTAACAATATAATTCTTTGAGTTGATATTGCGAAAAAGATCGGTTTATCAATGACTAGAATTATAGCTTTCAAGCACAATCCCGGAGGTTAAAATATGACAACCAATAAATCAGGTCCAGATGAGTCACTCCAAATCAACGGCGTCATAATTCAAGGTGGTGAGTTGTCTGGCGCAACCATTATTGCTGTAAATATCGCAGCGGCAAAAACCCCCGCACAATGGAAACGTTACATCGCCTATGATAAGGAAGTAAAAGTAGGTGGATCGTTATCATGGCGTAATAATAACCCAGGCAACCTTCGGGATGCACCGACCAAAATTGGTTTAGCACCTGGAGCGGTAGGGCACTTTGCCGTCTTTGCAAGTTTAGATGACGGTCGACTTGCGCAACGGAGTCTCTACCTCGAAAAGTACGGTAAAATGACAGTGACTGATGCTATCAATAGGTTGACGCCACCCAGTGAAAATGACACTTCTAAGTATTTGAAAGATTTAGAAGCTGCTGGGGTGAAGTTGAACCAAAATGTTGAGTCTCAAATTGATGTTTTAATGAAAGGGGTAGAAGCAAACGAAGGTTTGATCGCTGGAATCATTGTTGAACGGGTTTAATGAGACTCTGGTTGCTGATTGGTTTATTGTGTATCAGTTCGCTTACGCAAGCGAATGGTGTGCAAATTGGCTGTAAACGATTGCAGTTGTTACTTGACCCCGAGTTGTCCCCTAAAATTCTGGAATACAAGTGGGCGAGTGGAGAGTCTGTTTCTCAAATACCAGCAGTATTGGAACTTCGTGGTTGCAAGGGTGAATTACTTGATCAACTAATTCTTGATGCTCCTTTAGCTCGATTAGATCCGACTCTTCTTCGTGGAGCTTCCACGCCAACCTGCCTGGTTTCAGTAGATCTCACTGCAGCAGCGGGCTCCTACAATGGGCCATTGACTTTTCCAGTGCAAGTAGTGAATCACCACTTGCAGATTGCCGAAGCAATTGCATCTGACGGACATCATGAGCCTATTTATTTGGCCATGACAGGCAAGGCGGCATGGAAGAAGTTTGTTACCCAGACCGCCGATGATCTTCTCTCAGTTAAGAGTGAGCCAGATGGAAACGGTTTTGTGACCTTCTATCGTCGTTATCACCCCACCCGTAATGGATGGTTGGTACGAGTGAAATCAGTCCCGGTTCTTTGGGAGTCCGACGGTCAATTTCCTGAGATTAAATTTTTCCCATAACAGTTGTAGGTGCCTTGTTACCAGCAGTTCAGAGCAAAGATGAAGTAGCATCAAGGAGTGATGTAATGAGGTAATCCAGAGCTTCAAATTGTTCATTCAGCTCCGTTTCTCCCTGATCAATGGCTTGCTCCAAATCCTTTGCCGAGTCCATAATGTTCATTGCACAGATAAAGCCAGCATTGCTGACCAGCGTATGCATGCGTTGAGCCGCCATTTTCCGGTCGCCTGATACCAAGTCGCTGCGTGTCAGTTCTGCAACCCTGAGATTGTCATCGAAGAACATCCCTAGCAAGCTAATGAACATTGCTCTGTCACCACCCAAACGTTGAGCGGCGCATTCTCTGTCGATCCCAATGATCTTTGGGAAGTTATGGTCGGTATTTTTACTGGCTGATGTCAGTTCGCTTACGGGTGTGGAGTCGATAGTGGATGTCTCTTCTTTTGTTGGCTGAGGTTTGACCCATTTTTTCAGCAAGGTCGCCATTTGTTCCAGATCCATTGGTTTAGCCAGTACGTCGTTTACACCGGCTGCTCGTGCAGCAGCTTGTTGTTCGTCACGTACTCCAGCGGTAAAGGCAATGATCGGCAGATCGGTTAAGCCCAGCTCCCCACGAATCAATCTGACTGCTGTCAAGCCGTCCATTACAGGCATTTGTACATCCATCAGCACGGCATCGAAAGCCTCTGATCGGGTTTTGATGAGTTGAACGGCCTGCTGACCATCGGCGGCCAGCGTGGAGGTGGCGCCTTCCAGCTTCAGAGCTCTCTCCATTAAATCCCGGTTCATGGCGCTGTCGTCCACAACCAGGAAGTGTGCTCCAATCAAACGTGGCCCAGAAAAGATCTTTACTGATTGGGTTGCTAGCGCGTCTTTATCGACGTCTTTCGTTTTTTGAAAAGGTAACTCGAACCAAAAGGTGCTGCCTAGGCCGATTTGGCTTTCGACGCCAATCTTTCCATCCATCAATTCCACTAGACGCTTGCAGATGGACAAGCCAAGACCAGTGCCGCCAAAGCGGCGGCTAATGCCTGAGTCAGCTTGGGTGAAGGGAGTAAATAGCTGGACTAGTGCTTCAGGTGTAATACCGATGCCACTGTCGCGCACCTCGAAGTGAAGTATTACGGCTGTTTCGCTGATATCGTGGATTTTAACAAGGACCGACACTTCTCCCCGTTCGGTGAATTTGATCGCGTTTCCAGTTAGATTAAACAACACCTGTTCTAAGCGGAGTCCATCCCCGAACAATGATCCCAAATGAGTTGCCGGAGGCACTATTCTGAAGGAAAGTCCTTTAGTTCCTGCTAATTGTCCCATTAAGCTATCAAGATTTGCCAACAGAATCCTTAAGTCAAAGGGGCGGGGTTCGATGCGTAGCTGTCCAGCCTCTATCTTGGATAAGTCGAGCACATCATCAAGGATGGCGAGAAGAGATTGACCGGCAGTTCGGATACGCTCTACCATTTCACGCTGCTTTCCGGCGAGCGGCTCGCGCTCCAGAACTTGGGCCAAACCGAGCACTGCGTTCATCGGTGTACGGATCTCATGGCTCATGTGGGCGAGGAACTCGCTCTTGGCAGCATTAGCGGCTTCTGCAGCATCGTGAGCCTGTCTAAGTTCTTGCTCGTAACGTTTACGTTCACTGATGTCTTCGACAATGTATAGATAGCGCTGGGTACCGTCGGTATCGACTTGAACCGGAGCACAGGTTACGCTGGCCCAGACAATCGAGCCGTCTGGTAGGAGGTAGCGTTTGTTCAAGCGGTATCCACTGATCTCACCATTCTTAAGACGTTTTATTTGATCATGGCTCTCCTGTCTGTCATCTGGATGTGTAAAACTGAGCTGGGGATTGGCTCCTACCACTTGTTCTGGCCGGTGTCCAACGATCTCGCTAAGGCGTAGGTTTGCCTCTAAGATCTGTCCAGTGTTTGCGTCGACCAGTGCTACCCCCATGGGTGCCTGCTCGAAGATTACGCGAAAGCGTGACTCTGCAATTTGCTGGGTTTTTAGAGAGCTCAATTCTTGACGCTGTTGGTCCCGACGCCATAACAAATAGCCTGCGTAATACACCAGAAGTAGACCAAAACCCACGGCCAGGGTTGTTGTCCAAGCCATAGTTTGAATGCGGGCATAGGCCTCAGATTCGTCAATCTCGGCAATCATCAACCAGGGCGTCCCAGCGACTGCAGAGGCATAGGCCAGCACAGGAATGTTGCGATAATCACGGCCACCCTCGATAATTCCACGCTCTCCGCGTGCAGCTCTAGCGGCTGGCACTTCTGGTCTGCTCAAGGGGAGGGTTAGCGAGAGAGCGGGGTCGAGTCGAAAGCGTAGAGGTGTCAAAAAACGAACGCCTTCACCGTCACGTCGAACCAGGTAGGTTTCCGCTGTTTGGGTGGGTACTGGCCAGGTTCTGACCAGCGGGGTTAGTGCTTTGTCGGCACTCCATGTCACGTAGGCCACGCCCAGTGGCACCATGTCTGGCGACCCGATAGGTGCTAGGATGCCGTATTGAGCTTCGCCCTTGGCATTTATATATAAATCGATCAGTTCAGTGCGGGGTCTATGCAAGATGTCTTGGATCAAATCCCTATGGGCCTGAATATCGGCTTCACCTATGGCAAATGCTCGACGAGCTTCAGCGTCGACTATCGTTAATCCACTCCAGCCACGGGCCATTGCCATTTGTGCCATGAGCTGCTCCATCCGTTTCAGACTCACATCATCTTTCCGGCCGCCATTTTGCCATTGGCTGAAAAGTATCTCAATCTGAGAGTGGCCATAAAAGGTTAAATTGGTATCAATCTGGGCTTCGGTAAGTAAAGCTTCAATTTGTTGCCGCTTTTGCTCGGCGATGACTGCCAGGGTACGGTCGTTCTCACGGCGTATTTCTTCGCTTAAGTATCGATAACCGATTGCGCCTATAGCGCCAATTAACAGTGAGATAGCAAGGAGTAGCAGTACAAACCGTTTCCAATGGTGGCTGGAGTGATTTGTAGGAGGGTTTGTAATTTGGGGATCGATAGCGGTTCTCATGTTTAGAGCATTTTCGCTCGGTTGAGTATTAGTCAATGCTGGGTTTGGGCGTGCACCATTTTAGCAAATGATGCACCAGTATGGGAATCTTCTTGGCTATTGAGATGAAAATTACTGAGTAGAAAGCAGTTTGCCTATTGCTAGGCACTCGTCTGTGGTTAGTTCAAAATCTATGATAGCTAGATCTTCTGCCATGTGGCTCGTCGAAGTAGTGCCTGTGAGTGGAATAATATCGATGTGGTTCAAAAAGCGGAAAAATATTTGGGCTGTACTACGTTGATATTTCTTAGCCAAAGCATTAACCATGGCATGGGCTAATAGCTTTGGATTGGCTGTTAGGGTCCAGAAGCTTTGATAAATTATTCGGTGTTGCTGGCAAAATTCACGAATAGTTTTGTCAAATTGGGTGTCAGCATAAAAACGGTTCTGGATAATTGTCGGTTTAACCTTGGCATTTAGATACAAAAGTTTAAATTGATGAGGGTTGTAGCAGTTGCTGATTCCTATTTGTCGGGTGCCTCCTTGATTAAAAATCTGCTCCATGGCTTGCCACACTTCCATCATTTCTAACTGGTTAGCTAGTGGTGAATGTAATACCAAGCAATCTAAATAAGTGGTTTGCAGGTTTTTCAGAGAGGCCTGGAATGATTGTGCAACTTGTTCACAAAGTCTAGCATTCGCATCATATGGAACGCGTTCAGGATCTTGACCGTTTAGTGGTGTGAATTTACTTTGTAGATAAAGTTCGGAACGATCTATTCCCAATTTATGGCAAGCAATGGATACACCTTTGCCGACGCCTGCTTCATCGTAATGCTTGGGTTGGCAGGCAGTATCAATCCCCCGAAAACCTAGACTAATTGCCTGTTCAACCAGCACGGCCGTCCGGTCTTTTTTCCAGGCCGTTCCGTAAATAATCGGGGGTATCCGTACGTCGTTATTTGAAGTAAAAAAATAGTTATGGCTCATTTATCCCTTCACACAAATAAGTTGTCTAAGAGTATGTTAAATTTCGGTCAGGTCGTTTTGAAAACTGTCAGGGCAATGTTATTCCATAATCGATTTGGATTTCTTGTTCAGGTAATGGGTAAACCACGTAGTCATCACCTGTTAGTAAGGTATGACTGCTGGGTAACCCATTCTTAAATCCAACCAGCCCCAGATTGCATATAGAAATCAAGTGGGATTTGGTGTTTTCTGCCTCGACCAGTTGCACCTTAGTAGACCAGCGGTTTTGTGGTAATAGTGCCCAATTGCGATGCGTTATTTTTATGTCGTGCGTTAAATTACCGGCATCATTTAAAAGTTTAGATTGTTTAGCATCGGGTTCGTTGCTTAAGGCGCTACTGGTTAATTGATAGCATCGTAAAATGTTATTTTGGTATTTAAATTCTGCTTCGGCAGTAAAGGCATAATGTACATCGCCTGATAAGAACAAGCAGCGTTTGATACCCATGCGTCTACTGAGTACATCCATCAAATTAAAAAAGCCCAGTTTATTTGAGCTCCATGATTCTGCATCTAGCGCATCAACCAACCAGTTGATTAAAAAGCCTTTATGATTGGTAAGCTCTTCTAGCATAGCAATCTGAGGTATACTTTCGATTAAGCCAGCTAGCCACAAACCGAGTTGTTGAAAGAATTCGATAGTGGAAAAGCCAATGACGGGCGTAGTGGCAATAATAATTGGGCAGGTATTTTGGTTGATATCCTGGCCTGTTTTCAGCTTCGCCCATTCGATTCGAAGCCAGTCTAATGCATAGCGATCAAGAAGTTGTGCTGGGTAATACTTGTTTTCATACTGTCGTTGAGTGCGAGAATCCATAATGATAATGGGTGGTTCGGTGGGAATAGTAAAGCCCCAGCCTCGGCTTTTCCATGTATGCAAGTCATATCGGTCACCTATGTCAGCATCGTTTTCGTCATCATTAAGTTGTTGGGTAATGGTGAGTATGAGGTCTTTATCAAAATTATCCGGGTCATTACCCCAGCCTTGAAAAGCCCAATATGAAGCTAAGGCATTAGAGACAATTCGTCTCCCTAAGGGGGAGTCACGCACATTGTCATACCAGTTACCATTAATATTCCAATCGTCAGATACGTCGTGGTCGTCGAATATCATGTACGTAACAATATTAGCCATTAGTTTACGTATCATGGGAAGGGTTTTGTGATAAGACTTAAGTGGTATTTGTTGTGCATCCCAAGCAGTTTTAGCTTGTTTCTGGTCTTTTATCCCTATTGAATCAAGCTCATCCCAATCCCATATGGGCTCCCAGGCGGGCTGATTACCAAACGCATATAAGTAATGGGCAGCGAATTCACCAAAGGTAAATAGATGGTTTTCTGATTCACCTGAACTGAACCCCGTTTTGTGAGTTTTAAGCGTTTCTTTGCGGCCGTGTAATGGAATTCTTGAGGGGTCTAGTCTTGTGTTTTCCGTCGAATTGAAGGTGTTTATGTTATCGACCAGAGGTAAGGTTTCCTGTTTTCCTGTGATAACAACACTTTCTTGTCTAAGCATGGCTAATAGAGATAGAGCAACATCATCTGCATAAATTTGATCGCCTGTTAGCAATAAAATGGCTGGACGTAGATCGAGATTATCGTAAGTCTTTTCCAGTAATGCATGGCCATGACTCAGTGCATCTGGCATCGCTATTTGTGTTTTTGAATTAAACCCGCCATGAGGTTTTCGGCAACTACCATGTAAAAGTTGCTTAAGTTGGGTAGGAATGAAAAAACTGGGGTAGGGGTATGGTCCGTAGGCCAGATCAGTAAGGTCTAACGGTGTGATACTGCCTTGTTCATCTGTTTCGTCCAAACGATAATACAATAAAGTGTCAAGGGCAAAGTAAGAGATGTTTGTGTCCGTATTGGGGAATGCCTGCAAGAGGTAAACCCATAGGTTTTTCCCTATCTGGATGCGTTGTTGAGTTATATTTTGTAGGTTGCTTTTTCCTACTATTGATCCATCATCCGCTGTTATTGTTAATTGCAATAACAACGGATCGGTGGTGGCTAGCCACACGCAAACTCGGTGTGTTGTCGTTCTACGCAGGATTGGGCCAGCTAATAATTTTGTTGTCATAATTCCACCTCATTCTGTTAAAGGCGACGGAATAGACATTCCGTCGCTACTATTTATTTATTAGTAAGGCCTACAGTTGTTTTAGGTATTCAAGTAAAGCCTTTTTTTCTTGAGGTGTAAAACTAGTGCCATAGTCATGACCACAATGGCTATTGCCAGAGTTTCTATCACTGCAATCGGTTGTTTTTAGAGTGAAGTTAAATTTAGTTTGTTCAGTCGCCAGTCCTACGGTCTCGATATCATAAGCGGGTCCTACTTTGAAAGCTGAGGCCCGTTTTGCAGAGGGGGTTAATAATTCAGTTAAAGATGAAACGGAACCGTTATGTAGGTAAGGCGCGGTTGCCCAAATGCCTTGGAGTACTCTGGATTCGTAAGGAAAGCTGGGAGTTGCAGTGGGTTTTTTGATTTCAAAGGTTTCTTTGAGGTCATCTAAACTGCCCAAGTCGCCAAGATCTTCAAGCTTTTCAACTTCGGTTGCAAATTTTGCTTTTAACTGATCCAGTTTGTTTAGATCTTTTTGTTGTTTGGCATCGAGTTCAACGGGGAGGTAATGTTGAAAAATAGAGCCAGTCACTACGGTTCCTAATACCGAAAAGGCTGAGTCAACGGCTTTGAGCGGTGGCTTTGTGGGGAAAATTACAGCACCTTCAAGGACCCCTGTTTTGATCTGAGAACCTAATAGATTGACTTCTCTAGAGTCAGTGCCAACATCTATCAATGGTGTAGCCCATGTTTTGTGGGTTAATGAACGGGTTTTTCCTTCTTTAATGCCATGACAATCTGCACAACTTTCATTTTCTTCTGCGGGGTCTTTTTTGTTAAACACTTTTTCGCCTGCAGCAACCAGTGCGGCGTCTAATTTCCAGGGCCACTTTGGAGGACCGATTTTCTTAATTAAGCTTTCTAACTTATTCAAGCCATGGAAGTTAGCAGAGTTGTGATCTACATAGTTGACCTTGAGTAGTCGTGATGCGTCTTTTTTAGGATGAAAATCGGCGAAAACTCCGAAGACTTCACCTAAGTTTCTGGAGAGACCAAAAAGGCGATTACCATTAGGCGCAAACCCTGGCCATTGTGTTGTATCCTGAATAGGGGCGTTCCAGATAAAAGGATAGCGCGCAGGGACATCGGCCCTTTTGATGTTTTCTAAAATAATATGATTGGGCGCTGTTCCAATATCGAGTCCAGTGACGCGGTTGAAAATCATCGATACGGCATCCAGTCTTGAGGGGCCCCAAGGTGATTCGGTGGGTAATGATCCCTGGATAATAGCGTTATAGGGTTCGAACCAGGTTGCAACAGCTGTGTGAAGTTTTTCTTCGTCCTGTTTGCTGGTTGTAGTGCCAAGGACGGTGTGGGAAAACTCAGTGAAGGCTGCGGTGTTATTGAGTATTGTGTTGACTGCTTTATGAAGATCACTCAAAAAACTTTGCATGTCTGTAATTGCGGGGCCGCCGTCAATTCGATATGAAACACCAGACACTTCGATTTGTCGGGAATGACAGGCTGAACAGTTCATTCCAATTATTTTTTCACCGTTCTCCTCCGCCACTGTAAAGCCAACCGGTAAGTTCGTTTCAGTGTTTTTTGGATTTGGCAGATAGCCATATCGGCCCAGGCTGTCAGCCAAAAAAGGTAAGCCGTTTGCTTGTTTTAGTGCACTGATCCATTTCAATGGCATGATCCGGGAACCTTGATCCTGGGTATAGAATTTTTCTTGGGTGGTTGCAGTCCAATTTCCACCTTGATCGGTTAATACAGGAATTGTGGCTGACGATGACTGTGGGGCAAGTATAGCGATTAGCAGAGCGGTGGCAGTAAGGCAATTTGATATCAATTGACTCGTTTGATTTTTCATGTGCTGGATTCCTTAAAATGTAAAAAACCTCAATGATTGAATATCACTTATTAACGTTATTAGCGGATAACAAGAGATTTTCACCCCAAACAACATCTACATGATGAGCGTTTGCTTAACAAAATAGATGTACCCGGCACTATCAAATATGATGAAGCGTAAAAAAGGAATGAGATTTTCTTTTTATTTTAAGAGAGTCATTTTTGATCAGTACCACGAGTTCTTGCATGGCCTAGCGCCATGCGTTCTAATAATAGCTTGATGCTTGCGCTTTAACCAAAGTAGAGTAAATAACCCTCTATATATACTAAAGATTCTTTAAGTGCAATTTTTTCATTAATGGCAATAACTTAAGTTGTTTAATTTATAGGGTTGATAATAGCTAACGGGGTTTTTCTCGATAAGGTCAATATAAAATCGACTTCAATTTCGAGCTCTGAAAGATTGCTTAAAGTAGTTTGAATCTGTTCACCAGCACTCCAGGCAAAGGGTGTCATTTGTAGAAGCGCCGTTCTAAGTTCTGAATTCGGGGCTATTTTGTAGCTAATCCGTTGGTTGGTTAATAGTTCAAATCCTTCTGGAATTGTGCTTTCTTCTGCATGTTCTTTGACATCATCATAGATAAATTCTTTTAATTGCCAAAGATGGCGAGGCCCAGGCGTGACGGTGAGTAAGTGACTGGAAGGCTTCAATACCCGGTTGATTTCTTTGTCGTCACAGGGGGCAAAGATCCGTAGCACCAAGTCAAAGTAATTATCACTGTAAGGGAGTCTGGAGGAACTGGCAACAACAAAGTGTGCTGAAGGTTGTTTTTTTGCAGCGGCAGCGATAGCAACTTTTGCAATATCGTTTCCATGCTGAAGCAGGCGATGACTTTGTTCACAATAACGTTCAATTTGTCGACTATAATAACCTTCACCACAGCCCAGATCCAGCAGCCTATAGATTTGATCATGTTTATGAGTCACATTGATGATCATTGCCAAGCCTTTAGCGAGAGGCTCATAGAAGCCGGCTTCTAAAAACTGTCTTCTAGCTGTTAGCATTTGTTTGCTATCACCCGGTTCCTTAGAGTGCTTGAACTGGACAGGTAAAAGATTTAAATAACCTTCTTTAGCTCGATCAAAGCTGTGTCTATTTTGGCAGGCATAGGTTTTTTTAGAAACCTCTAAATGTAATGGTAGATTACATAGAGGACATAGATAGTGGACCGTTAGTTCTGGATTGAGTATTGACACGTTAAGTGAAGATTAAATTAAGAAATATAGAATAATAGCGGTATTTTACCAAATTACTACACAGTTAATAAGCATAGGGTGTTTTCATCAATAGACTAGTGACCTACTATTTTGGTATAGTTACTGA
>SESB01000278.1_pt1 | contig 37909 bp, 33 predicted proteins | sample 3171441 | NCBI WGS metagenome assembly SESB01 (sample SAMN06051867, study PRJNA518727) | freshwater metagenome | biome: subpolar coniferous forest; feature: holomictic lake; material: water; isolation source: holomictic Lake 227, 6 m depth | place: Canada: near Kenora, Ontario | collected... | reverse complement strand
TGCCACTGGTGGTCCCCGCCTTCTTTGGCAGCGCGTTCTTCATCTTCATGTACCGACAATTTATTGCGCAAGTTCCAGAGGCGCTTGTTGAAGCAGCCAAAGTGGATGGTTGGGGATGGTTTGGAATTTGGTGGCATGTCATGTTGCCGCTGTGTCGACCAGTCACGGCCATCTGCGCTGTGTTCACATTCATCTTCACATGGAACGACTTCTTGGCACCGCTGATTTACTTGCATTCCGACGAGCAAGCCACGCTTGCCGTGGCGCTGAACAGTTTCCGAAATCAATATGGCGGCGTGAACAAAGTCAATCTACTCATGGCCGCAAGTCTTGTGACCATGATCCCCTGCATCTTGCTGTTCCTTGTGGCGCAGCGGCAATTTATTGAAGGCCTGGGCAAAGGCGCCGTCAAAGGCTGACGCGATCGCAATTCAAACGGAGATTTCGCATGGCAACTATTTCTCTTGAACGTGTTGGGAAAATGTATCCAGGGGGCGTGCGCGCTGTTGAAGGTGTTGACTTGAACATTGCGCATGGTGAATTCACCGTGCTGGTTGGCCCATCTGGCTGCGGAAAAAGCACGCTTTTACGCATGATCGCCGGATTGGAAACCATTACCGAAGGCGTGATGAAGATTGATGACTTGGTGGTGAATGAATTGCCGCCACAAGCGCGCGACATTGCAATGGTGTTCCAGAATTACGCGCTCTACCCGCACATGAATGTCCACGACAACATGGCGTTTGGTTTGCTGCGTCGACGACAATTTCCCAGCCGTTTGAAATCTATTTTGTCCGGTGAATATCGCGCGGACCGTCGCGCGGAGCATATGGAGATTTCAAACAAGGTCAACACCGCCGCCACAACCTTGGGCATCAATCAACTTCTAGACCGCCGCCCCGCCGCGCTATCAGGTGGTCAACGCCAACGCGTTGCGCTTGGCCGCGCGCTGGTGCGTCAACCAAAAGTTTTCTTACTTGATGAACCGTTGTCCAACCTAGACGCCAAACTACGCGTTGAAATGCGCGCCGAACTACGCATGCTTCACAGGCGCCTGGGCGTGACCATGGTGTATGTCACGCACGACCAAGAAGAAGCCATGAGTTTGGGCGACCGAGTGGTGGTGCTCAAAGACGGCTTGGTGCAGCAAATCGCCGCGCCTCAAGAAATTTATTCAAAGCCAGCCAATCGATTTGTTGCGTCGTTTGTGGGAACTCCAACCATGAACATGCTGGAAGGCGCGCTTTCCATGAAGGACAACTGGGCCACATTTGCCGCAAAATCATTGCAAATCCAAGGTGCGGTCGATGCGTGGAAGTCACTTGCTCAAAGCGGCCCACGAAGCGCCGTGCTTGGCATTCGCCCCGAACATGTTCTGCTGAACGCCGCGGGTGGTTTTGCCGCCACCGTTGAAGCGGTTGAACATTACGGCGATCGCATGGATGTGGTTGTGCAAACTTTTGGTCAGCGCCTTGTTGCTCGTTGCGGTCCAGATTCATCCATTCAAGAAGGTAAATCCATATCCGTCGCCGTAGATCTTACGCGCGCGCATTTGTTTGAGCAAAATGAAACTGGTATGCGATTGGCTTAGGCAATCACTGTCACGCGATACATGCAATGCAACGGTTTTATTTTTGCATACAAGGTGCTCTACTGAGGCTAAATAATTTTACTAGCAATTAAAATCCCCCGATCCTTGGACCGGGGGATTTGTTTGCACTTAACTTCATGCGGCTTACATTGCCGCGATCAAACTTATTGGCAAGCACCAGTGCTCAAGAGCACCAGAGATACGTCGCCTGAGTCAGTTTCACCTGAACCGTCCAAGTCAGATGCGCAGCCACCGCATGGACCAGTGTCAAGCAGACACAGCGACACGTCGCCGGCGTCAACTTCACCTGAACCGTCCAAGTCGCCGAAGCAAAAGCCACAGGCGTCTGGACCAAAGGCGCTGAAGTATTGATCACCAGGAATGGAGGCAAAATTCACGCCACGCAATGCGCCTGGGAAACCTCCGATATATCCACCAACACCATCGCCACCTAAATTGCCATTGCCAAGCGGAAGCGAACCAAGCACTTGGTTACTGACATAATCATGGCCATTTCCGTTGATAAACGCGCAGACTTTAATGTCTGATGCGCCGTCCCACGCAAGTAGCGCAAGTGGAATTCTCATTTCAATTCCAGTGACAACGCCGCAACCAGAACCTGGATTCGTGGAATTACCACTGACGCCACCCGTGTTGGCGTTGCTAATTGAAAGTTGGCAACCGTACACTTGATCGTCCAAAAAATTCACGCCTGTTGGACCACTGAAAGTACCGCTGCCAATGTACGCGCCCACGCCACCGCCATTGGTCAATACCTGAGCAATGTTGGCGTACTGCGTGACGGGATTTCCGCCAAGAGTTGTCATTAAGCAGAAGTCAGCTGCAAAGCCGGCATCAAACTTCAAGCCGGCGTATCCGTTGACATCGTCGCGGCCCATTTTATTCAAGCCGTTGTAGTCAATGTCGGCGTTGTCGCTGCGAAGTTCGTTCTGGCCTTCACCTGGAACACTATCGATAAACATGTCGAGCTTGTTAAAATTACTTTCAAGGTTGCCCGCCATAAACACATAGAGGTACCCGTTTGCCGAGTCGATCTTGATATACGCAGCGTCAAGTTCGGAACCGTTGGCGTAACTGTTCACGCCATCAGTGGCATTGCCGAAACCAGTGTGAACAACTTGCGACGCTTTTGGATTTCCGTATGCAGCATCACATGTTCCATCAATTGCAATGACCTGCGCCATGGTCGAAGCACAACAAATCATGACTGGAGCAGCCAACGAGGCGATCAACGCTAATTTCATTTTTTCATTCTCCAAAAATTTTTCAAATAGTCGTCTATTACGGCCGTAACAGATCCAACCATTCGCTCATTCAACCTACTCCTGAATTCTTGAAATGAGACAAAATAATTCAAAATTTGTGGTTTTTATCTACTTACATGGGGAATAATTTTTCATATCAAACTAAGTCGTCGCAACATTATCGGAGCGGCCCAAGCGACATGATTGATCCAATTTGGAAATCGTCTATACATCACATATGCCCAAATTTGCGATACGAATTGCCTACGAGGGCACCAACTTTCACGGCTGGCAGCGCCAAGAACCGCCTGATAAACCGCCGTATCGAACCATTCAAGGTGAGTTGGACAAGGCGTTGGCGGATCTTTTTCAAATGCGCATTCTGACTTCGGGCGCAAGTCGGACGGACTCTGGCGTTCACGCCGACGCGCAGGTTGCAGCGTTCACAGCGGAAACAAAGATTCCAGTTCCGAGAATTCCAGCGGCGCTGAACACGCGCCTGCCTGGTGATATGCGCGTGCTGAAAGCCTGGTTGCCAACCGAAGAATTTGATCCCGTGCGCGACGCGGAGGAAAAGGGATATCGCTACGAAGTTTCACATGGCGATCATTTGCGCGTGCGGCCAATTTTTGATCGACGCACGGTTTATTTTTCACCGCATCACATGGATGTCGAACCCATGAAACTGGCCGCGGCCATGTTTGTTGGCCAGCATGATTTCAAGGCGTTCGCGCATTCAGCGCATGGACGCGAAAGCACGGTTCGCACTATCTTCTCATGTGAGGTGCACGCATTGAACACGGACAGAATCGTGATCGATATTTCAGGCAATGGATTCCTGTACAACATGGTCAGGATTATCGCCGGCACAATCACCGAAATTGGGCGTGGGCGCATGCAATTGGACGCTATTCAAGCCGCGTTGGAAAGTGGCGACCGTCAACTTGCTGGACCAACATTGCCACCGGAGGGCTTGCGCCTGAAATGGATTCGCTATCCACAAGAAAAATCTCAGGAACCAATGTGATCAGTCAACTTGTACATGTTTACACATTGCTGAGTTGGCCAACGACTGTTGTGCGCACGCACAACTGCATGGCGCGAATTGCTTTTGTGACATGCGTGCTGTGGATCAGCTGCGTCGGCGCGCCACATGCCGCCGCGCAAATATTGCATCTGGACGCGCCACCAAATCCAGCATGGCCAAATCCTTCGTCGGTGACCGTGCTTGCGGACGCGCTTATGCGCGAAGCTGACAAGTTGGATGCCGCCGCAAAAAGTCCATCCGCGCAAGCGGCGTGGCGGCGAATGGCCGCGGTGATTTTGCGCGTGCACGGCGCGTCGGCGCTTTCGGATTCATCCCCCGCTGCGATCGCGTTGGTCATGGTGGCGATCCGCAAGGACATGGATCCGCACTTGAATACTGCCGCGGCGGAATTATTTGCGGCGGAGTGGAATGCTCGCCCTGATCCACAGGCGGACCCCATGCCAGATTTTGCACGGCTACTCGCTGGAATCGCGGAGATGCCCGCCGTGGCGCCGCTACCTTGCGCTTGCGAAGAGGGAAATGAATTGCTGAAAAGAATTCTGTCCGTGTCAACTGCGGCAAGCACCGCGCCGGACCTGCAGCAATCCACCGCCGCTGTCGTGGATGCGGCCAATCAAGCGGCATTCGCGCTGTGCGCCCTGAATAAAGCAGCATTTGAAAATACAGCCGCCCGTAAAAAAATCGCCGAACAAGTGAACGCCGCGGTCAAAGGACTGAATGATCCAGCGACACGCGCGGAATCTATTTTGCAATGCGCCAAGATTGGCGCCATGGGTCAATGCATAGAGGCATTGAATCAATACCGCGCCGTGGCTGGCGCGGGGAGTGTCTCCAAATCTGATCGTATTCCAGAGGCACTGCGCGTATTGAACGCCAAAAAAGATCCGGCGGAAGCGGCGCGCAATCTCAATCGAGTTGCGAAAATTATCAATTGCATGACGCAGGCGCGGCAGATCAACGTTGACACGATCGCTTTGCCGCTGAGAAATTTTGCGCGCTCGCTCAAGCGCCATGCGAATGCCTCCGAGCAACTGGGTCTTGCGCGCATTGAAACCCTCACCAAGAATGGGTTCGACGCCAATGATCCTTCGCTTGCAACGCTTTTTGTGGCTCAGGAACAATTGGTGCAGGACATCAACATGCTTGAGCGCTTAAGCGCCGCGCTGAACAACACCCAAGCCACGCACAGTAAACAAACCAAGCAACTCATCGCGGTCATGCAAACTCTTTCCGCGGGTCTTGATGATCAAAGTTTTTCCGATCTCTTTCGTGAGCGACTTCAATCCATGGATCGCCAACTGGACATTCTGCTTGCGGCCGAAAATACGGCCAACATGTCAGCCGCTGTACAAGCCGAAGTTGCCGTGATTCACCAAAGATGGCTCGATGCCTGGGCCGCCAATACTCCCGCAAAAGCGCTTGAAAACATTGAAGATTTTGTTCGCTGGGCCGCTGCCAAACGCGCGCTTGACGCGCTTGATGCCGCGCCAGTTGAGTGGCCCGGCGCACGCTTGGATTGGGCAACCTCGCGCGATGCGTTGCGCTTGTGTGTCAGCGACGGCGACGGTGCGCTGGCGACAGACAACTTGAAAGCTATGAAGCCATTTCTTGCGCCACTGCGTAAAGATGCCGCGGCTTCTTTGGCGTGCGGTCTGCGTCTTTGTCAATCAGAAAAACTTTCCTCGGAAACTCCTGCAGTCACGCGTGATCTCTGCGCCATGCAAAATGACAAAAGTGTCCAAGCCATCGCCGTGTTACTGCGCTTGGAGCAAGAGCGGCGAACGCTGCTCAAGACCAATCCAAAAGTTGCCGGCGAGTTCTTCAACGCGCGCAATGAATGGGTTGCGGAACTTCCGCCATCACTGCAAGACCATTTGCCAGATGGCCTGCTTCCACCGTCAACTCCGTAACATGAAAAACATTCCTCGCGAACAAAGTCCGTTGGCAAATTGGAGTAAAACACCATGAATATCGCGGTTATTGCGGCGCATCCAGATGATGCCGAACTTGGTCTTGGCGCAACCATGGCGCTGCTGGCTTCACAAGGCCATCGCGTTCTGATTATCGACGCCACCAATGGTGAGCCCACTCCATTTGGCGATGTCGCAACGCGCGCGCAAGAAGCCGCGGAGGCCGCCGCCATTCTTGGCGTTGAACGAATCAATCTTGGCTGGACCAATCGCGCCATCACGCATGATCTTGCTTCGCGCCACGCGCTTGCCGCTCAACTGCGGTTGAATTCAATCGACATTATGTTTGTGCCTCACCCACTCGATACGCACCCAGATCATTTGGCGCTGACAAAAATTTGCGTGGACGCGCGCTTTGACGCCAAGTTGACCAAGTGCGCAATCGCGGGCGAACCGCGCCACCCGCGTCGACTCTTTCACTATTTTTGCACGCACCTGAAACATGTCCCGCAGCCAGATTTCATAGTGAATTGCGCAGGATTTGAGCAGAAAAAAATGCGCGCCATTGCCGCATACAAAAGCCAGTTTCAAGCCAATCCCAAAAATCATTCCATTCCAAACTGGGTGGAATCCATGGGTCGATTTTATGGCAGCCGAATCAATTGCGAATTTGGCGAGCCCATCACATCACCTGAGTGCGTGGGTGTTCGTGACATCTCGGCGCTTCTGCCGTAATTGATCAACTGAGCTTGCGCACAATTTCAACAAGTGTTTGCGCGACATGGGATCGTTGCGCCGCCGTGAGCTCGCCAAAAATTGGAAGCGCAATAGTTTCCTTGGCCGCGCGCTCCGCATGTGGAAACACGCCCGCGCGGTATCCCAGATTGGCGTAGCACTCTTGCTGATGAAGCGACAGCGGATAATAAATCTCAGTTCCAATTTTGCGCTTGGTCATTTCATCGCGCACTTGATCGCGAATTGCGCCTGGCACGCGCACAATATATTGGTTGTAAATATGGCGACCCTTGTTCAACGCTGGATAACGCAGAGCAAGTCCGCCCGCGTCCACCGCGGTGCGGCTATCAGTGGCGCCAGCGTCCTTGAAGAACGTGTCATACCACGCGGCGTTCTTCTGGCGCGCCGCGCCCCAAGCATCTAAATGACGCAATTTCACGGACAAAACCGCTGCTTGCAGCGCGTCCAAGCGGCTGTTCATTCCAATTTCCTTGTGGAAATACTTGGGCTCCATGCCGTGATTGCGCAGACGCTTCATGCACGCGCCAAGTTCGTCATTGTTGGTTGCAATGATTCCGCCATCGCCAAATCCGCCAAGATTTTTACTTGGAAAGAAACTGTAGGTTCCAATGTCGCCGCGCGAACCCACGCGCACGCCGCGATGATCCTCGGTGCCAATGGCTTGCGCGCAATCCTCTATCACAGACACCTTATGATTCTTGGCGATCTCCAAAACGGAATCCAAGTCCGCGGCTTGTCCAAACAAGTGAACCGGAATAATTGCTTTCACGTTTTTGATGCAACCAAAAGCTTCTTGCAAACTCTTAGGGCAAATGTTGTATGTGGCAGGATCAATGTCCACAAAAACTGGCCGCGCGCCCAAACGCGAAACACTTCCCGCGGTCGCGAAGAATGTGTACGTTGGCATGATCACTGAATCGCCTGGACCCACGCCAATCGCCTGCAAGGCCAACACAATGGCGTCCGATCCATTGGCGCAACCAACGGCGTGCTTGCATGAGCAATACGCCGCGATTTCTTTTTCCAACTGGTCAATCTTTGGTCCACCAATGAAATATTGGCTCTCAATGACTTCATGAACCACGGGCTCAATTTCATCACGAATCGTGGCGTATTGAGCCTTTAAATCAAGAAGCGGAACATTGATGTCTGTGGCTTGGGCTGTAAGCATTGCGCAAGTGTAGTGCGTGAAGGCGCAATCAACAAAGTGTTTGATTCCGAAATGTTCGACAGCAATTTGAAGAGCATTTCAGTGACCGGTGCTGCCAAAGCCACCAGCGCCACGGGCCGTATCTGAAAGTTCGCCCACCTCTTGGCAATCCGCGCGCGCAACCGGCGCAACAACCAACTGCGCAATGCGCATTCCATGAGTCACGGTGAAGGCTGCGCGACCAAGATTAATCAGCGGCACTTGGACTTCACCGCGATAATCCGAATCAATTGTTCCAGGCGAATTTGGAATTCCAATTCCATGATTGGTCGCAAGCCCACTGCGCGGACGAACCTGCCCTTCCCAACCAACGGGCAGCGCCATGGCGAAACCGCATGCGATACGGACAATATCCCCCGGCTGAATAACAACATCTTTTTCAAGACACGCGCAAAGATCCATGCCCGCGGCGTGCGCGCTTTGATACTTTGGCAATGTCGCGGCGGCGTGAATACGTTTCAGTTGTAGAACTATGTTTTCCACAACAGCAGAGTAGCGTCAAGACATTTTCGGCAAGATCACTTTTTCGTGGTCTTCGTTTTTTTGTCTTGCACGGCAACTTTCTTCACCGCGCGCTTTGTGGCCTTCACATCCTTCTTCAAAGCGGCAATGGTTTCCGCAACTTCCTTAGCATGCGCCTCCGGCTTCACCTTGTCCCAGCGGCGAATCACGGTGCAATCTGGCGCGATTAAAAATGTGGTTCGCACCACGCCCATATAAGGCTTTCCGTAGTTGATTTTGCGCTGCCACACGCCCAACTTCATGGCGAAAGGCGCGCGCCCCAATTTGTCAGGCGTGTCCACAATCAATCGAAAGTCCAATGAAAATTTCTCGGCGAACTTTGCGTGACTGTCAGCGCTGTCACTGCTCACGCCAAAAATTTTCGCGTCCAGTTTTTCAAATGTTTTTGAAAGATCTCGGAACTCACAGGCCTCCAAGGTGCAACCCGGGGTGTCATCGCGCGGGTAGAAATAAATCACGCTGTAGTGACCTTTCAGATCACTTGAGCCAAACGATTTGCCCGCTGAATCTTTCAACAGGAATGCCGGAATTTTGGCACCAACTTTTAACAGCGGCATATGAAGAACCTTTCGTGGCAGTCAGAGAAAGAATCAACTATCACGGCGATAGTCAAGTTCTGGCCGACGGGAACCCTTCGCAGCAAGCTCAGGTGTCCGCCAACATCCAATCCAACGCCCCGGTTCAATTTCGTGCAGGCAATACGGCTCACGCTCAGACTCAAGCGGTGGCCGCGCCTCTTTGGGAAGTCCTGGCCACCACGGAATCACGCCACGCTCAGCGCCTGGCAGCTTCCGAAATTCGGCGGGATTTCCAGTGACTTCCTCAACTGTAGTCAATCTGCGCAATCGATGTTGCAAGCCTGGAATGCTGGAGAAAAGTCCGCGCGTGTAAGGATGCATGGGTCGATCAAATAGCTCAAATACCTGCGCATATTCGACAACTCGGCCGCCGTACATCACGCAAACAACATCCGCGTTCTCCGCCACCACGCCCAGATTGTGCGTGATCAACATAATGGCCATGCCACGTGAGCGTTGCAGATCTCGCAACAGTTCCAGAATTTGCGCTTGAATGGTGACGTCAAGCGCGGTAGTTGGTTCGTCCGCCAGCAACACCGTCGGTTGACATACAAGCGCCATGGCGATCATCACGCGCTGGCGCATGCCGCCGGAAAAACGATGGGGATATTCATCAAGCAACTCGCTCTTGCCGCGCTTGAGCGCCATGGCGTCGCTTTTAAATCGCTCCTTGAGGCGGTTGTAAATTCCCACCGTCTCCAGCGAATCAATCGCGCGCTCAATGGCCTCTTCCACGGTGACTTTTTGGTGCAGCAAAATCGCCTCAAGAATTTGATCGCCGATGGTGTACACCGGATTCAAACTTGTCATGGGCTCTTGAAAAATCATGGCCACACGACCGCCGCGCACGCTTAACATTTGCTGCTCTGAAAGCGAGAGCAAGTCGGTGCCCTCCAACAAAATAGTTCCGCGATCAACGCGTCCAGGTGGCGATGGAACAAGTTGCATGGTGCTGAGCGCCGTCACGCTTTTGCCGCAACCTGATTCACCCACAACTGCCAATGTTTGCTGCGGAAATATGCTCATACTGACGCCAGCTACGGCTTGAATGCGCGGCGCGCCCGGGTTGCTTGCGTTGTCAAAACTCACGGCCAAGTCCGCCACTTCAAGCACGGGCTTGGTCAACAACTTTCCAGAAGCACGGGCTTGAACTGATGCGTGAATGTCTGCCATTAGTGGGCCGCCTTGCGAAGTTTGGGATCGATCGCGTCGCGCAACGCTTCGCCAAGCATATTGTAACTCAACACGCTTAGGAAAATGGCGACGCCAGGAAATACCGCCAACCACCAGACGAACGTTCCTGTGCTCGCCGTGGCGCTTGAAAGCAACTTACCCCAACTGGCTTGCCCATCGGGACCAAGTCCCAGGTAGCTCAAAGTTGCTTCAATGCTAATTGCGGCGGCAATAGAAAAACTTGCGTCGACCAACACGGGTGTCACGCCGTTGGGCAACATGTGGCGGAATAAAATGGCGCGCAGTGGCAAGCCCACCGCTTGCGCGGCTTGCACAAATTCTTGCTTGCGAAGTTTCATGAACTCCGCGCGCGTGAAGCGCGCCGCGCCGGTCCACGAAAACATTCCAATGATCGCCATCATCATGTAGGTGTTGCGCGGCAGAACTCCTGCGGCCACGATGAGCAAGAACAACACGGGAACCGCCATGAATATTTCCACAATGCGGAACAGCAATAAGTCAATCCAGCCGCCAAAATACCCCATGATTGCGCCAATGGTCACGCCGATCAAAACAGAAAGTCCGGTTGAAACTAAGCCAATCGAGATCGATAATCGGCACGCCCACAACATTTGCGCAAGCACGTCGCCACCAAGCGCGTCAGTGCCCATGATGGTGAATCTTTTTCCAAATGGCGTGCCTTTCCAACTTTCAAGATTGGGCAATTCCTCAACCATGGCGCCCGGCGGCGCGGCCACCATGTCGCTGCGCGTATACAGCGGCGACCATGGAATGGGCGCCCATACGCAGCGGATTTTTCCAGTGGCTTCATTGTCCATGTAACGCTCAAAGTTGATCAAGGTCGCGCCGCCCGCGCTCACGGAAATGCTTCCACTAATTGCGGCAACGGCCAACGCGCTTGCCACGCGCTTCCACAGCGAGTCAACAGATGGAACCCACGCCGCCATACATCCGGCTGCAATTGAAATCACTGCGGCGATTGGCCAACCACCATTGTTGCCACGCGCCATTTCTTTCAGCCACGGCGCGCGCGATGATTCGCTGGCCCATTCAATCAGCGTTGGTGCCAACACCACAATCACGCCCGCTTGAATCGCCGCCACAACGAACATTCCTGATCGTTGCGCGCGCGTGAGTGAACGTGGACCAATCAAAATCCATGGTGCGCCCACAAACACGCCAAGCAATAAAAGCCAATCTGTAGCCGTTAAATTGGCTAAAAGTGGCCACGATCGGCTGGTCACTTCCCCACTTGCGCCAATCTGTTCAATCATCCACGGATGTGAATTTGCGATCAGCGGCGCAAAGACGGCGAAGAACGCGATCAAAGAAATCCACAACAATCCAAAGCGCGCGCCATTGCGTTTGAGCACACGGCTCCATGCGTCGGCCCAAAAGCCTTTGGCGCGTGTTTGCCCAACGCCGCGCATGGCGTCAATGCCGGAAATCATGTTTGGCATTTCTTGATTGATCTCACTCATAGCTCACCCGTGGATCCGCGACCGCGTAGAGAATGTCGGCCAGCAACAACGCGAACACATTCACCGCCGCGATCATGAGCGTGTCGGCCAAAATTAAATCGCGATCATTGTTTGAAATGGCGTCCAAAATTAAGCTACCCATTCCAGGCACGCTGAAGATGCGCTCCACCACAACGCTGCCGCCCAACATGGCCGGGAAAATTCCAACGAACATGGTGATCAACGGCAATAAACTATTTCGAAACACGTGGCGCACCACCACATCATTACGCGCCACACCCTTGGCTTTGGCGGTGCGCACATAATCGGCGCTGAGATTGTCCAACATGCTGGCGCGCGTCTGTTTGGAAAGAATGGCGAAAGAGCCGTATGTCAGGCACAAAACAGGAAGCGCAATGTGCCACACCAGGTCAAGAAGCCAGCCGGATTTCCAAATGCCCGCGGCATTGGTACTGGGCAAAAATGCCATTGTGTCCGCGGTGGTGTCATGCAAACCGCTCACAGGAAATAAACCAAGATATTGATTGTTGGCAAGGAAACCAATCGCAAAGACGCCCGCAAGCACGGTGGGAATGGAATACAGCGAAAGGTATAGAACGCCAGTGAGCGTGTCGAACCAACTTCCGCGGCGCACGCTTGCAATCACACCTGTGGGAACCGCGATCAAATATGAAATTGGAAACGCGATCAAGTTGATCAGCAATGTCACGGGCAACGCTTCAATGATCAAGTCCCACACTGGGCGATTCTTGGAAAACGCCACGCCAAAGTCGGAGGTGTCAAGCGAAACAAGATTTGGAATAATTGGGAATCCGCTTTTGGGATATGGCTGCGCCAAGAACGCGATGGTGGCGCGCTGACGAGTCTCTTCCGCGAGCGCCCAATTCGTATCCATGGTTTTTGCGGCAGCAAATAATTTGGCGCGCGCAAGAGCAAGTTGCTCCACGCGCTGCGGAGTCGCATCTTTTTGCGCGGCGGCTTGCGCCGCATCAAGCACAATTAAAACATCCGCAAAGTCATTGGGCTTGGCGCCACCCTTGCCATCAAGACGCCCAACAAGCGGCGCGCCAACCGCGCGCGCAACATCCGCCAACGCGTCGCGAAACAAACGCACCGAACCAACATAACTACGACGCGCGCCTTCGGCGTCTCGCTGAAGCCCTTTAAACTCGGCAATTTGGCTCTCATCTTTGCTTGGCGTAAACACCACGCTTGGCATGGCTGGCGGTGGAAACACCTGCGGCAACGACGGCGCAGGAATGGGTCGCGGCACACTCACGCGCTCGCCACTGAACATTCGCAAATCACGCGTGCCAAACTTGATCGGCGAAATACTGCTCAACCATTTTCCATATTGCACAATCACTGGCTCGCTTAAACCGTAGCGATCTTCCAAATACGCCTGCTGCTGCGCGATGCCTGTTGTGTTGCCTTGACCACCAGCGGCTTGCATGGACGCGCCAATTCCACCTGGCGCCAATGCCAGCAACATGAACACCATCAATGTAATTCCCAACAGCGTGGGAATCATCAACAGCGATCTGCGAACAAGGTAGGTGACCATGCGTTGACTTTCGCGTCAGTTCTTCACGGGAACCGCGGACACCCTGAAGAATTCCTGCGGCTCAAGCCCGGTCTTATACGTGTTTACATTTCCAAAGTCACGCTTCACAAAACGCAGCCACGGAGCCACGCGAATAAATGTGTAGGCCTGATCCTCCGCAACGCACGCTTCAAACTGCCGCCACACTTGCATGCGTTCGGCTTCGTTCATGGCGCGGCGCCCCTTCTCTATCAACGCGTCGCACTCTGGACTGTTCCACTGCGTAAAATTGTCGCCACCTTCTTTGATGCTTTCACTGTGCCAAATCTGGCGCGGATCGCTCTCTGGCGCGTTGTTGCCCCAACCCATGGTTATGGCGTCAAAGTCGCGCAATTTAAGCAATTCTTGATAACGGCTCCAATCCACTGGACGCGTTGTCATGATAATTCCGGCCTTGCCGAAACTGTCCTTCACAAAACGCGCGATGCGCTCGCTGATCTCGCCGCCCGTTGCATAGGTGTATTCAAAGGTGAACTTGTCGCCCTTTTCATTTTCTAAAATGCCGTCTCCATCGCGATCTTTCCAACCAGCCTCCGCCAAAAGTGCTTTGGCTTTTTCAAAATCAAATGGAAGCGGCGCCACGGATGGATCGCTGCCAGGACTTTCTGGATTCACGGGACCCTTGGACACAATTCCAATTCCATCCCAAATGTCGCGGATCATTTTTTCACGGTCAAGCAACATGGTCATGGCGCGACGAACGCGCTTGTCGGCAAATGGCGTCAAGCCCTTGCCAGCGCGCGGTCCACATTGCCACGCAATAAAGCTGTAACCGCAACGCATGTTGGTCCACGTCAACGCGTAATTTGTTTTCTCAAACTCAGGCTCCTCCTTCATGATCTTGTTGAACTGCGGACTTGTTGGCAGCATCATGGAGCCTTCGCCATTGCGATACGCCACCAAGCGGCCAAGATCATCTTTGATGGTGCGGAAACGCATGCTGGCAAGCGGCGCGGGCGCGGCCCAATATTGCTCGTTGCGAACCAGCACAACATCTTGTCCAGGCGTCCATTGATTCTTCAAATCGTCGGCATTTTTAGGCAGTTTCTCTAGGCGAAATTGTCCGGAGCCCATCATCATTCCAGTGGACTGGTTGATTTGCGACGGCTCAAATGTGCCGTAGTAATGCTTGGGCAAAATTGGATCGCCAAACGCAGTGAGAATATTTGTGAACAGCGGCTCCTTGAAAATAAATTCCACTGTGTGGTCATCGATCACCTTCACATCTTTCAAATTGTCTTGCGTGCTGCGCGTGCGCTCGGCCTCGATCAGCGGATTGTTGATGAAGTCAATGTAGGTGTAACGAACATCTTCGCTTGTCACGGGGTGTCCATCGCTGAAGTGCGCCAGTGGATTGATGTGCGCGCGAATCCACAAACCGTCGGGATCAATTTGCCATCCGTCGGCAAGTTGCCCAACCATTTTCAAAGTGCGCGGATCAAATGTTCCAAGACTTTCAAAGACGCGGTCGTTGACGCGCGTTGAATACACGTCGCTGGAAATGTATGGAGTGAGCTTGGCGGGTTGCGCCTCGAACAATTCCGTGAACTCACCACCCATGGCGTAGCCAGGAATTTTTGCGGGATCAGTTGCGGCGGTTGGCGCGTTCCATTGCTCCACTTTCACGCCCGGGCGCGCCCATGCGTTGTCGCTTGGTGCGGCGGAATTGGCCGCGGAGTTGGAATTTGTCGCGGCACTGGAATTGGCTGCGGCGCTAGCAACACCCGCTGGCGCCACGCGAATTTGCTGAATTCGTTTCTCAAGTTCAAGCAACCGATCATCCACGCGTTGCAAGAGCACCCATTGTCGATCGCGCTGCACCATCAACAGCCACATGGAAAGCGCGATGCCAAGAAGAAGAACAAAAAACACGAAATCTTTGAAGCCAAATCCGTTTTTCATAAGGGTTGGCAGCGTATCACCACATCAACAAATTGGGCAGCGACGATTCATCCCGCGGAGGCTGGGTCAAGTCGATCACGCAGCCGATCCGCCGCGAAATTGAGGGTTAACAAAGCGAATGCGATGACCGCGCACGGCGGCACCAACAACCACCAACGCCCTTTCACCAAATTCATTTCCGGCAAACCAGCGGCAACCAAATTTCCAAGACTTGGAAGCGGATCGCGAATTCCAATTCCAAGAAAGCTTAAAAAACTTTCACTTAAAATTGCGCCAGGCACCGCAAGCGCCGCGTACGCCGCAACGGGTCCCGCCAAGTTGGGCAGCAAGTGCCACCAGAAAATTCGACCAGTTCCCGCGCCAGCCGCGCGCGCCGCCTCTACATAAGGTCGTTCGCGCAGCGATAAGACTTGCCCGCGCACCACCCGCGACATGGTCAACCATCCCACTCCGGAAATCGCCACGAGCATGGTGAAAAAATTCAACACTTGACGCGAGGTCGGCGCAAAATCTCCAAAGACGCGCTCGGCGAAACCATCCACCGCAACACCTAGCAATGTGACCAACAACATGGATGGCAACGCGTACAACACATCCACCGAGCGCATAAGGACGCTGTCCAAGCGACCGCCAAACCACGCCGCCGCTGCTCCCCAAAATACGCCAACCGCGGTGGCCACCAAGGCGGCGCACATACCCAGAGACAAACTAATCACGCTGCCGGCGCATAAACGCGCAAACACATCTCGGCCAAGGCGATCTGAGCCAAGCAACATCGCGGGCACATATTGATTTAATTCACGTGCCTTTTGCACGCGCTCCATCGCCGCTTGATCCGCCATCCATATTGGTGGCATTAAACTCAATTGCAAATTGCCGGCGGCCCAACGCGGTGCGGAACTACTTCCACTCAGCGTGACTTCGCCAAAAGCCCATGGTGTTGACAACGCCACCAACGCCAACAATGACATTAACAACCACAAGCCAATTCCCAATCGATTTTTATTTGCGCGCGCGCCGCGTGAAGACGCGGGCATTTGGGCGGGTTCAATCACATCGACGGGGCTTGCGGTCACGCCCTAAGAATACGCTGATTCAATTTCGACATGCGGCATGATGATGTGTTGGCCGAGAAATTTGTATCACATGGCCCCACCGCCACATGAATGACGCGAACTTCATTTCATTCCAAACAGCAACTACGGTTTTGCAGGCACTGGCTTCGAGACGGACTCATTGTCATTTCCACGGGTTCTTCCACCCAAACCACCCATCGCACCACTCATGCCGCTGGGTCGACGTCCAAATTTCGGGTCCTCACCTTTGCGGATGGCCTCGATTATTTCAGCGATGGATTTATCGCGGTCCCGAATATCTTCTTGCAACTTTTTGCGCGCGTCCTTGAGTGATTTATCGAGCGCGACAAATTCAAAACCGCGCGCCTGAATATCCAACTCCACTTGCTTGTGCGCGCTCACCTGAATGTCCTTCATAATCGCTTCCTGCGCCGAAAGATCGCCACTTTTCTGGGCGGCGTTCCAAGCCTCACCCAACTCGCGAATTTGATTTTGCACGCGAATGTCCTCCACTCGAACGCGATACAAATCAGGCTCGCGCTCTTTCAACATGGACAACCCCATCAACTTGCGTGCTTCTCGCGCAAGCCGCTCACGCAACGCTTTGGGATCACTCTGGCGAAGCTTGACCAACTCATCGGCCCATTGCGGGTTCACATCGTGCGCCGTGGCAATCACTCGATCAATTTCTTCCTCGCTTAATTCGCGACGCACGCCTTCACCACCGCGCCAGCCGCCACGATTTGCGCCCTCTTCGCCACGCGTTGACTGCGCTTCTTGCATGCTTGGCAATGAATTATGTTGCCCAGTTTTTTCTTGTTGTAGAGTCGGTTGCGCTTGCGATCCCGTTCGCAAAGTTGTGGCGGCGACCGCGGCAACAATCAGCATTCCCACTGCCACTCCTGACACGAATGTTTTTGAAATCATCGCCCAGCCTGCCCAGTGCCAAGCACGCTTCGCATTTCAAATGCCAAATCATCAAGACCGGCGCCTTGCGCGGAAGCGAGTCCAATGAAACTGTCATCGCCAGAAGAATTTGATGACGCTTCAAGCACCGCCGCCAAGGAGCGATCATCCGACGAAGCGTTCACATGCATGCCCGCAGTTTGCCACGACAAGATCGCACCGCCGGCCAAAATTAAAATAGCAGCGGCGGCCTTCCATTGAAACGATGTGCGCGAACCAATGCGACCCACGACTTGTTGGTTGGGCAAGTGCGAGACACTCGCTTGAAAAATCCGCGCGGATAATCCGCTTGGAATTTCGCTCGCGCTGGAATGCAGCGCGCGAAGTGTTCGGGCAAGTTCAAGATCTTCATGGGTTTCCATTGGTGTTCTCCTGAAGCCTACCCAACGGGGCGGGCGGTTTTTTGTTGCAACACGCATGCAAAAGAAAGAAAGTATCGGACTCGAATTTCATGATGGCTCGTCCCCCATATGCCGTCGCATCAAGTCTCGCAATTTGCGAATAGCACGATGATGCCGCGCTAGAAGCGTGCCCAGTGGCTCCGAAAGCATCACGGCAATTTGTTGAAAACTCATGCCGCCCTGATGACGCAAATCAATAATGGCGCGGTCGGAATCCGGGAGTTGGTCCATGGCCTCGCGCAACGCATGAATTTCCTCTTCATTGGCCTTGTCTTGGACGGCTTTTTGTGGCGCCAAATCCGTCAAAATGTCGCTATCCATGGGCTTTGCGTGCAACTTGCGCCGTCGCATTTCATCCCGCAAACGATTTATGGCTATGCGAAAAATCCAGGCCTGAAAATGTCCTTGCTCGACATAGTCGGCAAGCTTGTGCGCAATGGTGCAAAACACGCTTTGCGTAATTTCCTCCGCAAGTTCTTGATTGCGGGTGTTGGAGCGTAAATACGCGTAAATGCGCGGCGACCAATATTCAACCACAACGCGCCAAGCCTTGGTGTCGCCCTTGGCGGCGCGCGCCAGCAACTCGCGGTCAAATTCTTCTTCTGAATCCTGCACTGCGGCAAGTCTACAACTCAACACTCTTGCGGGTTCTTGTTCATCCGCTATTTGATGATGCAATGCATTGCCGCCACACGGCAACAATCACATTGGCATGCCGTCAAAATCATCGCGCGCATTTTGCGAACGATCATTTGGACGAACCAAACGCGGCGGCGCATCCCATGAATTCGCAGCAGGATTGTCGGAGAAATCTCGGAAGCGAGTCACGCGGCTGTCCCATGTCAAACGAACAACGCCCGTGGGTCCGTTGCGCTGTTTGGCAATGATCAATTCGGCAAGTCCGCGCTTGTCTGGATTGGCTTCGCCCCAATCATCATCGCCTTGATGGTAATACTCCTCGCGGTGCAACATCATGACCACGTCAGCGTCCTGTTCAATGCTGCCCGACTCGCGCAAGTCGCTCATTTGCGGACGGTGACCTGGTCGATCCTCGGACTTGCGGCTGAGCTGGCTCAGACAAATCACAGGCACCTCTAGTTCGCGCGCCATGGCTTTAATACCGCGGCTGATATCGCTGACTTCCACTTGACGATTTTCACTGCGCGTTCCCGCCGACATCAATTGCAAGTAGTCGATGAAAATAGCTTCAATGCCATGTTGCTCGCGCAAGCGACGCGCTTTGCTGCGCATGGACAACATGGTTAAGCCTGGCGTGTCGTCAATCCAAACTTTGCTGGTCTTCATGGCTTCGCAAGCGGCAAGCAGCGCGCGATAATCCTCGTTGCGCAACATGTTGCGGCGCAAGCGCTGTGAATCAATTCCGCTTTTGCTGCACAACAAGCGCTGCACCAATTGCTGCTTGCCCATTTCCAAACTAAACATGGCGACGGCGTGGCCCGCTGCCGCGGCATTCTCCATCATGTTCAACGCGAACGCGGTCTTGCCCATGCTGGGTCGAGCCGCCAACACAATCATTTCGCCCTTCTGCAAACCACTTGTAATCTCGTCAAATTCAGCGAAACCCGTGGGCGTTCCGTTGAATGATTTTCCATCGCTGGTGTCGATCACTTTGATCGCGTGATCAAGCAACTCCTGCAAGCTGGAAAATTGCGCGGACTCTCGTCGTTGCGCGATTGCGAAAATGCGCTGCTCGGCGGCTTCCAAAACTTGTTGCGGAAGATCGGTCGAAGCTTGCGCATCGGCAAGAATTTCTCCTGCCGCGCGGATCAACTCGCGCAGCGTTGCCTTGTCGCGCACCAAACGCGCGTACTCACTGGCGTGCGCGGCGGTGGGAACGCTTTCCGCAAGTTCCACCAAATACGCGGTGCCACCAACATCATCAAGAATGCCGCGGTCAAGTAATTGTTGATTCAGTTGCACCACGTCAAGCGATGCGGTGCGATCCCAAATGCCAACCATGGCTTCAAAGATGGCGCCATGCGCCGGTCGAAAAAAGTCGCCGCTGGTTCGAACCAACTGCACCACATCTCCGACCACTTTGGGATCGATCAAAATAGATCCAAGCAAACTCATCTCCGCTTCAATGGCATGCGGCGGCGCGGCATCAAGAAGACGCTGGGCGTCGCGCATATCCATGCGGGGACGCGCGCGGTCTGACCCGCGATTGTGTGACTGCTTTGGTTCCATTATGAGCCGCCTAAAAGTTGTGGAGTGAGTGACCCGAAAGACTTAAAGCGCGTTCGCAAGTTCTGCGGGCACAACACCTTGTTCACGCATCAAGCGCCCTGGCTTGAAGCGCACTGAGCGCTTGGCAGGCACCTTGACAGGGACAAGTGTCTTTGGATTTTGCGCCATGCGCGGCGCGCGTTGACGAACTTCAAACACGCCGAAGTCGCGGAACTCAAGTCGGTTGCCTTGATTCAATTCTTCAATGACCGCGTCCAGAAATGCCTGAACAATTTTTCGAGTCTCGCCACGATCCGCGCCAGTTTTTTGAGCGACTTGTTCAACCAATTCTTTTTTCGTGATCGTGGTCATCTTTGAAGTGTCTCCAAAATTATTTTTCAAGGGGAATATAAAATTTATTTCCAACGCTTCACAGTATGGTCAAGAAGACGGGTCCGCGTCAAGAGCAAATATCATCAACGATTTATGAGCGAGTTGTCCCCGCGTGTTGTCCACGGATGCGATGAATAGCGTTTGTAGTGCTTAAACCCGCACGCAAACCCAAAATGTGCAAAGTTGCATTTATTTTCTTGACAACTCCCATTTCAGGAATTTGCTCCGGTTGATAATCCCCGCCCTTGGCGTAGACATGAGGACGCGCCGCCAACAGTGTTGCGTCCGCGGTGGACTCATCAAACCAAGTGACAAAATCCACGCACTCAAGCGCCTCGACCACTTCAAGTCGTTGCTCTAGCGGAAACACTGGGCGATCTTCGCCTTTGAGTTTGCGAACACTGGCGTCGCCGTTAAGCGCCACCACCAAACAATCGCCAAGAGACTTGGCCTCGCGCAAACTTGCCACATGCCCCGCGTGTAAAACATCAAAGCAACCGTTTGTGAAAATTATTTTCTGTCCAGCCGAACGCCGCGCATCCATCTCCAGCGCAAGGTCCGCGCGATTGCGAATTTTGCCCGCGAGATGTCCCGCCTGCAACAACACTTGTTTGTGAATTTGCGCCAGAGGAATTGGCTTGGCGCCAAAAACTTCCACTTCAAGTCCGGCCGCAACATTAGAAAGTTGCACGGCCTCTAGCCAAGAAAAACCGTTGCATAACGCGCCAGCGAGCGCCGCCAACACCATGTCGCCGGCGCCGGTCACGTCATAAACCTTGCGCGCCAATGTTGGAACATGCACGGGTTGCGCCGCGGGCATGCCCAGAAGCGCGCCGTGGCGATCAAGCGTTAACACAATCGCCTCAAGATCAAGCTGCGCAATCAATTGCTCAGATATCGCGCGCAGAACTGGCTCATCAAAACCAGAATTCGCGCGCACGCCAGTGGCTTGCTCAGCTTCACTGCGATTTGGCGTGATGGCGGTCGCGCCTTTGTACTTGGCGTAGTCGTTGATGGCGGCGGGATCCACTAGAAGTTTTTTATTCGCCGCGCGGCAACGCTTGATCAACTCGGCGCACAACGCCGGCGTGCACACGCCCTTCGCGTAATCCTCCAAGCACACAATGTCGCAATTGGGCAGCGCATCATCAATGGCCGCCAGCAACCGCGCGGCAATGTCCGCGGAAATTGGCTCGCGACTTTCCATATCAAGGCGAAACATTTTTTGCGGATGACGATGCTGCGCCAATCCAATCAAACTTTTTTTCACGGTGGTTGGCCGCGACGCGTCCTGCACCAAATGCTTGGAGTCGCAACCGCCAGCCTTCAACAATTCACGCAGCGACTTTGCCTCCGCGTCCGCGCCTGTCACGCCAACGCATTGCACCGTTGCGCCCAAAGCCGCCGCGCACAACGCAACATTGCTGGCGCCGCCGGCGGTTTCCTCCAGGTCTTGCGCGCCGCGGCTTAACAACACAGGCACTGGCGCGTCGGGGCTCAATCGCTCAGCGGCTCCAAAGAGCGCTTGATCAAGCATGAAATCACCAATCACCAGAACGCGGAATGATTTCCACGCAGCCATTTTCACGACCAAACCTTCGGTTGAGAAACTCATGACACGCAGTCTAGCGATGACAGCGGCTTTGCCCCACGCGCACCGCGCGCGCCAATTGCTCTTGCACCAGGCTTTCACCCTGCAAAAATTCAATCGCTAAACGCGGACGCACCAAGGGCAACTCGCTCTTCACACCCAACGGCGCAATCTTCATCCAATCTTTTGGCGTGACAATCACGGCCTCCGCGCCGGCTTCTTGCGCCCGCAGCAGCAAGCGCGCCACTTTCGGAGCGTCCCAGCGCGCGTGATCTAGTAAACGCGGAACATCCACCACGGCGGCGGCGACCGATTCTGTTTGCTGAACAATGGCGCGCGGATTTCCCGTGCCCGCCCACACTGCAACGCGCTTGCGCCGCAACCATGCAACTTCATGCACCGCGCCCGCTTCAATTCCTTCAAGACCAGTCCACGCATGGCGGCACCACGCCAGCGGCGCTTGTCCATGCAGCTTCAAAATCTGATCCGCCAACTCATCATCCACTTTCAAAGCGCGCGTCACAATCACTCCGCTTGCTCGACGCAGAGAAGACGCGGGTTCACGCAGCCAGCCAAGCGGAAGAAGTCCGTCATCCAGCGCGGGTCGCGTGGCGTCGATCAACACCAAATCACAATCACGCCGCAATTGCCGATGTTGAAATCCATCATCAAGGACAACCACATTGCACGATGGATTTTTCACGTGCGTCACCGCAATGCGCCGCGCGCGATCGGCGCCAACCGCGACAACAACGCCGGACAAGGCCGCGCGATGTTCCAACACTTCGTCGGCTTTTTCACCGCCTTTATGCCCGCGCAACGCAATCATGGGCGCGTGCCCACCAGCCTGCAGCGCCCGCACAATCCACTGCGTCACTGGAGTTTTTCCAGTTCCACCCGCGGTGATATTTCCAACGCTGATCACGGGCAATCCGCAATCCATTGGAAGCCGCCGCTCCAAGCGATTGCCGCGCGCGCGAATCGCCGCGCCGTACCCAACGCTTGCGGCGGCCGCGAAAGGTTCCATCCAAGTTGGCAGCGGTCCACTCATTAACATTCTTTCTCAATTTGTAAAATAAATTCTTTCACTCGGCGCCATGGAAGTCCGGCCACCGTGTCTAGATCACCATCACAATGTAGTCGCCATCCGTCCGCCATTCGCTCGCCAATGTCATAACCACCAGCGCGCCCTTGCCACAAATCACTCTCAATATAGTTGTGCAATATTTCCTGGCCAACCGCTTCGATGGTCACATGGGCTTGATCGAAAAATGTCCACTGCCGATGCTCCCACACAATGCACACGCCGGTCACCACGCGATGCGCACCGCGAAACGCCAACTCCATCATGGATGCGGCCTCTAAACGACTACGCGGCTTGCCAACGGCGTGTCCGTCCATTTCACAAATCGTGTCGGCGGCCAAAATGAATTTGCCTGCGCAGCGCGGCGCGAATGTTTCCACAACAGATTGCGCCTTCAATTGCGCAATTCGCATTGCGTTCTGCTCAACCACACCCTCGGGCGCTTCGGCGGCGTCATCAAAAAGAGCCTCAATTGCCTCAAATTCGACGCCCTCACGACGCAGAATCCGCATTCGGTTCGCCGAACGGCTTGCCAACACCAAAGATCTCATGAATATGCATCCCAAATCATGGTTTCAACGGATGGTAGTCACACCCTTACTCATTCCCTTCTTGAGTTGATGATAAATGTCTGAAATACCTCCCGTCGAAATTCCTCAATCACATTTTAAAGGACCCTCTGTATATAGTTGCAATCTCACCGCCGAGCGAACATTGACCGACCCAATTCCAAAACCAAATATTCCAGATCCGGCTGAGCAATCTGGCGCGCCGAGTGGAACGTTCGCCTCCAGTGGAACTTCATCTCCCGGAGACAGCGCCGCTGGCAGGTCCAGTGGTGATACGGTTGTTGGACGTGTTGTTGTGGAACGCGGTTTGGCCACAAACGATGAAGTGGAAAAGTGCCGCGAACTTCTCAAGCGACTTCCGCCAGGCAGCCGCCTAAGCGACATCCTGATTCAAAAAGAAGTCATCACTCGCCGCCAATTCGCGCGCGTGCAACGCGAGTTGGAAAGCACGCGTCCACAGAAAGCAATTCCGGGCTATCAACGAATGCAGAAATTGGGTGCGGGTGCAATGGCCGAGGTTTTTCTGGCCAAACAACTTTCACTCGATCGCCTGGTTGCCATCAAAATTCTTCCGTTGAAATTTTCCAGCGATCCCAAATTTATTGAGCGCTTCTATAAGGAAGGACGCGCGGCTGCAAAACTGAACGACCAGCACATCGTTGGCGCGCTGGATGTTGGCCAAGCTGGCGATCAACATTATTTTGTCATGGAGTATGTCGACGGCGAAACCGTGCACGACCGCATTTTGCGCAAGCGACGCATTGGTGAGAAGGAGTCCGTTGAAATTGTCATGCAAGTCGCCAAGGCGCTCAAGCATGCGCATCAAATGGGTTTCATTCATCGCGACATCAAACCCAAGAACATCATGATCAACAAGGCGGAGGTTGTGAAGCTTGCGGATCTTGGTCTTGCCCGCGCGCTGAGCGATCGCGAAGCAGCTGAAGCCGAGGCCGGAAAAGCTTTTGGAACACCGTATTACATCAGTCCCGAGCAGGCCAAAGGCAAAACCGATATTGGTCCAACTGCGGACATTTACGGCCTTGGCGCGACTTTTTATCACATGATCACGGGCAAGGTTCCGTTTGAAGGCAAGAGCGCCGCGGATGTCATGCAAAAGCAAATTCGCGAACCACTTATTCCGCCGGATCATGTTGTGTCAGAAATTTCATCAGGCGTGGCGTTGATTATTGAAATGATGATGGCGAAGGATCCGCGTGATCGCTACCAAAGCGCCGCGCAACTTTTGGAGGATCTTGAATCCGCGCACGATGGACACGATCCAATTCATGCACGCCCTTCGCACACGCTGGTTTCGTCGCTCGCAAAAACTTCCTCCGACAGCGCGGATGCGCCATCGGAAGTTCGTCGATTCGAAGGTTCACCAAGCGCAATCCCCTGGAAATTCATTTTGATTGGCGGATTACTCTTGGCCAGCTTGTTGGCGAATCTGTTTTTCTATATGCGCCATGGCCCGCCGCATTAAAGCGGCGACGCCACCGGCCATTTCAATCAAGAACTTATTTCAGCGAGCAACTCCACCTCAACACTGGCGCCAAGTGGCAATGCGATATTTCCAACCGCCGCACGCGCGTGGCGGCCGGCTTCGCCAAAAATTTGCTGCAGCAATTCACTGGCACCATTGGCCACCTTTGGCTGCTCTGTGAAACCAGCATCACTGCACACAAACACTCCAACACGAATAATTTTATGGATTCGATCCAATCCACCCGCCGCATCGGCCAACACCGCGAGACCATTCAGCACGCACTGCCGCGCCGCCGCGGCTGCCGCCTCTATTGAAGTCTTGCTTGGAACAGAACCGGTGGCGATTAATTTCCCATCTTGAAATGGAAGCTGCCCGCTGACGTAAACAAGATTGCCCGTGCGCACAAATGGCACATAGGCCGCCACTGGCTTGGGGGCGGGCGGAAGAGTAAGTCCAAGAACCTTCAGACGATCGGTTGGTGATTCATTCATTTTGGCATATTGGCGGAACCGAGGGTGTTTCGTCAACGAACGGAACCTTGTCAAGATCTTTATTTTTTCTTGACCAATTGGAATCATTTGGTAGTTTGTTCACTGATTGCTTCGTGCATATACCCGCCATCGGAAATTTCCGAGAGCAAATTGCACTCATTTGGTTGGGAAACCAACCGTTCATCGGCTCGAAGCAGTCGACATCCTGAGTGGAAAGGCAATGAAGTGCTTTGATGAACGCCACTGAGTCGCGTTTATCTAAGCGAACATCGGCGCTCCTGAATTCAGGAATCGCTTGTTTTCAAGGCTCATTGCCCCCTTCCTACATAGATCGTTTTTATTTTCAAGCCAATTCAAATGGTTTTGAAATGGCACTTGTTTGAGATTTTCAATGAAAGGTTGCCAACGTAGGCCGCCCTTCAAGTTTTCAGCCCACTGGCTCATTGCATTTGGATTTGGACACACACCCCTTTGGAGATTCACCCCATGCGTAAAAATCGCGGTTTCACCCTTATCGAACTCTTGGTCGTTATCTCAATCATTGCGCTTCTGATTGGTCTTCTGTTGCCCGCCCTTTCAAAGGCTCAGCAAAATGCCAAGGAAACCAAGGACATGGCGCAAATTAAGCAGGTCCATTCTGGAATGCTCATCTTTGCGAACTCCGACAAGAAGGGTTCTTTGCCTATTCCAGGAATTGTGGATCGCAAAGGTACAACCCAAGGCGTGGGTGAAGAAGCCACGCAGGCGAACAATACTCGCTGCCTCTATTCGCTCATGATCGCCAAGGAATTCTTCAACCCCGATCTCGTGGCTGGTCCAACCGAAACCAATCCAGTTGTTGTGGAAATGGGCAAGTCTGGAACTCCAGCCTACGACATGACCAAATATCAACCTGCGAAGGACCAATATTGGGATTATGCCTTTGGCGACAAAGTCAGCATCACGCAGAATCAAATGAACACGACTACGTCCATGGCAAAAACAGATTTTGCGCTTGGTTCGACACCCGTTCCACAGTATTGCAACACCTCCTATGTCCACAATGCGTTGTGGGGAATTCGCCGCGACACACAGTGGAAGAACACCGCCGATTCAACCAAGCCTTTAATGGGAACACGCGGACTTGATCCGGTGATTCAAAATAAGAAGGACGACAAGGCCGCGGACAACTATGCCCACAACTATGCAACGCAATTGATCGGGCCAAAGCAGGAATGGAACGGAAACATTTGTTTCGCCGACAATCATATGGAGCGAGTTCTAAGCTTCTACCCAGAAGGCGTGACCTATGAGTGCGGCGGCAATAATCCAACGCGCGACAATATTTTCGACGCAGATTTTCCAAGTTCAGCCACGGCAAAAACATCAACCAAGTGCAACAAGTATGGCGGTCAAAATGGAACAACCATTATGCCTTACTCGGCTGGTGACACCTGGATTGGAATGTTCTCCGCCAAAATTGACGGCGACGCAGCTCTCATTGGCTTGCCTCTGTTTGATCCAATGGATAAGTGATTTTCAATGCGTACACACACACCATCATTTCAAAACTTTTCAAACCCCCTATTCGAGAAACCCACTATGAAAAATAAAAATGGATTCACCCTGATTGAATTACTCGTTGTTATGGCGATTATCGCGCTGTTGCTGGGACTCCTGTTGCCCGCGCTTGCCAAGGCTCGTAACACGGCCCGACAAGTCAAGGATGCGACTCAAATTAAACAGGTCCACACTGCGTGGTTCACCAAAGGAACAGACAGTCCGCGAGGCGTCTTTCCACTTCCTGGTGAAATCAACCGCCTTGGTTCGCTTCCAGGACGCGGCGACGAAGATGAATTGAAGAACAGCCACGCCAATTTGTTCGCGGCGTGCATTGCTCAACAATTTATTGGGCCTGCAATTTTGATTAGCCCCTCAGAGTCTTCCAGCAATATCGCGGTGTGTTCCAACTATGACTACACCAAGTACAAGCCTGCTCAGGATATTTACTGGGACGGCGACATGGCTAATGCAACTTCTGGAAACTCGGGCGTGACAGGCACACGTAATTTCAACACCGACCTGACTAAAATTTCCGCCACAAGTTACGCCACTATGCCATTGACTCCTCGATCAACCACATCGAAAGTTTCAAACCGTCGCGATACGCAATGGAAAGTTGGAGCGACTGGTGGAAGTAAATTTCCGATCACTGGAAATCGCGGCGTAAAGGATGGGTTGATGACAGGCGCGGAGTCAGATCCTTTGTCCTACACCAACTCAAACACCCTGAAGATTCACGGCGCCGTGAATCAATGGGAAGGCTGGGTGTGCTTCAATGACGGTCACGCCACTTTTGCCAACGGATTTTGGCCAGAAGGAATGAACTGCGTTGTCAACGGCGATCCTGAAAAATCCTGCGCGCCTGGAACCACCAAAATGGGTCTGGACAATATCTTCAAAAGCAATGACACGGAAGGCAACACTGACGCCTATCTGTGCGTTGTGAAGCAAATTGAAGGAACGGCCACAACCGGATTCAAAGTGAAAGATGAGGCTTTGAACTGGGACTAAATTTAGAACTCTATTTCCAAGTTCATCCATGAACATGACCAGAAGACCGATCACGCGATCGGTCTTCTGTTTTTTTAAGAATTGATTGACAATTTTCAAGATCACTATTTTCTAAAGCCCAAGTAGAGAATGGACTAGAATCAAATTGTGATTCCATTTTTACTACTCATGCTTGGGCTTGCGCAAACTTCGCCGGCGCCGACAGCCATTTCAGCTGCTCGAAAGGCTGACGTGGTTTGTATTTTGCCAATTCAAGGGGAAATGGACGCGCTGACGGTTTCTGGTCTTGCGGATCGTTTAGCCAAGGCCAAGGCCGCGGGCGCGGACGCAATTGTGTTGCAACTTGATACGCCCGGCGGCGACTTGTTGGCCACGCTTGAGTTGTGTCGTCAAATTAAATCTGAATATCCCGCCAATACCGTAGCGTGGGTGCGACCGCGGGCGTACAGCGCGGGCGTCATCACCGCTTTGGCATGCCGTGAAATTATTGTTGCGCCCCAGGCCGTGTTGGGCGACGCGGCGCCAATTTCCGCAATGCCTGTGGCTGGTCTCATCACGCTGCCCGCGGCCGAGCGCGCCAAGTTGGAGGCTCCGTTGCTTTCAGAAGTCACTGACAGCGCGCGCCGCTCTGGTCATGATGAGCGACTCGCGCGCGCATTTGTGGCGGTGGGCGATGAACTGTGGTTGGTGGAGGACACCGCGCGCGGTGAACGTTATGTCGTTGATGTGAATGAATATAAAATTGTGTTTGGAGAAGAACCCACTCGAATTCGGGGTTCAGCGGCACCTCCGATAGAAAATACTGAAACACCGGCAGAGGTCGATGCCACATCGACAAAAGAAGATGAACCGCAAAATTCCGCCGCGCCAACGCCGCCACTGTTGCCCTTTCGAACAGATGCGCTACGCCAACCGGAAACAACGGGGTTGGGGTCGGCATCTCAGCGAGATCAATCCATACTTCCAAGTCGCGCGCCGTTGACAGCAGCCGATCGCCCACGCTTGAAAGTAATTTCGCAAATCGACGCCGCCAATGAATTGCTCACGCTGCAAGCCAACGAAGCCGTGGCATTTGGTTTGGCATGCGCCACAATTGCCAATGAAAGCGAGCTGCAAAATTTCTTCGGGGCAAAACAAGTTTTTACCATCGCCGCCCCTTGGAGCGAGCAACTCGCGCGAGTGCTGACCAGTTGGTGGATGCGTACGCTGCTTGTCGCAATTCTTGTCATCTGCTTCTTTGGCGAAATGTCCGCGCCGGGCCTTGGAATGTTCGGCTTGACTGGCGTGGCCTGTGTGGCGTTGTTGGCCGGCGGATCATTTCTTGCGGGCTTGTCGCAGTGGTGGCCAGCAATTTGCATACTTGCGGGACTCGTCTTGATCGCCGCGGAAATTTTATTCTTGCAAGGAACTTTTATCAGCGGCGCGCTGGGTGTATTGGCGTTCACCGGCGGCGTGATTGGTCTGTTTGTGGTGTCCGATCCGACGCCTGAATCTGGGACAAAACAAGCGTTTTTGGGAATGGCTTCACTTGTGACCGCCGTAGGAACGGCGGGCATAGTGGCGTGGTTGCTGGGACCAAGATTGCAACTGATGCGACCGTGGCAGGCCGCGGTTTTGCACGCGACGATAGGCGAGACATCAAATGTATCAAGCTTCGGGTCCGCGCCTCCACTCGTTGGCATGCTTGCACGCGCGGCGACAGACCTGCGACCTGTCGGCAAAATTGAAATCGACGGCGTTCGCTTTGACGCGCGCAGTGAGGGCGCGTGGATTTCTTCTGGAACCAACGTACGTATCCTTCGCTCAGAAGGAAACGAACTCATTGTGGAGCTCATCACATGAATTTTATTTTTCTATTGGCGCAACAAGCGGCCGCCTTGCCTGCCTCGGATGACTCGTGGCTCATTGCGGGGTTCGCACTTTTTGGCGTAGCCCTAGTGTTCTTCGCGCTTGAATTCGTGATTCCAAGCGGCGGACTGATTGCAACGCTGTGCGTGCTTGTTGTTGCCGCGGGCGTCTTTTGTTTCTTCATGCATTCAGCAACTTGGGGGCTGGCTTCACTCACCGCAACGCTTGCGGGCGCACCAATTGCAATCGGATATGGCTTAAAAATATGGTCAAACTCACCGCTAGCGCGTCGCGTGGTTTTGTCGCAAGCCATTGAAGATCAACCAAGCGCGCGCAATGTCAAATCGCCAAGCGTGGCCATCGGAACTCTTGCCGTTGCGGAAACAACGCTGCGTCCCATTGGTTGGATTCGCATAGCGAATGATCGCCATGAAGCGTTGGCCGAGGAAGGGTTCATTGCGGCGGGACAGCAAGTGCAAGTCACTGGCTTTGACGATTCCACGCTGCGTGTGCGTGCCACGCCTTGCTAAGATTGTTTCATGAACACAACATTGATACTCGCGGCGGACACCTTGTCTTTATTAGTCATGGTCGGTCTTGGAATTCTTGCGCTGCTGGGGTTGATCATCTTGGTCATCATTAGTCAATATTTACAACTGTGGCTGCAAGCATTCTTGTCGGGCGCGCGCGTCAGTCTGCTTGACTTGATCATGATGCGTCTGCGAAAAGTTCCGCCAAGCGCCATTGTGCTCAACAGAATCATGGCCAAGAAAGCTGGCATTGATGTACCAACAAATATGCTTGAGGCGCATTACATGGCGGGCGGTCGTGTGGACCGCGTCATTCGTGCCATGATTGCTTCTGGTAAAGCCAAAATTGATCTTGGCTGGGACCGCGCGACCGCAATTGATCTTGCGGGTCGCGATATTTTGGAGGCTGTGAAAACCAGCGTGGATCCCAAAGTGATTGATTGTCCGAGTCAAATCAGCGGAAAACTAACCGTTGACGCCGTGGCGCAAGATGGAATTCAGCTGCGCTGCAAGGCGCGCGTGACGGTGCGAACAAATCTTGCGCGCTTGGTCGGCGGCGCAACGGAGGAGACAATCGTGGCTCGCGTTGGCGAAGGAATCATCGCAACGATTGGCGCTTCACAAAGCCACAAGACCGTGCTTGAACAACCTGATCGAATTTCCAAAACAGTTTTAGCCAAAGGCCTTGACTCCGGCACCGCGTTTGAAATTTTGTCCATTGATATCGCCGAGATTGACGTGGGCGCGAACATTGGCGCCAATTTGCAAACCGCGCAAGCTGAAGCTGATAGCAAGCGATTCCAAGCCGAGGCTGAGCAACGGCGCGCGCTTGCGGTTGCGCAAGAGGCTGAACATTTGGCGGAGGCGCAAAAGAATCGAGCGCTTGTTGTGCTGGCGGAGGCGGAAATTCCAAAGGCTATTTCAGAGGCGCTTCGTTCCGGAAATTTAGGCGTGATGGATTTGTACAAAATGAAAAATGTGCAAGCCGACACGGAAATGCGGTCTTCCATTGGCAAATCTGGGGGTTGAATAATTTCATCTGATGCCCGTCCTCTTTACGGTCATCCCTGTCTATGACGAACCACACACGCTCGCGCAGTGCGTTGCCAATGTCATGGCGGTGCAATTACCGCCGCAATGGTCACTGAAAGTCATTGTTGTGGACGACGCCAGTGGCATAGCGACCGCGGCCGTGGCCAGTGAACTAGCCAAGTTGTACGAAGCCACGAATGACCAATTTCAGTTGCTCACGCACTCAGTCAATCTTGGAAAAGGCGCTGCACTTCGTACTGGATTTGCCAAGGCGCTACAACAAGCCAGTGACACCGACGCCGTCATTACACAAGATGGCGATTTGGAATATGACCCGAATGATTACCCGGCGCTCCTGAATGCGTTGGGAAATGAGCCACTCACTGCCGTGTTTGGAAATCGTTGGGCGCACACGCGCGGTGGTGGCGCATGGCAAATTTTTCATACAGCTGTCAATCGCTTTCTGACATTCCTGAGTAATCAAATCACTGGATTTGATATCGGCGACATGGAAACTGGATACAAACTTTTCCGCGCACCACTGCTGCAAAAAATTCTTCCCCTGCTTACGGAGGATCGCTTTGGTATTGAACCCCAAATGACGGCGGCATTGGCGCGCGCGGGCGCCCTTCTACGCGAAGTGCCAATTCATTACACGCCTAGAAATCGTGGTGACGGAAAAAAAATCGGACCTCTTGATGGTCTTCGAGCCCTCTGGGTCATTGCACGCGAGCGGGTCCAACCAAATTCGAATTCAACAACTGCGCAAATTCAGGTAAAAAATAAGCAAATCAGCACAACTACCGACCTATCGCAATTTCAAGAACAACTCCCACACTCGCAACAAGGCGGGAATTCATTGCCTCCGTTCGCAAGCAACACTGACAAGAACATATTGAAAAAAATTATTCTGCAAGTCACGGGCTTCGTGTTGGGCATAGCGCTTATCGCATGGTGCGTTTGGGGCGCCACGAAGGATCCCGCAGGCTGGCAAAATTTACGCCAGGCGACAAGCATTTCTCTCATTGGACTTTTGATGTGCTCACTGGGAAGCATCATTGTCAGTGGACTGACATTTTGGATCGCCGCGAAACCGGTGCAAACACTCCGCGTACAAGATCAGCAATGGATCAACGCTTTAGCAAGCATGCTGAATTACGCGCCCGTGCGAATTGGAATGTTCGTGCGCGCCGCGTACGCCATCAAGGTGGATCACTTTCGCGCAGTGGAACTTGTGGCCTGGTTCACCTCACTGGCATTCACATTTGTTGTGGCGTTGGCGGCTATTACCACGGCTACTGTGGCATGGATTCAATTTGGGGCGTGGACATTTTTCCCAACATTAATCATCGTCGCCATGCTTGGTGGATTCAGCGCGCGTTGGGGCGCAACACGCAGCATGGTGCAAAAACGCGCCAAAGGTCTTGAACGACTCATCACCAATCCAACTGCGTTGTGGGGGTCCATTGCGCTTCACATTTTGGATTTATTTTTTGCAACTGGCCGCGTGGCGCTTGCCATACAAATCCTTGGATTACCGCTAAATTTGGCTCAAGCGTTCCTTGTGTCTATGGCGTCTTTCGCAGCGTCGTTGAACCCGCTTGGACGACTTGGTTTCCGCGAAGCCGCGGTGGCTTTCACAGCGGGTGCGCTTTCCATTGGCGGACTCGCGGGCATGGAAAATAAATTTCAAACACTCGCTGTCATTGAGAGCGCGGGCGAGGCGTTGGTGGCTATTCCTGTTGGCATGCTGGCGCTCTATCCAATTTGGAAACGTTTTAAAATTTCTAAACAAGCGCGCGCGCAAGCAATCGCAACGAATCTGAATGGCTAAGCCATTTCACACGCAAGCGTTCTCCCGCGGTGGCTAACCACACTGCGCGCCCGCTTGTCCGATCGACTCGCCCCACCGCCACTTGCAAATCTAAAAGTGAAACATGTTGTGCGCCACGACCCGCGGCGTGAAATCGAGCCAGCCACAAAGCCGTGAGCAGATTCACCATGATCAATCCAAGTCCTTGGTCAATAGGCAATCCATATAAACCAGAACCCCACGCACGGCCGCCAAGAATGGTGGCGCGGATCCAGCGCTGTAATAGATCGTCCATCGCTTCAGCATCATGGCTTTGAGAGTCCGTCAAAGTATTTTTCGCGGCTTCTATAGACAGCGATGTGCTATCGCCAATCGATGTCGTTGATGTATCAAAAACGCCGAAAGTGCTTTCGAAACTTGCAAAATCAACAGAGCGAAAACCCGCTGTTTTGGGGGAAATTCCCTTGCCAACGGCCCACTTGCGACTGCGTGCCCACTGACCAAGTACCGACGCCACTTTCCCACGCTTGAGCAAGTCACCAATCTTGGGGTCTTCGATGCGCGTGAAGACGGCCTGGCGCAATAATTTCCACGCGCGCGGACTTGGCTCTGACCAATCTAACAATGGCAACTCTTGTTCAACCGCATCGGACAACGTGCTTACAAGTTGCCGAAATTTCTCGCCGCGCACATTGCCTAAGTTCGCTTGCAGAAGCGAAGTGATCAACCACGCTAAACCTTGATAGCGCACGGCTGGCGAAATGTTTTTTTTGCGCAACCATCCTTCCAATGCAGTTTCAATAGTTGCCACTTCACTTTCACTGGCAATCAGTTTGCCTTGCAACTGCACAGGCATGGGCGCCGATGCGGGAAGCAACTCACTCATGCGACGCACATCGCCGCGGTGCGACTCCAAATCCGCACCCTTTGAAGCAACAACACTACCGCATGCGAAACTGATTCCCACATGCGTGTCGCGCACATTGGGCGAAAGCATGAACGGAAAAAACTGACAAGCGAGAGGCTTGGCCTCTAGTCCAAACTCGGCATGCACCTTGCATAAACCGTTGTCCCCCAAAAATACGCAAGCGCCATCGTCTGTTTGTTTCAACCATGAATGACCGCGAAACTGCACCACATATTCTTGGCCAAGTCGCTCTTTCCATCCTTGTTCATTCAATTTTTGCAAATCCGTGTCGGTCAATTGCACCGTGAAATCGCGGCAACACGAGCCACATCCATGACAAGAATATTTTTGACCCTGCAACTTGGGAATATAAATTGGAAGTCTCATCGCACTTGCGCTCCAACAAACGCGCGCAATTCGTCCGCCAGCAATCGGGTGGCGTGTCCACGATGACTCACTTTATTTTTTTCTTCGCTCGACAACTGCGCGCTTGTGACATTCATTGCGCCCACAAGAAAATACGCGTCGTATCCAAATCCACCTACGCCTTTGGGTGACTCTGCGATTGATCCTTCGCATACGCCGCGTGTCTGCGCGATCACTTGCCCCGCCGCATCCGCCAAACACATGTAGCACACAAAGCGCGCGGCGCGATCCCCCTCTTTTACCTTTCGCATGACCGTCATTAATTTTTCATTATTGCGCGCGTCGCGCTGCTCACGTGTTCCATGCTCGCCAGCCCAAATCGCACTGTCTACTCCCGGCTCTCCACCAAGCGCGTCCACTTGCAAACCAGAATCATCTGCAAGCACCATGCGATGTGTTAAAGCCGCATACGCCACCGCTTTGATGCGCGCGTTCTCTTGGAATGTTCGCGCCGTCTCCGCAGGTTCCACGAATGGCCCGCCAACATCAGACAGTGATAGAAATCGCACCCATTCCCCTAAGCCTTCTTGAGCAAAAATTGCTGAAATTTCCTGCACTTTGTGCGGATTTCCACTGGCCACCACAATGTCAATTGGCGCGCGCTTCACGTTTGCAACACGCCAGTGCGCAACTCGCCAGTCACGGGCACATTGGCCGCCAACGCCAAAGCGAATGCAAGTTCTTGTCTTGTGTCCTGCGGTTGAATAATGCGATCCACCCAACCGCGACTGGCCGCGTAACGAATGTCTTGCTGCTGTGAATAACTATCGGTGATGGCTTTTAATAATTGCTCACGCATGGCTGCGTCGATCTTTTCGCCTTTACGCTCGCGCGCCGCCAAATCAATTTGCAACAACGTGCTTGCGGCTTGACCAGCGCCCATGACGCTGCAGCGCGAACTTGGCCACGCCAATGTCAAGAATGGATCAAACGCGCGGCCGCACATGGCGTAGTTCCCGGCGCCAAAAGATCCGCCAACCAAAAGTGAAATCTTGGGCACAATGCAATTAGCCATGGCGTTCACCATCTTGGCGCCAGAGCGAATGATGCCGCTCTGCTCGCTGTCGCGACCCACCATGAAACCCGTGGTGTCATTCACAAAAATAATTGGAACGCGCCGCTGGTTGCACTCCAAAATAAATCGCGCGGCCTTGTCGGCGCTGTCGTCATAAATCACCGCGGGCATATTCACTGACTTGCTTGGCCCAGCCTTGCCTCCAGGCAAAACACGCTCAGTCATTTTGCGCTGATTCGCCACAATTCCGCAGGGAAACCCGCCAATATTGGCGTATCCACACATCAGGCTGCGCCCAAATTCAGCGCGGTATTCATCAAACGAGCCGCCGTCCACAAAGCACTCAAGCAACTCTTTCATGTCATAACTTTTCGCTAAGTCGCCACGAAAAATGTCGTACACCGCTGAGCCTGGGCGCATGGGTTCCACAACCGAATTCGGAGCAACCGCCAACGCTTTCGCCACTTGATGCTTCGCCATCAAACTTCGCATGCGTTGCAAACACGCCTCATCATTGGGCTCACGAAAATCAATCGTGCCGGAAATTTCCGCGTGCATCTTCGCTCCGCCAAGTTCCTCGCTACTTACTTCTTGACCAATTGCGGCCTTGACCAATGCCGGCCCAGCCAAATACAAGCCGCTGCCTTCAGTCATCAACAACACATCGCAGAGCACCGGCAAATATCCGCCGCCAGCTACGCAGTTGCCCATGATGGCGCTGAGTTGCGGAATGCCTTTGCCGCTAAACACAGCGTTGTTGCGGAAAATTCGTCCAAAGTCATCCGTGTCTGGAAAGACATCCTCTTGCAGTGGAAGAAACACGCCGGCGCTGTCCACCAAATATAAAAGCGGCAAGGCCACGCGCTCCGCAACCATTTGCGCGCGAATTATTTTCTTGCATGTCATTGGAAAGAACGCGCCCGCCTTCACGGTTGCGTCATTGGCGATCACCATGCAGGGTCGCCCCTGAACCATGCCAAGCACGGTCACCACGCCAGCCGCCGGCGCACCGCCATATTCCTTGTACATACCCCACGCGCTCAACAACCCCAATTCCATCTGCGGCGCACCCGCATCAAACAATAATTCCAAACGCTCGCGCGCCGTCAATCGTTTATTTTTATGTTGGCGCTCCACGCCCGAAGGCCCGCCGCCTTGTTCCGCCCTTGCCGCATCGGCCAGATAAACATTCACTACTTCCTTCAAAGACGGGTTCTCTACTTTATGGACTGTGCCTGACATGCCCGCAGAATAGGCGAAGATGGGGTTTTTTCGCTTTTCCACCACATCCCCCAATTTGAAATGACGGAAATCCTGCATTTACCAAGCTCAACCACTTGCCGTGGTAATCCACTTTCCACTACACTGCCCGACTACAAATTCGTAGCAACACCTCGAAGACATCGGTCTTCAAAACAGTATTAGGAAACAGAATGATCTCGATTGCAGCAAAAAAGAAAGTCATCACAGATAATCGTCGACACGCCAAAGATTCTGGAAGTCCAGAAGTGCAAGTGGCCATGTTGACCGAGCGGATCGTGTCCCTTCAGGACCATTTCCGCGCCAACAAAAAGGATCACAGCTCCCGACGGGGTTTGGTTCTTATGGTTGGGCAGCGCAACAGCCTGCTCAAATATCTTGCGGGTATTGACCGCGAGCGTTACAACGCGTTGATTCATAAATTAGGTCTGCGAAAATAATTGCAGATTTCCCGTTCGTATCGGTCGGTGGCAGTGGGCAACCTTCGGTTTTTCCGTGGCTTGCCTTCTGCCTCTTAATTGACTGAACGGGTTCACTTCTTTCACCCATTTTATTTTAGGAGACAGTCATGTCAAAACACGTTCCAGCATCAGTTGAGTGCCAAATTGGTGGCCGCACATTTAAGTTAGAGACTGGCAAAATCGCCAAGCTCGCATCCGGCGCCGTTGTTGCCACCTACGGCGACACAGTTGTTCTTGCCACCGCGGTTCGCGCCGCGCCTCGTTTAGGAATTGATTTCTTTCCGTTGACCTGCGATTACCGTGAGAAATATTCAGCGGTAGGCCGATTTCCAGGCGGTTTCCGCAAGAAAGAAGGCGCTCCTTCGGAGAAGGAAGTGCTCACAATGAGAATGATGGATCGGCCGATTCGGCCGCTCTTTCCAGATGGCTTTGTCGATGAAATCCAATTGCAATCCATCGTGCTCAGCCACGACGGCCAAAGCGATGCCGACGTGATTGCATGCACCGCCGCAAGCGCTGCGCTGTCCATCACCGACGCTCCATTTCAAGGTCCAATCGCAACCGTGCGCGTTGGTCGTTTGCAAACCGAAACCGGCGCGCAGTTTGTCATCAATCCAACAGTCGCTCAACTTGATTTCAGCGATTTGGACTTGGTGCTTTCCGGCCACAAGGACGGCGTGAACATGATCGAAGTTGGCGCCGCTGAAATCAGCGAAGCCGACATGCTTGCCGCGATTCGATTTGGTTACGACCAAGGCAT
>SESB01000276.1_pt1 | contig 38039 bp, 22 predicted proteins | sample 3171441 | NCBI WGS metagenome assembly SESB01 (sample SAMN06051867, study PRJNA518727) | freshwater metagenome | biome: subpolar coniferous forest; feature: holomictic lake; material: water; isolation source: holomictic Lake 227, 6 m depth | place: Canada: near Kenora, Ontario | collected... | reverse complement strand
GAATTGTATGATGAAATTATAATCAGTAGCAGCTGATTCCTAATAATACAGGTAAAGGATTCACAATAGGAGTAAGAAAATGCAAAAAGCGGAGTTTTTTCCTCTTTGAGCGTAGCATCCCGCTACGCTTTCTTATTTCGGCATGATGCCAGTATTGATGATCGTAGCGAGACGTTACGCTCAACGGGGGGACGCTACGCTTCTCAAAGGGGGTGAAATCATTCGCCAGATCGGAGGTGCTTTCGGTGGGCAAAAAATATAGTGTATAAACCCTATGCTTTGACGAAACTTGACAAATTTGTGAAGTAATAGATGTTTTTTCTTAGACATTAACCTAAGTGAATTCATTTTCTTAGATTAGCAGAATAATTGAGGACTGCCTCCATTCTTTTATCCAGTGAATTATTTTAAAGGCTTATAGAAATCATTTAAAATAAATAAAATGAAAAATTTACTAACATTTGGGGTTGTTGTTGTTCTCAGTTTTTTCATTTTCCTCAATCCTGCTAAGTGCCAGTGGGAGCCGTTAAATGGACCACATGGCGGGATCGTACAATGTTTTGCAGTTTCGGGCACCAACCTGTTTGCAGGGACTTTTACCACGGGAATGTTCAAATCAACAGACAACGGACTGACCTGGACTGAGGTCAACAATGGCTTGCCATACCATGCAGCAGTTTATTCAATGACAGTTTCCGGAACGAATATTTTTGCAGGGACTCAGGACGGTGTCTTTTTGTCAACGAATAACGGCACAAGTTGGACTGGCGTCAATACTGGATTAACGAATGTTACGGGTGCTGCTATTTTTGCGCTCGCGGTTTCCGGAACAAATCTTTTTGCAGGGACTTATGGTGGTGGCATATTTTTGTCAACAAACAACGGTGCGAGTTGGATCGCCGTTAATAGTGGATTGTCCAATCTGGAAATCAGGTCATTCGCATTTATTGGGACTAAAATTTTTGCAGGTACACAAAATGGCGGAGTATTCATGTCAGTTGACACTGCAACAAGCTGGACTGCTGTCAATAACGGATTGACAAACTTACATGTCAACACACTTGCTGTTTCAGGAACAAATCTCTTTGTTGGGATTGAAAGCGGCGGCGTGTTTTTATCAACAGATACCGCATCTTCCTGGACAGCTGTGAATAACGGATTAACAGCCAACCGGATTAAAACACTTGCTGTTTCAGGAACAAACCTTTTTGCAGGAACTTCTGAATATCCTTCAGGTGGTGGGGTGTATTTATCAACCAACAACGGCACAAACTGGACGAAAGTAACCAACGGATTGTCAAATCTCTCTGTTTATGCGCTGGCAGCTACCCCAACAAGCATTTTTGCAGGAACATATTACGGAGGTGTATTTTCCTCCGCAAATAGCGGAGCTGATTGGACTTCGAGAGGATTGTTGCTTCAACAGATTAATGACATGGAAGTTTTGGGACCCAAACTCTTTGCGGCGAGCAGATGTGGCTTATTTTCATCAAGCGATGGCGGTTCAAGCTGGACTGGTGATACGAGCAAACTAATGCAAAAATTTGTATCAGCAATCGTTGTGTCTGGTACAAAACTTTTTGCTAGCATTGCAAATGGAGAAGGCGTTTTTGTATCGACAGATACCGGATCCACCTGGACTGCGGTCAATACCGGATTAACAAATCTATCTATTTACGGACTTGCTGTGATGGATACTATCCTCTTTGCTGCTGGTTATGGTGGTGTGTTTATATCAACAAATGGAGGCACAAGCTGGGCCGCCGTTACCAGCGGATCAACGAATTGGAATATTCAGGTGATTGCTGTATTGGATACAACCCTATTTGCAGTAACAACTGATGGTGTTTATAGGTCAGCAGATAAAGGGGCAAGCTGGACTTTAGTAAACACAGGATTGACGAATGTTAATGTTACGTCATTTGCCATTTCAGGGACAAACATTTATGCAGGGTCCTATAATGGCGTTAGCCTGTCAACAAACAACGGCATTAGCTGGACTCCTATAAATAATGGACTAAGCAGTCAACATATTCGTTCATTGGCAGTTTCTGGTACTGCAATTTTTGCTGGAAGTAATTCCTCAAGTGGAGCAGGAGTGTTTTTATCCACTGACAACGGCGCAAATTGGATTAGTAAAACGCAGGGATTCAATCCGGATATTTGGGTAAGTACTTTGTTATTTGCAAACAATTACCTGTATGCAGGCTCTAACCTCAATTCAGTCTGGCGTCGTTTCGGTTCTGAGATTATGGGCTTGGAAAATATTAGCTCAGAAACACCATCGAACAGCCTTTTGGCTCAAAATTCACCAAACCCATTCACTTCAGCAACAAAGATCTGTTACCAATTGTCGGTTCCGGGTCAGGTTTCCTTGAAAATCTATGACATAAGAGGCGTGGAAATAGAAACCCTTGTGAATGAATCGCTCCATGCAGGTACTTATTCAGTTGATTGGAATGCCTCAGCATATCCAAACGGATTGTATTTTTATCGTTTAAAGCTTAATAATTACCTTGAAACCAAAAGACTTATATTGATTCACTAAATGCTTAATTACCAGAAGCATTTTTTATTCTTTTGGTTTTAGTTTAAGTTAAAACCTATTGTTGTCCCTTAAACAATCCTTACAACAAGGAATCTGAACAGCCGACGTATTCATTGGTAGAAAGCACCTTCATGGAGGTAGAATCAAGCATTTGGGTGAAACTGTTTTAAACCGGTTTTCAGGTATTGTACTTTTGCCTCAAGTGACTCATATTCTCACGTAAGCTATAAAATAATAAAGGACTGATGACAAAATACATCATATTACTATCGCTTTTTACAGCACAATTCTCATTTGCTCAAAATAACAGACAGAACATAAGGGGTATTGTTAGCGATAAGCTTTCTCAAACCACCCTCCCGGGGGCAAACATTATCATTCTTAACAGAGCTGAAATAAAAGGTACAACTTCTGACCAAAAAGGGAATTATGTGCTCTCTGGCATGTCGCCCGACAGATATGAGATCAAGGCTTCTTTTGTTGGGTACAAAGACGTTATTATACCGAATGTTGTGGTAAGCTCTGGAAAAGAAACAATCCTGGATATTGCCTTGGTAGAGAATGTGGTTAATCTTAATGAGGTTGTTATCAAGGCTAATGGTAAAGACAAAACAATCAATGCTTTATCTACCATCAGTGCCCGGACATTTTCTATGGAAGAAGTTAACAGGTATTCAGGCGGTCGGAGTGATGTCGCACGTTTGGCCGCTAATTATGCCGGGGTAAGTGCACCAGATGATTCCAGGAACGATATCGTTATTCGTGGCAACTCGCCGGTAGGTGTGTTATGGCGAATCAATGGTATGAACGTCACGAATCCAAACCATTTTGCCACACTGGCCACCACAGGAGGCGCGGTAAGTGCCGTAAATACCAATTTGCTTAAGAATTCCGACTTTTTGACTTCAGCTTTTCCTGCAGAGTACGGGAACGCAACGGCAGGTGTTTTTGATCTGGGTTTTAGAGCCGGAAATTCGCAAAAGCGGGAAACAACGATTCAGGCTGGTGTTATCACAGGGCTCGAAGCCACGACAGAAGGGCCGATAAGCAAAGAAAGAGGCTCATCCTATCTTGTTGGCTACAGATACGCGCTTGCCGGTGTCGCTCAGGCCATGGGGATCAATATTGGAACCACGGCAACGCCTTCTTACCAGGATTTATCATTCAACATCAATAGCGGCAATACCAAATTGGGTAAGTTTACTTTGTTTGGAATTCTGGCTAAAAGCACCATCAATATATCAGGAGGAAGTCCCGGTTCATTGTATGGTGGTGGCGATGGGCATGATTTAAGCAGTCAGATTGACATAATAGGGTTAAATAACTTCTTAAAAATCAGTGATAAATCCTTCCTTAGTTCGACCCTTGGTTTAAACTATACAAAAACTGACCAAACCGATTATGCGTTTGATCCTCAGTCAAATGAATCATTTACCAAGGAAGAAAACAATGTTGCCAAAACGGTTTACAATTTTGCTACAAATTTTAATTCCAAGATAAATTCGCGTTTGTTCGTGAAGGCTGGCATAGTGGATGAACTGATCGGGTTAAATCTAAATTACCGGATAAAAGACCGAATTCAATCGGATTGGAAACAGTTATGGGATTATGACAGTTACACCAACCTGGCTCAGGCATATGTACATGCCAAATATGACTTAAATAGTAAGCTGACGCTGAACGCAGGCTTGCATTCACAATTGTTTTTCTTAAACAATTCATTTTCTCTTGAACCACGGTTTGCGCTAAACTACAATGTGAACAGTAAAAGCAGTTTTAGCCTGGGTTATGGATTACATTCCCAATTGCAACCCATAAATGTGTATTTTCTGCAAACACAAATGCCAGATGGATCATATGTATATGATAATAAGAATCTTGGCTTTACAAAAAGTCAGCATTTTGTTCTGGCTTACAATATTCAAGCTTTCAAAGACTGGCGTTTGAAAGCAGAGACTTATTATCAATATCTCTATAATGTTCCGGTGAATACCTTCTCAAGCAGCTATTCTATGCTGAATACCGGGGCAAGCTTTAAAACAGACCTGGAAGACAGTCTGGCAAATACAGGTACCGGCAGAAATTATGGCATAGAATTGACCATTGAGAAATTCTTCAGCAAGGGATATTATGCTTTATTTACGTCATCATTGTATCGTTCAAAATACATGGCCAGTGACGGAATAGAAAGGAATACGGCATTTAACGGAAAATATGTATATAATATTCTGGGTGGAAAAGAATGGAAAGTGGGACGTGACAAGCGTAATACACTTAGCTCTGACTTAAAGATCACCAATGCAGGCGGCCGGGCTTATACACCAATAGATTTATCGGCATCATTGGCAACTGGTCATGGTGTTTATTCATCAGATGCGTATTCAGATTATTACTCCAATTATTTCAGAATGGACTTTAAAATCGGCTATACGCTTAATAGCAGCACAAGAAAATTATCACAGTCATTTTCTTTGGATTTGCAAAATGTAACGAACAACAAGAATGTTTTTTCGCAAGAATACGACGACAGAAGCAAGTCAATAAAAACGACTTATCAACTTGGTTTCTTTCCGAATGTTATTTATAAATTGCAGTTTTAAGCGCTTTTAACATGCAAGGGTATACCCTGGAATGAGACCCACCAATGCCCCCGGGATTGGGACTCAATTCAAAGACTTTAGGTTTGACTGCTTGTCTCTACTTCGCACCCGTCATTGCCCCATATTTCTCACCCATCAGCATATGTTGATAGGTTTGGCGACCACTTCCCGCTTTTATAGCTTGAAGCTCAAACCCGGCTTTCTGCTGAAATATCATGACAATATCAGAACCTCCAAAAAGGAAACAGCCCAGCATATCTCCTTTCTTAACATTGGTGCCGACTTGCAGATTGCTCTCAAATTTTATCGAACATATTTGTGACATTCCAATGGGAAGTATGGCAACCAGGCCGAAATCCTTTGTTTCAACGATGACACAGGCTCTGGTTTCTATCGATTGCCATCCGGGAACTGTTGGGTCAAACATATATCTTGGAATTGACGGATCCCAGGTAATAATACCACCCACTGCATCCTGTTCTGCAATGTTTCTGATTTCTTTAATGGTTCCACTCACCGGAAAATGAAAACGATGATAGTCCTGGACATCCAGAAAAGTATGTGTCATGATTCCATTCGCAAAGTCATTTTTATATTGGCTGTCATCACCGAGTAATTTTACAATAGATGTTAATGTTCCGGACTTAATGGGTACGCCTCCTTTTGTAACAATTTGCGAATTGGCATCGATTTGCCAGTTGCCTTGCGGTATTGCGTCAGCAGGCGATACAACAATTGTACTGTCATTGGGAGAAGCAATAGGACGTTTATCGGGTGAGGCAAGATACCTGGAAAAAAACTCGTTAAAGGAATGCCATTTGGAAGGATCTTCATACCAACCGGCTGATAAGCCAAACTTATTGTCAGTAAGCGCCAATTGATAATACTCATCTTTCCATGAACCCGGTGTATCCAGGTAAAGTCCCCATGCTTTGTTAAAACTTACCAGCCAGTCGGAGTAGGGTTTGATATATTGAAGGGAATTGTTGTACAATCCCTGTCCCTGAAGTTCTGTAAGTGGCTGGTCATTAATGAAATAAAAATAGTCCAGGCTTTGGTCTATCTTGTCATATAATGAAGTATAGGGTGTTTTGGGAAGTACTGACCATGGCATACATGTCTCAGCCCAGGTAACAAATTGGTAATACTCCTCCAAGGACTGAGCCGGGTTTGTGTTTTTATCCGGATTCACCACCTTTGCCTGAGCTATAGATTTGATTAATAGTGATTTGATGTTTGGATTGCTTTCGACAATGTTGATCAATTCCAAAGTTTTCTCACCATAAACAGGTGTATTGGCTGCTTTGTCGCGTTTACAGGATGTCTGTACCATGACTAAAACGAACAGACTTAATGCCAGGCAGAGGATTCTTTTCTTAATCATAAAATAATTTATTTAAAAATGTTTTAAATGGAGAACAGCGCTGATCAGTTCTTCTTTGCTTATATTTAAATATTCAGGGATCTCATTAGTTCATAACACTTCCAGCATTTTGTATGATAAGACCACCCTTGGCGCCGCCCCCCGGTCCCAGTTCAATCATTGTTGAAGCAGCAGCCATTAAAAGTGGCTCGTGGGTTACACAAACAATCGTATTGCCTTCCTCAATAAGTTCATCGAACAACTTCAGCAGTTTTTCAATATCCTTGGGATGCAGCCCGCCTGTAGGTTCGTCAAGCAAAATTAAAGAATTATTTCCAGTTTTCAGGGATAGTCCGTGAACTAGTTTTAAACGCTGCAATTCTCCGCTTGAAAGGGTCCTTAAAGAACGGCCACAGGACAAATGACCAAGTCCTGACTTTTGAATGAGTTCAAGTGTCTGTTTTATTGCTTTTTCCGATTTTCCATGGATGTTTTTCTTTAGAAAAACAACCAATTCATCAAAGGTAATTTGTAAGGCATGAAAAATAGTTTTTCCTTCAATAAATATCTCAAGTACTTCGTCACGGAATGCAGTACCGCCGCATCGTTCACAGGGAGAAACCACATCATTGAAGAAATCCATGCTGACTTGCCTGATTCCTGTGCCTTCGCAGGCAATACATCGGCCATCACGGGATCCAGTCATGAAATGAGCTGATTTGAAAGCGCTTTTTTTACTCGTTTCAGCAGCTGCAAAAATCCCGGCGATGATCCCGGAAATCCCAAGCTTGTCGCCAACACTGGCATGATGCCCTGATAAGCCTGAGCTTTGTTCCACATAAATAAGCCCGGAGAAATTCTCGATGCCTTTAATCGCTTCACAGTTCACCGGTATTTTGGCACAATAACTTTCATAAATGACCTTGTCGAGAAGACTCGTTTTCCCACTGCCACTCACCCCTGTAATGGCTGTCATTAGGCCGGAAGGAAGAGTCACATCAATATTGCGGAGGTTATTGGCAGACGCTTTTTCAATGACAATACCTGCTCCGCCGCTTGGTTCTCTTTGAATCTTTGTTGGATTACTTATTTCATGTGATTGAAAGTCTTTCGTTTCACCCGAGAACATGAGCGTACCGCCTTTGGCACCGGCTCCTGGTCCGAGTGCTATGGTATATTGTGATTCTTTAATCATAAGGGGCGAATGATCCACCATGATCAGTGTATTCCCATGCTGATTTAATGTCAGGATGAGATCGCTGATCCGCATGATGTCTTTGGGATGTAAGCCAAAGGAAGGTTCATCAAGGATGTAGGCCACACCGCTAAGCGGAGCCCTAAGCAGTCCAGCCAGCTGCAATCGCTGGAACTCCCCGCCGGATAGTGTTCCCACAATACGGTGAGTCGCAATATACCCCAGTCCTGCTTTTTGCATGGCATTCAGACGTTCCAGTATGCTCTCCTGAAAAGTGCTTGCCGCTTGCTGTTCCAACGCATGCTCAAAGTGTAGCCTGAAGTCGCCGCTAAACCAATCAATAGCCTCATCTGCTGTTAATGCCGTAAGCTGTCCGATGTGAAGCCCCTGGATCGTATACTGAAGCATGTCAGGTCTCAGCCTGAACCCCTGGCATTTGTCGCAGCTGACATTTTTCATGATTCCAATCATGGCCTCGCCCCGGGCATCCTGGTGCTTACGAAGGTATTCTTCTTCAACAAGAGCTAAAAACCCTTGCCATTGGGTCTGACGCCTGTGAACGCCTTCGTGGGCACCACGTTTGTATTCCCAATCCACTTCAAAAACCTCAGCCCCGCATCCGTTCATCACTATTTCTTTGGCTTTGTCGTCCAGGTCACGGTATGGGACAGAAAAGTCAATGCCTGATTTCTTCCCGACTGTCAGGAGTGTTGCAACATATTGTCCGTATGGATCCCCATAGAAACGGCCGGTCTTCGTGCCATCCATAGCACCTGATGTAATAGGCCTGTCGGGAGATGTAATCAGCTTGGCTGCATCACAAACCGTGAGGCTGCCCAGCCCTTTACAAAAAAGGCATGCACCGGCTTCACTGTTGAATGAGAATGCTGTTGACATTGGCCTTCCCTTATCCATTGTGTCTTTTGCCAGCCTGCTATACAGCAATCGGTATAAATCATAAAGTCCTGAATACGTTGCAATGATGGAACGAGGGTTTTTTACCGCATTTTTCTTCTGTAAGGAAATGGACGGAATCAATCCCTGGCAATCGTCAAGAACCGGACTTCCGGCTTTTACGGAGAACTGTTTTATGTGTGATGACATTCCCTCAAAGAATCTTCGTTGGCTTTCGGCATAGAGTGTTCCATAAACGAGGGATGACTTACCGCTTCCTGAAAGCCCGGTCACTGCTGTGATTTTGTCGATGGCAAAAGACACGTCAATGTTTCTGAGGTTGTTGGTCTCTACGCCGCATAATAGGAGGGGAGCTCCAATTATTTCAGCAGTGCATTTGTTTTTGGACTCGTTTTTGGCAGAAGTATTCTGTGCCAGGTATCTCCTGAGTTCAAAAGCTGTAAGCGACTCAGGATGATTTGCCAGCACTTCCACAAAGCCTTCAGCAACAATTTTTCCACCTTCGCCGGCGCTTCCCGGACCCAGGTCGACCATCCAGTCTGACTGAAGAATGAAAGCCGGGTCGTGTTCAATGCATAAGAGGGTATTCCCGTTGTCGACAAGCTTATTCAGCGCTGTAAGCAGAATTTCGACGTCGGCCATATGCAAGCCGCTGGTTGGTTCATCGAGAATATAGAGAGTGTGTCCGCTAGCAGTTCGAGAGAGTTCAAAAGCCAGTTTAACACGTTGCGCTTCTCCGCCCGATAAAGTCGTCGAAGCCTGTCCAAGTTTAAGATAGCCGAGTCCCAGTGCAGAAAGCAGCCCGCTGATAGCCGTAATTTTCTTTTGTCCTTCAAAGAAATCGTGGGCCTGGTCAACAGTCAGCTCAAGGATGTCGGATATGTTAAGTCCCTTATAGCGAACTTCCAGGGTTTCGTCGGTAAAGCGCTTGCCATTACATACCTCACAAAGCACTTCCACGTTTCCCAGGAAATGCATCCCGATTTGCTGTACGCCGGCGCCACTGCAGCTCTCGCAACGTCCACCTTTGACCACAAAAGAAAACTGACCTTTTTTGTAGCCTCTTTGACGGGCCTCGGGCAGCGATGCCATCAGGTCGCGGATATGATCCGACATGCCCGTATACGTGGCAGGGTTGCTGTTCGGCGTACGTCCGATAGGGCTTGCATCCAGGTGAATTACCTTACGAAAAACGGCTGTCCCGCCCAATTTGTTTTTAAGCGTATGTTCAAGGAGAAAATCAACAAGGCTCGTTTTTCCACTTCCTGAAACACCGGTGATTACGTTAAAAGCATTGATTAAGAAGCGCGGTGAGATGTTCTGCAGATTGTTTTTGTTGGCTTCTGCGACACTAAAGAAGAGGCCACGATCCGTTTTCGGCGGTTTGGGCATCATCCGCTTATCTTCGGCAAGGCACTTCCGGGTGATGCTTGCTGCTTGAGGCTCCTCGAAAAATACGCTTGCAGGACCATTAAAAAGCACTTCTCCACCTGATTCACCAGCACCTGGCCCCATGTCGATGATCCAGTCGGCTTCCCTGATGCTTTGTTCATCGTGATCGACCAATAAAACGGTATTCCCTTTGCCAACCAATGAGCGCAGCACTTCCAGCAGATCTCGGTGTTCTGTGGGATGAAGTCCCACGCTGGGCTCGTCGAGGATATACAGTACATTCCTTAGCTCGCCGGATACCTGGTTTGCCAGGCGGATGCGTTGTGCTTCACCACTGCTTAGCGTCAGAGATTCGCGATCCAGGGAAAGATGAGCGGCGCCAAGTCTCAGCAAGAGTCTGCTTCGATTGAGGATTGTCTCCCGAACAGGTCCGACTATGGCTGATTCATTGTCATCCATGCTTAGCCCGCTGAAAAATGAATGGATCTCCCGGATACTCATGGCTGCAAAGGCAGCGATGTCCCTGTCCCAGAGGCGAAACGACAGTGCTTGTTCATTCAGTCTTTTTCCGCCGCAATGCTCGCAGGATTGTGAACGTGCAAAGCGCATGATGTTTGGATTGCGGTCGCGTCGAAGGATATCTTCCATAACAGGCAGTATCCCTTTGTAAAAATCCTCTTCACGAGGCTTAGCCGTGATCCCGGTCCATTTCAGACGCGATTCAAGCGGATGCTTTCCAAAGAGTACTTTAATTTTTGTTGAACCATAAAGCACGACATTTTTTTGCTCAATACTCAGATCCTGCCATGGGATGTCAACGCTAAAACCTTCTGCATGGCAAACCTGGTCAAGGACATCCATGGTTACCTGCGAATAGATGATATAATTATTGGGCGTCGTTAAGGCGAATGCCCCTTCCCGGATCGTCAATGTGGCATCCGCAATCAGCAGCTCTGGGTCGATGTGATCTTGCACACCCAAACCTTTGCATGTGCGGCAATATCCGTCAGGGAGATTGAATGAAAACAGGCTGCGGTAAGGATGCAGCTCAGGGTAGGAGGACTTTCCCAACCTGGCAAAGAGCAGGCGAAACATATCATACAAGCCGGTAAGTGTGCCGACAGTAGAGCGCGGACTTCTGACAACATTGTTTTGCCCAATGGATATTACCGGGAATAAGCCTTCAATACGTGACGCTTTTGGTCGTGATATTTTTGTTGAAGTATGCCTGCCCCCGGCAAAATTTTCGTAAAACAGCCGTTGGCCTTCGGCACAAAGAACATCATAGACAAGACTGGTTTTTCCGCTTCCTGAAACCCCTGTTACCACGATCAGCTGGTAATGTGGGATACGAAGCGAAACATTTTTTAAATTGTTCTCATACGCACCTTCAACGACAATCTCTCGCATAATAATTTGCCACAAATGCAAATGTAGAGATTAATTCAATATGTCTGGCCGGGAGGTCGAGGTGCTTAAGCAGGTAAAAAATTCCCAGCAAGCCCTTCTCTTTGGTAAACAAAGTTTTACGTGAAAAAAGAATTAGGTATACCACAAAAATAAGCGGCAGCATGATGGCCGACTCTTTCGAAAACAAAGCCAGGCCAAAAGCCAGGACATTCAATACATAATGATACCATTTTCCCGACCGAAGAATCAATAAAAAGGTGATGGTGGTCAGCAACGCATTGAGCGTCAGCAACAAATCGCCACGCGCAGGAATCCAGATGACAGCATGCAGGAACAGAAAATGTACAGCATAGATCAAGGCCCCGAACAAGGCATATTTGCGGTCAAAGCGGAACAGCTGTAAGAGGAAAAACACTGCCAGGCAACATAGGATATGGAGGATGAGGTTGGTCCGATGGGTTGAGAAAATGATGTCTTTCCCCAAAGCCGCATCCAGCATGAAAGTGACATTTTGCAGAGGCCTGTAAAGCTCTATCTGTTGGTGTTTAAACCAGGCATCAGAGACAATGGCTTGGGGGATATTGGAGAGATTGTGCAAAAATGCAGCATTGTCCAGGATCATGACATCATCGTCATTATAGGAATAGTCATAGGACAAGCTTCGGAAATACATCCCGAGGCAGCTAAACACGATGATCAGGCAAATGACAGCGACATTGTTCAATGGAAAAAATGAAGGATGCTTCGTCGCTTCCGGGGGGAATTCCCGGGCAGCAGAAGGGACCGCTGTTTTTGTTTGTTTTCTTGGGGTCATAGCATGTGGACTTAACCAAATCAAACAGCACCCCCTTAACCGAATGAAATCTTGGAATCAATTTTTGTGGTTTCAAAAGTAAATTATTTCCCGTCTGAGTCAAGGTTCTACATAAAAAAATTGACAGGATTCCGGAATCCCTCCTTGTTTTGCCAATAAAAACTTTAAAAATCTTTCTTTCCCCACAAGAACAGCTTTACGAAGATTCAGGCTTAAAGAGTCCCATTTTTTAATCCTATTTTTGCCCCATGCAAAAAACCATCGAATTGCTTGCCCCCGGCGGAGACCTTGATTCCATTAAAGCAGCAATTCTTGCCGGCGCTGATGCCGTTTACTGTGGCCTCGACAGGTTTAATGCCAGAAATCGGGCGGTAAATATCAGCTTTGATGACTTGCAGGGGATCTTGCAGCTCGCACACAAAAACAACTGCCAGGTTTTTCTTACGCTGAACATTATTATCGTTGAGAGCGAAATTCCTGCACTGTTTAAGCTGCTGAATAAATTAGTCAATACCAGTATTGATGGAATTATTGTCCAGGATCTGGGCTTGTTATATATCTTATCCACATATTTCAAGCAACTTAAAATCCATGCCTCAACCCAGCTTACAACACACAATCCAGGCCAGGTCAGCTTTTTATGCAAAATGGCTGTAACAAGAATCAATCTGTCACGTGAAATCAATATTCATGAGATAAAAGACCTGACTGCCGTTTGTCATATGAAAAATATGCTGGCAGAAGTCTTCGTGCACGGCTCCAATTGTATCTCTTTCTCTGGCCAATGTTATATGAGCTCTGTTCACTCAGGAAACTCCGGGAATCGCGGACGTTGTAGCCAGCCTTGCCGTGATCAGTATCTGAGAACACCCACAGGCAAAGACTTCCCGCTAAACCTGAAAGACAATTCCGCTTATGGTGATCTGCGCGCACTGGCTGAGGCTGGTGTTGATTCCATCAAAATTGAAGGCCGGATCAAGAAATTTCATTATGTGTTTACTGTCGTTGATGCCTGGAGAAAACAACTCGATCATTTTTACCATACCCACGAAGTAAACAAAGACAATACTGCACTTTATAAAGTCTTTAACCGTGATTTCTCCAATGATTTCCTGAGCGGGAAACTCAGCAAAGATATGTTCATTGACAATCCACGGGATCATTCAGCTATTCATTTATCAGGCCTTACCGAAGCTTCCACAGAAGAAAGCCTGGAAAAAGCAAAGGGCGATATTTACCATGAAAGAACAGGAATCATCAATTCGCTGGAAGCTGAAATCAAACAACTAAATAGTGCCAAAGCACCTTTGTTTATACGACTTGCAGGGGAGGAGGGAAGCCGTTTGGAAATAACTGTGAATACGCCTGATGCCTCATTTTCTGTGTTTTCTGAAAGCAAACTTATTAAGGTATTCACAGAATCACTTGACCACGAGATGATCTTAAAAAGACTGAAAGCCTTAAATGAGACTGAATATTTTATTGAACACATTGATACAGAATCGCTTCAGCAAAACCTCTCTTTACCATTTAAAGAACTCACATCACTAAAGAACAACATACTATTCATCCTGAATGGAGCAAGAGAAACGCTTGCCCCCATTGATGTTCCTGTGCTTACAAAACACAACACAACTACGATTAAGCCAAATCTTACCGTATTAATAGCATCCAAAGATGACCTATACCTTTTAGAGGAGACATCGGCAAGCATCTATTTTCAAATCCCCAATTGTTTTAAAGATGAATCAGACGAATTATTGGCGCTGTTCAGGAATAACAAAAGGCTGATTCCCTGGTTTCCTGCGGTTCTCATCGGTGACGATTATACAGCTGCGGTATCCCTGCTCAGGCAGTTGAACCCGGAGTTAATTGTGAGCAATAATACTGGTATCGCTAATGAGGCACATACGCAGGGAATCAAGTGGATCGCAGGTCCTTTTATGAATATTGTCAACTCCTTTAGTTTATTATCTTTAAAGCTTAACTTTAATTGTTCTGGCGCATTTATCTCTAATGAAATTAATTATGCACAGATTAAATCAATTAAAAAACCGGCAGATTTTGATTTATTCTTTAGCATTTACCATCCGATCGAGCTGATGACAAGCCGGCAATGCCTGTTTCACCAGGTCACAGCTTGCGAGAAAAACAGAATTGACGATACTTGCATCTCTAACTGTGAGAAGTCTGCTTCCATCACCGATTTAAAGTCAGTATCCTCTTTGATCAGCAAAACGAAAGGAAACTATCATCATGTCTACCATGAGTCTCATTATCTGAATACAGCCATTGTAACTGACATTCCAGACTATTTCTCCACTTACCTTATTGATTTAAGGGATATAGAAACGAAATCAGTCGTTGAGCCTGCAAAGCCTTTGATGATCAGGTGTTTTGAGGAGCTGCTGGCTGGAAATTCCGGGTCTGCACAAGAACTCAATAAGAAAATCGGTCCGACGACATTCAGCCAGTATGTAAAGGGATTATGATTTGAACGGTAAGGTAAAACAAAATGTACTTCCGATCTCTTCTTCACTCTCAGCCCATAAGCTTCCGCCATGTTTTTCAACAAATTCTTTGCAGAGCAACAATCCCAGACCTGTGCTGAGCTCGCCTTCTGTGCCTATGCGATTAATTTGTCCATCAAGTTGAAAGAGCTTTGAAAGTGTCTCCTGGTCCATTCCGATGCCTGTATCCTTAATAAACATTGTTACCCAATTGGCAGTTGATGAATTTGCTGAAATAGAGATTGTACCGCCAGGCTTGGTAAATTTCACGGCATTTGAAACGAGGTTACGCACAGTGGAAGTCAGCATAAACTGATCAGCAAATACTTGCAGATCCCCTGGAATGTCATACTGAACCGCTATGGTCTTTTGAAGCGCCGAGTCTGCAATTGTTTGCAAACCTCCACTTATGGTATCAAGTAAAAATAAAGTATCAGGAAAAAATGGGGTTACACCTCTTTTCATTCTTGACCATTCCAACAAATTTCCCAATAAGTTGAAAAGATTGGTAGCAGAGCTTCTCATACTCTTTGCGATCAATTGAATTTCTTTTAATGTCATGGTGTCAAGCTCTGCCTCCAGCAATTGCGTAAAACCTAGAAAGGTAGTGAGCGGGCTTCGCAGATCATGGGCAATGATAGAGAAAAACTTGTCTTTTTCAGAAATTAACTGCACTAATTTTTCTTTTGAAATTGTCCGTTCTGTAACGTCAAGGAAAGACCATACTCTTCCCTCTGGTCTGCCATCAAGATGCATGGGTTTTGAAATACGTTCGAAAATCCGCCCATCCTTTAAAAGAATCTGAACAAAAGTCTCAATTTCAGCATTTTTATATATTTCATCGACTTTTGATAAAAACTCTTGTGGGTCAGAAAGCTGATTAAAAACATAATCCAAAAGAGCTTTATCCTCCCCTGAGGATAAAACTTCAGCAGGTATGTCCCACATCTGTGCGAATAGAGAATTGGTCCTGATTACCTTACCCTGCATACTAACAACAAGAATTCCATTGTAAATCGATTCTATCGTGGCTTCCAGCGTCGACAATGAGTATTTCAATGCCTTTTCTGCCTTTTTTTCTGAAGTTATATCTGTTACCGTTGTATAGCATTGCGTTCCATCGGCAGAAAGAATACCGGAAAGGTGAACATTCGCTAAACTGTCATCATTGCGCTTAAGGATCACCTCACAAGAGACTTTTTCTTCACTTTGAAAAACATTTTTAAGAAAAAGATTGAAGATTTCTATTGTCTCTTGAGATACAAAACTGCCAAAGTGTCGGCTTATTAAGCTGGCGCGGTCTTTTCCCAACTTTTGCGAGCCTAAAAGATTTAACGCTGAAATCTCACCGTCGTGCGCCAAAGTAAAGTAACCGACAGGCGCAAAATCATATAATTCAGAATACTTAAAAGCTGCTGCTTGTGCGAGTTGATTTGCTATGCCGAGATCTTCATTTTGCATTTCAAGCTCAACCTGATGCACTTCAAGTTCATGAATGAGTGTCATCACTTCTGGATCCAGGGAGTTGACAGCTTGCGGACTTAAAGTCTTGCTGAGTTTCTTTCTCAGCCGCTCTTCGGCTTTCTGACGAAGAATCGCTGCCGTTTCTGATATATTATTCACATTTTTCAAGATCATTTCTCAATTAAGGTGCAATATATGGAAATCATTTCAATTAAAGTAATTCTTGAATACCAAAGTCAATGTGGCTCCTGCATCCGGGTTGTTTTTGACAGAAATTTCAGCTTGATGGGCATCCATGATGAGTTTTACCAGGGCCAGGTTAAGGCCGGTGTTTTCATCGATATGTTTGTCGGAAAGTGTGAAAATATTAAAAAGACGGTCGAAGGCAAGGCCTGAGAAGCCAGGGCCCCTGTCAATAAACTCAACAATGATGCTCGTTTGCCCGCCAGGTACTATCCTTATCGTAACAACCTCATTGTTTGGTGAATACTTAATAGCATTGTCGATCAGGATTTCAAAACAAAGTTCTACCAATGATGCCTCAACTGTGATGCCTCCTATGGCATGGTCATTTTGGATGATCACCTGAATAGACTTGCTTCTGATTTTATCCTCATGCTTCCTGATTGCAGTAATGAGAAGTTCCTGCAAGGGAACCATTTCGGCATAGATTTGATAATTACCTGTCCGTAACTCAGTGATTAACAGTGCCTGATACGAAAATCTCTCAAGTCTTCTGGCTGATTCTTCAAGACTACTGAGATAATCCAGTAATGCCGTCGATTGTATCTCAGATTTGAGAATGTCTGCAAAACCAAAGATCCCGTTAAGTGGAGTCCGGATCTCATGACTGATCAAATGCAGAAAATCAAGTTTTGACTGATCCAGTAGTTTCAGCTCTTTGTTTGCCAGGTCAAGCTGCTGAATGGCATTTTCCAAGTCAAGAGTTCGTTCCTTTACCTTTTCCTCCAAAACTTGATTTTGTTGTTCAAGTAAATTATATAAGCTTCCAGTTTCTAGTATGTTATGAATTCTGAGCTCGACTTCTTTCAGCTCAAAGGGTTTGGTCAGAAAATCTTTTGCGCCTTCCGAAAGCGCCCGTTCTTTTACTTCTGTTGTTTTATCAGCTGTAAGTAGAAGTATTGGCAGATAGGTATTGGCCGGGATTTGCGAACGTAAGGCTGCCATTACTTCAAAACCATCCATGTGGGGCATCATTAAATCAAGTAAGATAATGTCAGGTTTAAAAGAATTAAACAAGCCAGAGGCCAATCGTGAGTCAGTGGTCGATTTTATATTACAATAACCCAATTCTTCAAGTAAACCTTCCAGAACACCGATGTTCGATACCTTGTCGTCAACAATAAGGATGTTCGCATTTTTTAAATTCAAATCAATCATGAAGCCGTTCTTTATTTGTTCTTACCTGACCTCTTTTTCTCATTAATTAAAGGGGTGGTACTTATTGCGTTGTGGTTCATAGGAAGGTCTACCCAAAAGGTACTTCCCTCGCCAACAACACTTTCTACCCCAACACTTCCTCCCATTGCATCAATATTTTTTTTAATAACGGCCAAACCAAGCCCTGTGCCTTCCGTATAGGTGTTTTCTGCCCCGATCCGTTCAAAGGGCATGAAAAGTTTCGAAATATCTTCAGGCGAGATCCCCATGCCGGTATCCCTTACAGAGATCCGGATCATGCTGATGCCTGCATTATTTGGGAATGGCGACAATACATTAACGTATATTGAACCTCCTGGTCTGTTGTATTTTACGGCATTGTTTAACAGGTTTATCAGGACCTGTTTTAAGCGCTTTCGGTCACAGACAACAATATGCTTACTGGTGGGTGACATCTCAAAAATAACTTTTAATTGCTGCGTATAGGCGAGCGGTTGAATGGTGTCAATTGTTTCATCAACAATACTGTTTAAATCAACTGCTTCATTCACCATGGACAGCCGCCCCGCTTCGATGTGGGAAATGTCGAGAACTTCATCAATTAAATTCAACAAATGTTTTCCGCTGTTTAAAATATGATCGACACTTTTCTTTTGTTTGGGGTTAAGTTCGCCCATATTCATCAATTGTGTATAGCCCAGAATTGAGTTCATCGGCGTGCGTAATTCATGACTCATACGGGAGAGGAATTCGCTTTTGGCAAGATTTGCCTTATAGGCATCATCTCTGGATTTAATGATGTCTTCTTCTGCTTGTTTTTGCAGGGTAATGTCGTGGAATGTCCAGATTCTCCCATAGTTCACCCCGTCGAGCCCAAGTACCGGCGCTGAAAAACGGTAAAGAATCTTCCCGTTTTTTAGTTCGATTTCATCGGCATTGTTAGTGTTTGGATGATCATAAAGCGATAAAGTTATTTCAATAAATTTATCCGGATTCTTAACCAATCCCAGGATATGCCTGAACAATCCCCTGGCATCTCCTTGTTCCATAATGTCAGTGGGAACCTCAAACATCTCAATATAAGACTTGTTGATAACCAGGATCTCTTCCCTCGTTATGTCGATCACCAGAATTCCATCCGGACTCGCATTTTTTTGCGCCTCAAGTATCGCCATCTTTGATTTGAGTAATTCTTCTGCGATTCTACGTTCGGTGATGTCCATGGCAATGCCGCCAAGCCATGGTTCTTGCCCCGGACGGTCAATGAAGAACTTTTGTGTTTCGTAATGGTGTAATTTTCCGTCAAGCTGAACCATACTTTCTTCAAGTTTTTGATAACCCAGCAGCATCGAATTGTGATCATCAGACGTTAGTCTTTCGCCGATCTCATTCGGAAAGACTTCCTGCATGGTTTTTCCCATCCATGCCTTTGCCCCAAAGGCAATATCCATATAATTGTTCACAAACAGCGTTCTGCCTTCATGGTCTTTTAAAAATACCACAGCAGGTAAATAATCCATGAAAAGCGAAAATTGCCGCTCACTCTCCCGCAAGGCTTCCTCAATGTGTTTTCGCGCACTGATGTCCTCAAAAATATAAAAACGACCAAAGTATTCATCATTTTCACCACGTATTTGTGTTGTAAACCGACGGACTGTCCTGTTTTTAGTAAACTCAATTTCATCTTCAAGTACCACACGGTTTTCTTCATCCTGCAAGGGTTTACAAGATTCTGCAAAAGCAGGGATGTCAGACAAAACAGGCAGGCAATACGGAATAATGCCATTGTTGCTGAGTTCGCCACGCTGCATTTGATCCTCAATGTGTTCTATACCCCAGATCTCACAAAAGCGATGGTTAAAATATAGAATAGCATCAGTTCGATTGTCAACCACCAGAAAGCCTAAGGGTGAGGAATTGGACATCAGTTCCAATAAGGATTTGTTCCATAGTAGTTCTGCTTCCGTTTTAATCCTGTTATCTATCTCTTTTTCAAGATTTTCGTTTGTTTCTATTAAGGTGACAGTTCTTTCCTTTACTTTATTTTCCAGGGATTCATTGAGATCCTTGATTTGCTGTTCAGCAAACTTGCGTTGGGTGATGTCACGCAGAATTCCGGCAACTTTTACAGGATTCCCCAACTTATCATACATCAATGCAGAAGATATAGCACAGGGTACATTTGACCCATCCTTGTTTAACATCAACACTTCATAATCAATAACCTTCCCCTGTTTTGATAATTCAACAAAAAAAGCATCACGGGCTTCAGCATTGGCATAGAGCGCTACAAAGGATTTTCCAATCAATTCCTCACGGGTAAATTGACCTTTCGAGATCGTTTCAATGGACGGACTTATTTCGAGAATGATGCCATCAAGGCTAGCCTCGTAGTAGACATCCAGCATATTCTCGAAGACATTGCGGTATTTTTCTTCTTTTTGATCCTGGGGTTCCCTAGTGATCTGTTCTGATTCTAATTCATTAAAGAGAGTCAGCATTTCAGCCAAAATAGCCCCTGCAGAATCTTCTATGGGATTCGCTTTCAAATAATCCTCTGCCTTTTGACGAAGAATTTTAAGATTTGAATGGAATGATTTATTCATGATACAAAAGTATAGGTTTTTTTTGTATACAAAAAACGAGCCTATCTTTTTCCTTGTAAAGTAAAGTGGAAAACACTTCCTTTTTCCTCTTCGCTTTCAACCCCAATCTTTCCACCATGCCTTTCAATAAAATCTTTACATAAAATGAGTCCAAGGCCACTGCTGGGTTCATCATTGGTGCCTTTCCTGTTTGTTTTCTTATCAATCCTGAATAAATTGTCAAGGAGATCCCGGCTCATGCCTATCCCGCTGTCTTTGACTGCAATTGAAACTGTATTGTCAGCATGCCTTTGTGCACTAACAAGAACTTCTCCGCCTTTTCTGGTGAATTTGATTCCATTGGCTATCAGATTACGAATTATCGAGGAGAGCATGTGTGCGTCGGCAAAAACTTCCAGATCTGCCGGGATATTACAGCGGAGATTAATCCCTTTTATAGTGGCAAAACTAGTGCTATAGAGGATGCTCTCCTCAATAAACGGCCGCAATAAAAATGATTTAGGGTCAAAGTCTGTTAACTGCCTTTGCATGCGTGACCATTCAAGTAGGTTTTCAAGTAAGCTGAATAGATTCGTGGCTGAGTCATGCATTAATAAAGAAAAATCATGAATCTGTTCGCGAGTAAGCGTTTCCGATTGCTCGGTCATGATTTCAGTAAAACCCAGAAAGGCAGAAAATGGACCCCGAAGATCATGAGCAATTATTGAAAAAAACTTGTCCTTGGTGGCATTAAGCTCCTGCAATTCACGGCTTTGCCGGTTAAGCTTCACGTGTGTCCTGACCCTCGCCAAAACCTCCTCCGCCCGAAAGGGTTTGTTGATATAGTCGATACCGCCTAAAGTCAGTGCTTGTACAATGTCATTGGTTTCATCTGACGCACTGATGAAAATCACCGGGATATCCTGTAATTCCGGATTCCCTTTCAATCGCGTGCAAACTTCAAATCCATCCATTCCCGGCATATTAATGTCGAGCAGGATCAGGTCGGGCTTCTCTCTCTGAGCTGCCTTTAATGCGAGTTCTCCATTGGTAGCCTGAAGGATTCTATGACCTTCAGCAATCAGGATGTTGCCCAATAATTTAAGATTGGCAGGTACATCATCTATGAGAAGAATAGTAGATGTTATCAGTGGTAGCTCAGTCTGGATTTTCATTACTATTTCCTGGGTTTAGTGCTTTTTGGAAGTAATAATAGTCAAAATCATTTGCTTTGGATAGAAGATGCCCTGCAAGTGAAGCGTTTTTTGTATCGATTCTGCCTATTAATTCTTTAAGTAAAACAAAATCGGCTCCTTCCGCAGCATCCTTCATGTGTTGCACAAGTTCATCCGGTAGTTTTAAAATGTCCTGCTCAACAATGCCGTCATGACTCAGATATTTGGCAATAACTTCAGCTGTTGTTTCGCCTTCGTACGTATATTTAATGCCTAATGCCTTGCCGACGGTTTCAAAAAAATCAGCCTCATGAAAGGGCTTTCGAACATAAGACTGTATGTCCAGGCCCATGGTTTGTTTTTCCTCATCCTCAAAAGAATTCGCGGTAACCACTACGATTGGTGTTCGCCTTCCTTCATCCGTTGATTTGATCCGTCGGATTGCCTCGTAGCCATCCATCACTGGCATCCGAATATCCATTAAAATGAGGTGCGGATGCCAACGCTCAAACTTTGAAATGGCATCTGCGCCATCAACCGCATCATTTGTTTCGAAACCAACCCGTCTGAGAATACTCCCGACAACGATCCGGTTTTCTGCTTTATCGTCGACAACCAGCACACGATAAGAATTTTGTGGGCCATCAATGGAAATCACACGTTTTTTAAAATTTGTCTCTTTTTGTTCATTACTGCCTTCTTTGATTGCCACCACGACAGTAAACACAGATCCTTTTCCCTCCTCACTGCGAACGCTAATGTCGCCACCCATGAGCATGGCCAATTCACGACTCAGTGCAAGACCCAGGCCTGTCCCTTCATTGTTTTTAATGCCTGCTGAGGTCTGCTCAAACTTTTTAAAGAGCTTTTTTAATTCCCGATCAGTGATTCCAGTACCTGTATCCTCAACCTCCAGGATGAGGTGATTGGCTTGATCATTAATTTTTTCAATACGGGTCCGTACCGCAACACTACCTTTAGTGGTAAATTTTATCGCATTTCCAATCAGGTTAATCAGGATCCGGCGTAGTTTCTGATCATCTGCAACGATATAGCGGGGAAGATCATGGGGAATGTCAATATTCAACTGAAGAAAATTGGATTGGGCCTGCTCTTTAAACATCAAAGTCATGTCGTGCAAAAGGTCATGCAGATTGAAATTCACTGACTTTAAAACCGCACGACCTGCTTCAATTTTTGACAATTCAAGAATGTCATTGATGAGCTTCAGTAAATGCTCACCGGCACGATAGATAGATATGCTGTAGTCCTTTTGTGAATCTGTTAAAAGCTGTTCACGGTTCAGCATTTGCGAGAACCGATGATGGCGTTTAGTGGTGTCCTGATCTCATGAGACATATTGGCCAGGAATACACTCTTTGCCCTGTTGGCAGATTCAGCTTCCAATTTTGCTTTTATCAGGGCAGATTCCGAATTCTTCTTTTCGGTAATGTCTAATTTAACCCCCAGGTAATTGGTGATATTGCCATTCTCATCTTTAAGTGGTAAAATTGTAGCTGACTCCCAATAAATTTCGCCTGACTTCTTTTTGTTTTTAAAGATTCCTGTCCATGGTTTATCGGAAGTTAAATTGTTCCACATTTTCTGGTAATCCGACTTTGACTTATCCCCGCCCTGCCATAACCTCGGATTGTTGCCTAAAACTTCTTCATACGTATATCCGGTAGTTTCGGTGAACTTTGGATTTACATATTCTATGGTTCCATTTATATCTGTTATGATCGTTGTAACCGGACTCTGCTCAATGGCCTTAGAAAGTACCCGGATTCTGGCGTCAGAAGCCAGCTTTTCCTCTTCATCTTTTTTACGCCCGCTGACGTCATTAAAAGTGGCTAAAATTGAAGGCAAGCCCTCATAGATAATAGGCATACCCTGTACCTCCAGATCAATAATCGTCCCATCAAGTTTGAAATATTTTGCCTCGAGCAGGGGTGCTGAAAGACCTTCTTCTGTTGCTTTGTGTATTCTCTCTTTTAAAATTTCTTTATAATCAGGATGATGCCGATTGATGACCGGAGTCCCCACAAGTTCTTCAGCAGATGAAGCGCCAAACAACTTAACGGCAGCCGGATTGACATAGACTATTGTCATGTCCCTGTGAACAACCGCAGCATAAGGCGACCACTCAACCAAAGCCTGATAACGTTGTTCACTTTGGTTAAGCGCTTCTTCCTTCTGAATGCGTGTTTCAATTGCGATTTCCGCCTGCCTGAAAATCTGCCTGCTTGACAGGATTATCAATATTGTGCTGATTGTAATGAGAAAAAGTGCAAGTGCTGCGGTTGTGAGAACGTACAAATTATGGTGCTCTCTTAAGAGGAAAGAATCAATCAATTCGTTAACAATAATGCCGATGAAGATTATCGGGATTACACGACGTAAAAGCTTGGGGCTGCCGTCCCGGCCATAAAAATGTCTGAAATAAATGCTGTTTTCTCCACTAATGAAAATAATTCCAATACCTAAAAACTGAAAAACCAGGCTGGTGGATATCGAAACCGGTTCAACATTGCCTTCCTTGAGAAACGGCTCGCCAAGAATATAACTCATCAATGTGGCAAATCCTATATATAAGCTGAGGATACCTATGCCCCCAATGAGTTGGCTCATTATCATATTTTTAGGCCAATACAATCTGAAAAATAAAGCAATGCCAATAAGAAAAAACATTAAACCACTAATCGGAGAGCTAAAGTTCATAGCTAAAATGTTCAGGCTAACCGGGCTCTCAGAGAAAAACGCATTGATTGAAAAGACTATTACCTCGAAATACCCAAAAAACATCAGGAATGCAAGCAAAGAAAATATCACAATTACTCCGCACACTATTGTTTTTGCTGTTCCGGTCTTTCGGTAAGCCCCGATTAGCATAATGAACCCAAAAATCAATGAAAAAGCCCCGAATGAAGGCGATATGTGCATATTTCCCTGAATGATTGCCATCAAGGGATGTACTCTTATGATCCAGTAGGTCAGGGTAATGAAGCCTGTCAAAGCAGACAATCCACCCATAAGCCTGATAATATTGCGTGAAACTGCCGATTCCTCTGCCGGTGTTTGTGCTGTCATAATCGAATGGTGTTTTTGGGTTTGCCTCCTCCCCCCAGAAGGCCGGGCAAATATAAATAAAAACACTAATTATGGCAATTTAGTCCAAATAAAAAAAGTGCAGCAATATTTAAGAATCACCCGCCTGGCCTTAGATGCAAGCTTGCCTAAGATGACATTTCTTTAGCAAAAATACCATCTGCTACATTTAAAAACATATTGATATCTATTGGCTTGCTCAGATAATCATTGGCTCCGGCAGATGTTAATTTTTAAATTTGTCTTTCGGTGGCATCGGCAGTTATAATAACAATCGGGATTGATTGTGTTCTTTCCTCGACCTGAAGGTTCTTCAGTATATCATGGCCATTAATGTCAGGTAAGCCGAGATCGAGGAGTATTAAATCAGGCCTGTTCTCAATGGCCAGTTTGACGGTAGGTTCCCCAAGTGGAGATATGATTATATTGATATCAGGGCGATGGGTTTCAATTATTTCTGTTACTAATGCGGCATTGTCGGAATTGTCATCAATATATAAAATGCTTCCTTCGTCAACTCCCTTTTTAGTCACTTTTTGTAGGTCTTAGACATCACACAAACTTACAAAAACCGTCTGACATTTATGCTGCCAATAAGCAGATACTTTAAATGTAATGGAAAATTACGCCGTCACTGAATTGCCCGCAATAGTAAAATAGAAAGTACTGCCTTTAGACTCTTCACTCTCCACCCACAAGCTCCCGCCACTCTTCGCGACAAAATCTTTACAGATCATTAATCCCAGTCCAGTGCTTAATTCTCCATCGGTTCCTTTTCTGCTAGCCAGTTCATTAAAGCAAAAGAGATTGCTAATTATCTTTTTATTCATACCAATTCCAGTATCCTTGACAGATATTTCAAGCTGTTTGTTAGTCAATGACCTTGCCCTAATAATGATTCGTCCTCCTCTTGGCGTAAATTTTATTGAATTAGACAAAAGGTTACGCAAGATGCCTGTAGTCATATATTCATCAGCAAAAACGATCAGATCTTCCTGAACGTTAACTTCTACAATAATCTCCTTTTTGTCAGCAGCTTGCATGATTGTTTCCAACCGCTCCAGCAGTTTTGGCTTTAGCGAGAAGTAAATCGGTTTAAATTCAATGAGCCCTCTTGACATTCGCGACCAATCCAGCAGATTATCAATGAGTTGGTAAAGATTAACTGCAGATTTGCTTAATTCGTGGGTAAACTTTTGTATTTCATCCAGTTGCATAGATGGCAGTTCTTCCTCCATATGGCGAAATAGTCCAAGGAAGGCATGGAAAGGACTTCGTAAGTCGTGGGCAATGATGGAGAAAAATTTGTCTTTTTCGGCATTTAACTCGATCAGTTCTTTGTTTAATCGGGATAATTCTTCTTCGGCCTTTTTACGATCACTGATGTCAATAATAATGGCTACAAAATAGTTTATTGATTGATCAGGATTTCGCAGACATTGAACAGCCAGGTGCGTATAAACGAGATGACCATTTTTGTGAATAAAACGTTTGTCCATTGAATAGCCTTCAATTTCGCAAGCGACAACACGAGTAAATTGTTCCACATCTGCAGCAAGATCCTCGGGATGGGTCAGGTCAGCCCATGTGAACTGAATCAGCTCATTTTTTGCATACCCAAGCATTTCACATAATGCCTGGTTGACCTCAATCCAGCCTTTTCCAGGTGAAGTGATACAACGTCCTGTAATTGGTAATTCAAAATATGTCCGGAACTTCTGTTCATTTAAATGTAAAGCCTCTGATGCGATTTTAGCCTCAGTAATATCAGCAGTGATAATAACCGTTTTCCATTTGCCAACATTCACAGCAGCAGCACTGATATTTGTCCAGATAATCTCTCCGTCTTCTTTTTCAATACCGGTAATTATATTCTGAATGACTCTCGTTTCTTGACGAACAATTTGACTGGCAAACTCTTCCTTAGGCATTAGAGAATGATCCTGCCTGAAATATTTACGGAGCAGGTGTGTGCCATTGTAAAGCTCAGCTTCTGTGATACCTAAGATTCTTGTAAGTGCTGGATTTACATAAACTAATTTGTTGTTTTGATCAAGAACCGACATGCCGAGCGGCATTAATTCAAATATGGTCTTAAGTTTAAGCTCGCTGTCGCTTAAGGCGCTTACTGCATCACTTCGCTCGCTGATATCCCTGACAATACTCCACATTCCTGTTGGGATTTCGTTATGATCCCTGATCATCCATACTCTGGCAGAAACTGGAAATATTGAGCCGTCCTTACGTATATATTCCTTTTCATATTCCTCAGAATGCCCGCTAAGAAAGATCTGTTTCTTTATAATGTCATTTTCGAAATTATGCCATTGTATGGGTGTAAGTTGCTGAAACGTATGTTTCTTTATTTCAATGGTGTTGTAGCCAAGCATGTCAAGAAAAGCCGGATTGGCATCAGTAATTGTGCCACTTAAGTCAAATTTTACAACACCGTCTGTCATGGAATTATACAAGCCACGTAATTCCGATTCACTCTTTTGAAGTTCTTTTATAGCATGTTTTTGTTGGGTGATATCGACAATGGTGACCTTACAATGTTCATGATTTGCGTCTGGAATGCCGCTTAACTGAACAGTTTTTAATCCGGTTTCTGTGGATAAAACAACTTCATAGCTCGTTTTAGATTTGCTCTGAAAAGCGCTTTTTAGAAATTCACTGAAGATTGGCTTTGTGTCCTCGGAGACATAATATGCAAAATAATGGTTTATGAGATAGGTTCGTTCCCTCCCCATAAGTTGTGAACTGCTCAGGTTTAGTTCAACAATTGCCCCGTTTCTGGCAAGTGTGAGGTAACATGCAGGTGTAAAGTCATATAATTCAGTGAGCTTTTCACTGGCCAATTGTGCTTCTTTTTGTGTGTTTCTAAGTTCTGTACTCAGAAGATCAATATCAAGACTTTTGACTTGAAAATCGTGAAGGAGTTTCTGGTATTCTTCTTCAGTGGGTGGGAGGTAAACTTTTGATGTCATTGCGTATTCCCAGATTCTGATTTCAATTTAATGAAATCAGTGATATCAGTGAACGTCATTACTAGACCATCAATATGGTCTTCCTGGGTGCGATAGGGCATAATCCTGATTTTAAACCAGTGCCCGTCATTGGTGGTGGCTATCTTTTCACTGAATACCAGGCTTCTGATAACCTCTGTGGCATGGTTTGCAATATCAGGGTATTGTAATTCGCTCACTAGGTCGGTAAAAGGCCGGCCAATATCAGGGTCTCTCAATTTAAAGATCTTGGTTGCCGGGTCGGTAAACCTGCGAATATTAAGTTCCTTGTCAAGAAAAATCGTTGCGATTTCAATATTGTTTAACAGGTTCTTCATATCGTTATTGGCCCTGGAATAATCAATGACCTTGCTTTGCAATTCGATATTTACTGTCTGGAGCTCTTCGTTCAGGCTCTGCATCTCTTCTTTGGAAGTGGTCAGTTCCTCATTGGTTGACTGAAGTTCTTCATTGGTTGACTGCAACTCCTCATTGGTCGATTTCAGCTCTTCCTGCGACGTTTGCATTTCTTCACGGGTGCTTTGCAGGTCTTCATAACAGCGTTGAAGTTCGATTTCAAGCTCTTTGTGCCGGCCTTGTGCGTTTTGTTTCTTTGTCTCCGGATTCAGAATATCATGTTCAATCCAATCTGGGACATCATTAAAAACAATCAGAATCAGGCCTTTAAGAATTTCCGGGCTTTCAAAACTTTGAACAACAATGTCCAAAAGTTGTGTCTTGCCATTAGTCCCTAATCTAATATTGTTTATAATGACCGGACTTGCGCTTCTCGATGCCTTCCGAAAAGCGGCTGGTAGTAACTGGCTCAGCCCTTCACGGGCCATCACATAAAGGTTGTAATTCGCTTTACCAGCAACTGGTTCAAGATATTTCGAAATGCGGCCGGTCATATAGATAATGTCACCTTTCATATTTACCAGGACACTTGGCGGTGTGTAACGCTGAAATAATAACTGGTCGGTAATGACCTGAATGTTTTCAACAGCAACAGTGCTGATTGATTTGTTCGTAGATGGTGTTCTGGTATGATAAAGCGAGCTTGGAAAATCGACGAGATCAATAGTGTTTGATGTTGCTGATTGTTTGAAAATTTTAAACTTGGAATTAAGTGTCTCAAAACCAATGTCTTGAATTCCGACAGATTCAGCGGTTCCCAGTAACAATATCCCTCCCCGGTTGAGGCTGTAACTGAAAAGAGAAATCATTTTTTTCTGTAATGCAGGCTCCATATATATTAACATATTACGGCACGACAAAAAATCAAGTTTGGTAAAGGGGGGGTCTTTGATCACATTCTGAGGCGCAAATACGACCATTTCACGGATGCTTGAATTTACCCTGAAACCGGCTGGTTCAACCGTAAAAAACCGATCAAGGCGCTCCTGTGAGACGTCTGCAGTGATATTTGGCTGATAAATTCCCTTGCGGGCTTTGTCAACCGCATCGAGGTCAAGATCAGTGGCAAATATCTGTAAAGTCAGATTTTTGTGTTTTTTAAATTTCTCAAGTACTTCCTTAAAAACAATAGCCAGTGAATACGCCTCTTCACCGGTAGAACATCCTGGGATCCAGGCCCGCAGCACATGACCATCCGGCAATACACTCAGCAGTTCCGGAAGCACTTTTTCTTTGAGCATGTCCCACACCAAAGGATCACGAAAGAAACTCGTTACCCCAATCAGCAGTTCTTTGAAAAGGATCTCCACCTCCTTAGGGTTTTCCTGTAAAAAGCGAACATAGTTTTGGATCTTTTCTATCTGGTGCACTCATTTGCGTCTTTCGATGCGACGAAACAAGGTGTTTTTTCGGTATAGTGAGAAGTCGTGTCCAGACTTTTCACGCAATAGTATAATTATTTTCTCAAGATTTGTCTTGGTCTTACTGTCAATAACAATGGTTTCATTACTTACAACAGGTATTATCTTCAGGAATTCAATAAGCTTGATCGGCAATTCGTCGGCAGGGGCAACAATATCAGGGACTACAGCTTCTAAAGCAGCGCTGGGCATCCCGTCAAATTTGGCACTGGCCGGATCCTGAACGACCACCACGCCATTTTTTTCCTTAATGGCTTTTAGCCCCAAGCTGCCATCAGATCCCATCCCCGACAGTACGACGCCAATACTATTCTCCTGTCGGTCATCTGCAAGGGAACGAAAAAAGATGTCAATTGGTAATCGCAATCCACGGACTTCCAAAGGTTCAAACAAATGCAGTGAATCATGTAAAATGGTCAGACTCCTGTTCGGTGGAATCACATAAACGCAATCGGGTTTCACTTTAACACCATCAATAGCTTGAAAAACTTTCATGCCCGTGATGCGTTGCAAGAGCTCAGGCATGATACCCACATGATTGGGATCCAAATGCTGAATGACAACGAATGCCATACCACTGTTTTTTGGCATTTTTCCGAAAAAAAGCTCTAATGCTTCTAAGCCGCCTGCAGAAGCTCCGATGCCAACAATCGGGAACAGGTTCTTGTCATTTTTCAGAACTGTTTTCTTTGCTACAGTTTTTTTTACATCCGCTTTTTTAATTGTCATTGAGCCTGTTTTTTTTAAGGAGTCGATAATAGTCAAAGATACGACAATTAGACAAATAGTGCCTCATTAGTTAACTGCTTTCAGCAATCCTGCGTTTTTTTTGTTTGTCACAAAAAAAAACCTGAATTCGGAAGTTTCACGTTCTTTCCCTCTATTTGACTATCTTTGTTAAATTCAGCTTTGATCAATTGCCAAACCCTTGGTGAAAAACTAAGAACCAAAGCGTGAAACAAGGCTCCTGATGCGCTTTGTTTGAATTTAATTTTTGATAACCTATGCCACATAAAGCAGGATTCGTTAATATCATTGGAAATCCCAACGTCGGAAAATCAACACTGATGAATGCCCTCGTCGGGGAAAGGCTTTCTGTGATCACCTCAAAAGCCCAGACCACCCGTCATCGGATCATGGGATTGGTCAATGGGGAAGATTATCAAATTGTCTTTTCTGATACCCCCGGAATCCTGGACCCAAATTATCTGCTCCAGGAATCCATGATGCGCGAAGTAGGCGCTGCCCTGGAAGATGCTGACATCTTTCTTCTTGTCATCGACGTCAATGAAGGCTTTGAACACCCTGAGGTACTCTCAAAAATCATCAACGCTGCCATACCTACCCTGGTGCTGTTAAATAAAATTGATCTCTCAACCCAGGAAAAAGTAATGACAGCGATCACAGCCTGGAAACAGACATTACCCGAAGCCGAGATCCTTCCGCTATCTGCAATTCATGGGTTTAATGTGGATACCGTCATTGACCGCATCCTCGAAAAACTTCCGGAATGTCCCGCTTATTATGACAAAAATGAACTTACGGATCGACCTGAACGTTTCTTCGTTTCCGAGATCATCAGATCCAATATTCTAGAGCTATACCGTAAGGAAGTTCCTTATTCTGTCGAAGTGGTGATTGAGTCATTTGTCGATGAAGAACATAACCTCACGATTGGCGCAGAAATCTTTGTTGCCAGGGAATCGCAGAAAATCATCCTCATCGGTGAACAGGGACATGCAATCAAAAGACTGGGAATAACTGCCAGGATGGATCTGGAAAAGTTCTTTGGAAAGCATATTCATCTCGACCTTAGGGTGAAAGTGAGTAAGGACTGGCGGGAAGATAAGAATCAGCTGAGGAAATTTGGATACCCAATATAGTTAGAAGTTAGTAAATGGAATAGTCGGAGAGTAAACCCTCCCCAATTGGGGTGGGAAGGGTGGAGAAAATTAAAATTATTATTATGTCAAATATGCTTGCAATAGTTGGACGACCAAATGTAGGAAAGTCCACTTTCTTTAACCGGCTCGTCGGGATGCGACAAGCCATCGTGGATCCCACCAGCGGGGTCACACGCGACAGGCATTATGGAGTGTCCGACTGGAATGGTGTTCAGTTTTCGGTCATCGACACCGGTGGCTATGTCAATGATTCCGGTGATGTCTTCGAAGCAGAGATTAAACAGCAAGTCAGACTTGCCATCGAAGAAGCCGATGCAATATTATTCATGGTCGATGTAATGGAAGGACTGACATCACTCGATGAAGATGTGGCCGACTTACTGCGTCGCTCCAAAAAAAAAGTGTTCCTGGGAGCCAACAAAGCTGATACAAACGAACGTCAGGATCTTGCTGCAGAGTTTTACAGCCTGGGCCTGGGTGATATCTATCCCATCTCTGCCATCACAGGTAGCGGCTCCGGAGATTTACTCGATGCCATCGTGGCAGGAATGGACGAAAAGCCCATGCCCGACTTGCCCGACATGCCTAAATTTGCCGTGATCGGTCGGCCAAATGTGGGGAAATCCTCCCTGATCAACGCCTTGCTTGGCGAAAACAGAAGCATCGTGACTCCAATCGCGGGCACCACCAGGGATTCTGTATTCACACCCTACAATAGCTTTGGCATGGAGTTCCTTCTGGTTGATACCGCCGGGATTCGTAAAAAGGCAAAAGTGAGTGAAGACGTAGAATTTTACTCCGTGATGCGAGCAATCCGATCCATTGAACATAGTGACGTCTGCCTGCTGATGATCGATGCCACCCAGGGATTTGAAGCCCAGGATCAAAATATTTTGCACCTCGTGGAAAGGAATAACAAAGGTCTCATCATCCTGGTGAACAAATGGGATCTCGTTGAAAAAGATCACAACACCACCAAAGACTGGACCAATCTCATCCAGGACAGGATCGCCCCATTTCAGGATGTCCCGATCATCTTTGTGTCTGTAAAAGAAAAACAAAGGGTATTGAAAGCCCTGGAATTGGCACTAAAAGTACATGAGAACCGTAGCAGAAGAATCACCACCTCCAAACTGAATGACCTGCTCCTGCCGATCATTGAAGCCAACCCACCTCCAGTTTCCAAAGGAAAAAGTGTTAAAGTTAAATACATCACTCAGCTCCCGATTGCATATCCGGCTTTTGTTTTCTTTTGCAACCTTCCTCAATATGTGAAGGATCCTTACAAACGTTTCCTGGAAAACCAAATACGGAAAAACTTCGATTTTTCCGGTGTCCCCATGGAGATCTTTATCCGTAAGAAATAGACATTATGTTAGAAGCTGAGAGCCAAAGAATCGATAAATGGTTGTGGGCTGTCCGTTTGTTTAAGACCCGTGCCAATGCGTCAGAGGCATGCCGGACAGGCAGGGTGAAGCTAAAGGGAGAGCCGGTAAAGGCTTCCAGGGATGTGCATGTTGGAGAGGTTTATGTCGTGAAAACGGAGATCATGACCAAAACGATTTTGGTAAAAACCTTACTCAAAACCAGGGTAGGAGCGAAGTTTGTTCCTACCTACCTCGAAGACCTTACCCCTCCCGAAGAGTTCGAACGTCTCTTGCTGAAAAAAGAAATGAATTATGAGAAACGCGATCGGGGAAGCGGTCGTCCTACCAAAAAAGAAAGAAGAGATATTGAAAAACTGAAAGAGGATTAAAACCCTATGAAAGAAATCCCGGTACAGGAACATTGTCTGAACTGTAGCTATACCCTCGGGGCCGACAATATTTTTTGCCCCAGCTGTGGTCAGAAAAAACTTGCAGCACACGATTTCACCATCCGCCATATCGTTGTCGATTCCATGGCAGACTATTTTCATTTCGATGGAAAAATGTCTATCATCAGAGCCTCCGTATCCCCTTGCTGAAGTTTTCTATTCTCTTTTTCGGCTATTTGATTATATCGCTGCCTGTGTTTTTTGGGGTATTGCTCATGGTCTCATTACTCGTATAATGCATGAAAGCCCTGACTCAAGGCGTTTATGTTAATATCCCAGGCAAACGAGAGGTCGCTGGTGTCAGCAGCAAGTGATACTGCTGTTGCCAATCCAAACCCTGGATCTGTGTCGAAAAAATATTCCGCCTTGCTGATGTTCTGTCCAAACGATAGAAATCCACCAAACAAGACCAACAATAAGCCAAACAAGAGTTTACGCCGGCCGGATGAAGGCAAAAAAGATGTTTCGGAGAAAAAGCTTTCATTGTTCAAGCTTGTAACCGCATCATGTGCTGCCTGAATAGAGGTATACTGAGCTGCACTTCCTGGTGCGCTATTTACGCTCCAAACTGAAGCATCGGAGATATTGCTGTAACAAAAAAATACAGAACAAGGCCAAGGTGTAAGGCGCTTTTTTTCATAGATTTGGGTTTGTTGTTAAAGATTGAATTTGTGTTGTTTGTATTACTATTATTAATTAGATCAATCTAAAATAGGCTGCAATAAAGTACACATTTTGTTTTTATGGAGCCTTTAACAAAAAATTAACAACATTCAATTCCGAATCCAAAGAACTCCCCCGCATCCCCCAAACCTAATACTAACGACTAACTCCTAAATACTAACCAAATCACTTCAACCTCCCAGCCTCAACCTTCGCCGCATCAATAATCGCCTTTCCCTGCTGATCCGCTTCTTTCTGCAGCTTGTCTGATTTCTGCTGTGCCTGCTTCGTCAGTTGTTTCGCAGTCTCTTTGGCTGCCATCTTGGAGATCGGGTCTGAAGCTTTCGATACCAGCGCTTTTCCTTGTTTGTCAGCTTCCGCAACAAGCTGATCGCCGGAAACCTTGGCAGCAGCCTTTAATTCTGCCGCCTTTTTCTCAGCATCCGCGATGAGCTTTTGGGCCTGGACACTGGCGTCTTCCTTGACTTTTGTTATTTCTTCCTGCACCTTTTGCTTAACCTGTTGTTCCACCTGCTGTTTTGCCTCGTTAAGAGCAGCATTGGCAGAGTTTTTAAGATCAGTGCTGATAAGAGGATTGGTAAAAGTACCTGTCATCTTTGCTGAAACGATGATCGTTTCGCCTGATTTGATTACAACACCCTGGCTTCCTGCTTTCTTAACCAGTCCGTCAAACACGGCATTGGCCTGGGGCCCGAGCATCGCCCGGGGTATCTCCATCACCGAAACATAGGAGATCTGCTGATCCAGGGCATTCCATCCACTGACCGTTGACTTTATCTTGTCCGTCATGAAGGTAAAGGGTTTCACCTCGACCCGCCCCTTGTTGATAATCACTTCCATCATGGCATTCCCGATATCCATCTTCCTGAATTTGTCGATTTTCAGACTCTCCGACAATTTGTTCATCGGGATAAAGTCTTTGACAACCAATTGTTCCACGCCGATCATGCCTTTGCCATTCATGGTAGGGAGTATGGGCATCATCTTTTCATCCAGGCTGGTACTGATCTGTATCTTCGTCGATGTCTTTCCTGAGCAGTACTTTGCCACCGGTGCCATGGTACTGACGGATTTAAAAGTCTTTGCCGTTAACGGGATGTCGAAACGTTTAACATCAAAATTGAAATTGACAGCAGGATTCACAGGTTTGCTGTCATAGCTGCCCGTCATGACCATTGATCCACCAAGCAAATTCATTTGCAGGCCATCCAGCGTTAGCTTCTCATCGGCGATCCTTAGGCCACCAGCCACATTGGTCATGATGATGTTGTCATAAATAAGCTTCGTTATCGTTGTCTTTGCCACGAAATCCAGGTTCGCCGGTATACGGATCACGCTGAGCGCCATGCCCGTATCCGATGTTGTAGCGGGCGTATCTCCCGACATGAATTCATTCAGGTCAATGAGGTTTGAATGACTTTCAAAGTTACCGCTTAGTTTGCCATCATTAAATACATAAGCAATGGCATTGACCAACTTCCCGCTGGCTTTCAGGTCGGTTTTCCCAAACTGCAGGTCACAAACAGGCATGTCAACAAAAGCCGGGTTAAACAACAGTTTCAGCGAACGGATGTCAAGTCCCTGCTTGAAATCCTTGCTTTTATATTTCATCCCGCTCAGGTTCAGCTCACCCGATGCCTGAAAGGCTTCATATTGTTTTTTGTCGATGGACGACATCCGCCCCGCCAGCCTGATGTCTGCGTTTAGCAAACCACTTAAAGCTGCATCTGCTTCCAGTGGGTAGAACTGCTTCACCTCTGCCAACTGGATTCTGGCTTTCACGCCGCCTTTGATGGCAGGATCGGAAACAGGCGTAGCCACATTCATCTGTGCATCCAGCGTATTGCTGCCTGCTTCCATATGTAGTTTCCTGAGGTCAATGACAGTATTGTCGGGGACGCCATTCGCGTTGGCAATGTTCACGTCCACGCCAATGTTTTTGACCGAAACAGGCATGCCCGGGTAATGAAACATGGCGTTTGCGATTAACAGCTTCAGTCCAAACGCAGGCATCTTTCTGTCATTAAAAACTCCCTTTGCAAAACCGCTGAGCGCAAGACTGCCCTTCGTCTCAACCTTGTCGAAATCTTTGGCATAAACCGCAGGGACGAGCGAAAGGAAATTCCTGAATTCACTCTTCTTTGCTTCAAATTTCAAATCCATGTTGATGTCATCAAAGGGCATGGAAAACCAGCCCTCAAGGCCCAGGTTCAGGGCATTCATCTGAATGTCGGTATTGCTCAAGGTGAATTTAAAATTCTTCATATCCGCCTCGATATCAGAGGTCACAGCGGCATTGATGTTGTGCATATATGCCATTCCTCCATAAACAAAGTCAAAGTCGGTGGTCTTCAATTCAGCCTGCATCTTGTAAATGTCGAGGGTAATGTCAGCTTTCATGGAGAGATCAATCCCTGCTATGGAAGTCATCATCCCTGATGAAAGATCATTGTAGACCATTTTTCCATCCTTCATGATGAATTTGCTGACCGTCAATCGGAACTTGGACGGCGCTTCTGCTGCAGGTGGTGTTCCGGGAGGTACCGGTTTCGTGATATCCCAGTTGACTTTCCCGTCTTTCAGCACTTTCAGCAGGATAGAAGGTTTGTCGAGGCTGATCTTCGTGATGGTATAATTGTTGCCTTTCAGCACACTCAAAAGGTCGATGGTGAGTTGAAGCTCATCCGTTTTTACCAGGGTGTCCTTGCTAAAGTCGCCGCTGCCAACGACACTCAGCTTTTTCAGACCCAGGCTGAAGTTCGGGAATGACCTGAACAACGAAAGACTGTAATCCGCAAATTCAACTTTCGCAGTGAGTTGTTCATTGATACCGTTTTTTACTGCGGTGACAATCTTGTTACGGAAGGCAAAAGGCAGAACAGCCGCCAGCAGGATGATAACAAGCAACGTAATGCCGAGGATTTTCAGAATGAGCTTTGTGTATTTCATGATGGATATTATTTTAATATTCTCCTGTCCAGTGGGAAGGGGTCATTGTGGGTGATCTTCACATATTTGAAGTCGGGGTGAAAAGGATTTATAAGGATGTTGTGATCGCCTTTTGTTATGGCTGATGGCACTTTCAACAGACAATATTTGTTTTTCCGGATAAATTCATCTCCATGATTTTTGATGGCATTTCCATACGGAAAAGAATTCCATCCGTAGGGAAGATTCTTTTCAGGGATAGCCTTTATTGGTATTTCTTCAGGGATATAAATCGTAACCATCCGGTAATCATCCGGTAATGTCGCCAAAGAGAAATGTACCGCCACCTCTGCCATGGCCAGCGACCTGTTGCAGGAAGTATAGATGATTTCCGTTCCCGGTGAATTCCAGCGGCCTCCCTTCAGGGCGGCGCCATGACCGGTCAGCATATTTGCCCATTTCTTCCGTGACAGCCTGAAGACTTCCATCAGCTTAAGATACCATGTTCGATATGAATCAATTCAGTGATGACCATGTCTTTGCCATAAGAATCTTTGAGGAGTTCAAAGGGTTTGTTATTGCCCAGGGCGTAGTTGGGAGTATCAAGCCAAAGCCTGAATTTTTTAGCATTGCCAAAGACATCAAGGCCAAGATGCGTGACTTCAGCCAGTTCGAGGATCTTTTCTGAATGGATACTTTTAAAGGTTTTGTTTTGTTGCTGATAACGACCAAGAGACTTTCCGCTGAGATCCAGGTAATCAGCCCAGTCTTCCTGGCTAAATGGTGTAATTTGTTGAATCAGGCTGAACATAGGGTAGGGGACTCCTGCCTTGATCACTTTCACCATCAGGAGTTTATCTTTTAAAAAATCAATAAAGCTAAGCTTGGCAAGCTCCACTTTATTGCGGAGTTCAAAGGTTGATGCAGAGATAAGTTTGTACAATTCCTTATTGAGCAAAAGCATGACAGCATGGAACTGATCTGTTGCTTTTTCTGCATTGGATTCAGAATCAATAGCCTGATGGCTAACAGCATATCCCTGCCAGTCATCATTAAGCATACTCACATTATCAGAAGGTTTTCTGAGTTTTGGTTTGATGGTTTTCGCTTTCAGGCCTTTATCCGGCTTTTTCAGATCATTGGAATTCATGATTCATGGCATTAGAATATTGTCCACAAATATAGGACATTTGTCCTGAAATAGCAAATTATTTTGTTTTTTTATCCTGAATTACTCTTGCGAATCGACTTCTTTAAATTAATATGACTTACCTGATTTCAAGAGTATCGTCAGACTTTTATCTTTTGGTGATAAATCCGTCCAAAGGTGATCACAATAGTCGGGCAGCCATTGAGAAGGTGTATATTGGTTCGAGACACTGTT